>Ga0102934_1002056_pt1 | contig 14069 bp, 10 predicted proteins | sample SalPonR2_A_D1_MG_FD_78175 | JGI IMG/M metagenome (GOLD analysis project Ga0102934, IMG submission 78175) | Salt pond soil microbial communities from South San Francisco under conditions of wetland restoration - Salt Pond MetaG R2_A_D1_MG | ecosystem: Environmental > Aquatic > Marine > Intertidal... | reverse complement strand
CCCAGGATATGTTCCTGTCCGAAAAATTCGTCCAGCTTTTGCGGCCGTATGCGGTCTGCAAGCGGGGCTGCTTTTTTTTTAAAATCAGCAGCAGCTGCTTTAAACAAGGGCGCTGAGTGCATATTTATTTGAGTTTATGGTTCAATAACTGGTTGACCAGTTTAGGGTTTGCTTTCCCGTTGGTTGCTTTCATAACCCGGCCTATAAAAAAGCCAACTACTTTGGTGTTTCCCGCTTTAAACTGCTTAACAACATCCGGATTCTCTGCAAGCAGGGTATCGATAATACTGTTGATAAGGGAATCATCCGTAACCTGCTGTAAGCCTTTGGCTTTAATTATGGCAGCCGGTTTGTGCCCGCTTTGAATCATTTCCGGAAAAATTTCCTTAGCCATTTTGCCGTTTATAGTGCCTTTTCCGATTTCCTGAAAAAGCAGTCCTATATGTTCAGCCGGCAGGGAAAAGTCAGTAATGGTTAAATTGTTTTCGTTAAGATAGCTGTTAACTTCAACCAGTATCCAGTTGCATATTTTTTTCGGCTGCTCTCTGCAGGCCGCAACAGCTTTTTCATAATAGGCGGCCAGGTGCTTATCAGCGACCAGTATGCCGGCATCATAGCTGTTTAGGCCGTATTCTTCAGTAAAGCGTTTGAATTTTGCATCAGGCAGCTCCGGCAGGGAAGCGGCAATATTTTTGATCTCAGCATTACTTATATGACAGGGTACGAGATCAGGTTCGGGAAAGTAGCGGTAGTCATGGGCTTCCTCTTTGGAGCGCATTGGCCGTGTTTTTTGTTTTTCAATATCAAAAAGCAGGGTTTCGGTTACTATTTTTTCCCCGTTTTCCAGTATTTTTTTTTGTCTTTTAAATTCACTAATAATGGAGGCATGGATGGATTTAAATGAGTTCATGTTTTTGATCTCCGTACGGTTTCCCCATTGCTTTGAACCGGCCGGTTTAAGTGACAGGTTTACATCACCGCGGAAATTTCCTTTTTCCATATCGCAGTTGGATACTCCCGCATACAGAAACAGGGAACGCAGTTTCTGCATATAGGCTACCGCCTCATCAGCAGAGGAAATATCAGCTTCGGACACGATCTCTATAAGCGGGGTGCCGGCCCGGTTAAGGTCAACATGACTCTCGTCAGCGCCGGCATGTTTTAATTTACCTGCGTCTTCTTCTATGTGAATACGGTTAATGCGGATGGTTTTATTATAAACAGTATTGTCTTTTTTAACTGTAATAGTAAGGTGGCCGTCGGAACAGATCGGGTGGAAAAGCTGGGTGATCTGGTAGGCTTTGGGGCTGTCCGGGTAAAAGTAGTTTTTACGGTCAAACTGGGACATGGAGTTAATGCGGCAGTTAAGCGCCAGGCCGGCAGCTACGGCTTTATTACGGGCCTCAATATTAAAAACCGGCAGCACGCCGGGGTGGCCCAGACACACGGGACAGGTATTAACATTGGGGTCATCGCCAAAGCTTGTCCGGCAGCCGCAAAAAAGTTTGGTGCGGGTATTGAGCTGCGCATGGGTCTCTATGCCGATAACCATATCCCACTTCATAACAGATCCTGAAAATTGTTTTCTTTATCGAATATATGGCCGGCATGCAGCAGATCATCTTCCTGAAAGTAGGGTGCTACCATTTGGAAAGCAAGCGGCAGTCCCCGGCTGTCACGGCCGCAGGGAACAGTCAGCCCCGGCAGGCCGGCCAGATTAAGAGCAGTGGTATAGATATCAAGCAGGTACATCTTAACCGGATCATCTGTTTTTTCGCCAATCCCGGCAGTCAGTTCAGGCACGGCAGGAGTAAGTATCAGGTCTACATTGTTAAAGGCTTTATTAAACCCATTTTTTATAATACGGCGTACTTTCTGGGCTTTAACATAGTAGGCGTCATAAAAACCGGAACTTAACACATAGGTGCCCAGGATGATACGTCTTTTTACTTCACTGCCGAATCCTTCATTGCGGGAATTGAAGTAAAGGTCCTGCAGACTGGCAGCCTTGCTGCTGCGCCGGCCGTAACGGACCCCGTCGTAGCGGGCCAGGTTGGCGCTGGCTTCAGCTGTACAGATAATGTAGTAAGCACCGACCGCGTATTTGGTAGCAGGCAGGGATATATCTTTAATCACAGCTCCCTGCTGTTTATAAAAGGCAACAACCTTGTCAATGGCTTTTTTTATCTCTTCATTAAGATCTTTGGTAAAATATTCCCGGGGAAGCCCTATTTTTTTTCCTTTAAGGGAGTGGTTAAGTTTATTGCTGAAATCAGGCAGGGGCCGGTTAACAGAAGTAGTGTCCCTTTGGTCATAACCGGCAATATGCTGCAGTACAAGTGCGCTGTCCTCTACGGTGCGGGTCACAGGTCCGATCTGGTCCAGTGAAGATCCGAAAGCTACCAGGCCGTAACGGGAGACCAGACCGTAAGTAGGTTTCAGCCCTACAGCGCCGCAGACGGCAGCCGGCTGCCTGATACTGCCGCCCGTATCTGATCCGAGGGAGCAAAGGCTCTGGCCGCTGCTGATACTGGCTGCAGCACCGCCTGATGAGCCGCCCGGTATATAGTCACGGTTAAAGGGGTTTCTGGTGGGTCCGTAAAGACTGTGTTCCGTAGTACTGCCCATAGCAAACTCATCCATGTTGGTTCTGCCGAAAATAACAGCACCGGCCTGTTTTAATTTTTCCGTTACACCGCCGTCATAGGGAGAGATATAGTTTTGTAAAATGCGGGAAGCGCAGCCGGTTTCCTGTCCTTTTACATGAAAATTGTCTTTTACCAGTACCGGCAGACCGCTTAAAGGCGCTTCAGGGGAGCGTTTTTTAACAGCTGTTTCAGCCTGCTGCTTGTAAAGTTTGATAACTGCATTTAAAGGAGTTGGCTTATTATTGTCTGCTTCAATATTTTTAATATAATAGTTCAGCAGTTCAAAAGGATCCAGGTTGCCGCTTTTAATTTCCTGCAGGGCTTTTTTAACAGTTAATTTACTAAAATCCATATTTTCTCTTTTTGAAACGGAAAAAAAGTATATCATATTGTAGCGGCGCGTGCAAATAAAATTTTATTAATTCAGCGGCTGCTTAAAATAATATTTTTTGTTCTTTTTTGTTAAAACCGAAAGCGCTCCGGCCTGTTTATATATAAAGTTTAACAATTTTACATTTTGGGCTGGTCATTTTACAATAGGAACAGGTTTTGTAGTTTAGTTATGCTTGAAACAGAGATTAAAATACTGGAGATCAGTGAACAGGAGATGCTCCCCCGGCTTCGTCAATTAGAGGCAGTTAGACATTTTGCCGGCTGCCTGCAGGCAGTTTATTATGATACTCCTGCTAAGGATCTAAGCCGGAGCAGAAAAATTTTACGGCTGCGTTTTAACGGCGCAAAAAGCATGATCACGTATAAAGAGCAGCTTGACTCAGCAACTGCCAAGAAAATGCATGAAACAGAGACAGAGGTCTCTGATTTTAATGCAGCCAGGCAGATAATAACAGGCCTGGGTTTTCAGCCCTGGCTGGATATTGCCAAAGAGCGGTGCAGCTACAAGCTGGGGCGGGTTAATATTGAATTTGACAAATACAGCGGCCGGTATGCGAGCGTGCCGGAGTTTATGGAAATTGAGGGCAGCTGCGAGGAAGATGTTTTTTTATATGTAAAAAAACTGGGTCTTGAGCATTATACATGCCGCAGCTGGAGTACTGTAGAAGTATTGCAGCATTACGGATTTAAAGTACCTGCGTTTTAAAATTCACACTTACAGTCTTTATTTTATAGTAAAAATAATATATAATTACTCCATCAAAATGATAAACTTGACATTGACTATATATATAAAGTGTTATAAAAATAACAGTCCTGCCGCTTTTCGGTATTACGGCATTTGACCGCCTTTATTAAAAATAAAATAACGACAGACAGCTTATGAAAGAAAAGAATATACGTAATTTTTCTATTATTGCTCATATAGATCATGGCAAATCAACCCTTTCGGACCGGATACTGGAACTTACCAAAACCGTTGATGAGCGTAAAATGAAAGAGCAGATGCTGGATTCCCTGGATGTGGAAAGAGAGCGGGGCATAACAGTAAAAAGTGCGGCAGTTACCCTTAAATACCAGGCGGGAGATAACAGGGAATACATTTTAAATTTGATTGATACTCCCGGACATGTGGATTTTAATTATGAAGTAAGCCGCTCTTTGGCTGCCTGTGAAGGTGCTTTGCTTATTATTGATGCTACCCAGGGAGTAGAGGCCCAGACAGTTGCTAATTTTTATCTTGCTATGGAGTCGGAACTGACTATTCTACCGGTTATCAATAAAATCGATCTGGCTTCCGCAGATGTAGCCGGTGTGAAACACCAGATTGAAAAAGATCTGGGGCTGCCCGGTGATGATGTGGTCGCCTTGTCAGCCAAAACAGGCCGGGGTGTAGACCGCCTTCTGGAGAAACTGGTTCATTTTATTCCGCCGCCGGCCCGGGGCGGGGACAAATTAAAAGCCCTGATTTTTGATTCCTTTTTCGATGTTTACCGGGGCGCAGTGATCCTTGTCAGAATTTTCAGCGGTTCGGTAAAACCCGGGGACAAGGTTAAACTTTTTTTCGATAACAAGATTTACCAGGTAGAAGAAACAGGACTGCTTGGTGTGGAAAAAAGAAAAACTACTTTTCTGGAAAGCGGAGAGGTCGGGTATCTTATTCTGGGCATCAAATCTGTTTCCGAGGTGGAGATAGGCGATACCGTTACCCTGGCTTGTGATCCTGTTGCCCGTCCCTTGCCTGGTTATAAACAGGTAAAGCCGATGGTTTTTGCCGGCATCTTTCCGGCTAATGCTGATGATTATAATAATCTTAAAACATCACTGGAAAAATTAAAACTTAATGATTCTTCCCTGGTTTATCAGCCGGAAAATTCAGCTGCTTTGGGTTTCGGGTTCCGCTGCGGCTTCCTGGGATTGCTGCATCTTGATGTGGTACAGCAGCGGCTTAAGGATGAATTTAACGCTGCCGTGATTCTGACAGCGCCCAGTGTGCAGTACCGGGTTTATGCCCATGGCAGCGGTTCATACGTCATAGTGGACAATCCGGCTCTGCTGCCTGACCCGGCATCAATTGAGAAAATAACCGAACCGCTGGTCAGAGCCAGTATTATAACCCCTGCTGCCTATCTTGGGGCTGTTATACAGCTGGTTCAGGACAGGCGCGGCATACAGAGAGCAGTACACTATCTCGACGGGGAGCGGCTGGAAGCGGTTTTTGACATACCTCTGGCTGAGATTATTTTTGTTTTTTATGATAAACTGAAATCCGTTTCCAAAGGCTATGCTTCACTTGATTATACGATCAAAGATTATCAGGAAGCTGATATTGTAAAAGTCAGCATTCTGGTAAATAAGGAACCGGTTGATGCTCTCAGTTTCTTAGTGCACCGGGATAAAGCCCGGGAACGCAGCAAGGAGATACTGTTTAAATTAAAAGAGGAAATACCCCGGCATATGTTTGCTATCCCGCTGCAGGCTGCAGCGGGCGGTACGGTTATTGCCCGGGAGACTATCTCTGCCAGGCGTAAAGATGTTACGGCCAAGTGTTACGGGGGGGATATTACCCGCAAGCGCAAGCTGTTGGAAAAACAAAAAGCAGGTAAAAAGAAGATGAAAGCTGTCGGCAGTGTGGATATTCCGCAGCAGGCCTTTGTTAATATATTGAAAAATTAATGAATAAGTTATTTATATATTATTTTATTATATTATTGCCGCTTTTTTCCTTTGCCGGTAAAATACCGCCGCCGCAAAAAGATTTGATCGTAAGTTATAAGGACAAGCCTGACCGCTCGGTGGGGTTTATAAGTTTTGATAATCTTTCAGATAATACCAATCACGATTATTTGAAAACCGAGATTCCCCGTACTATTGCTTTACAGCTAAAAAACAAAAAATATATTCATATCAGTTCCAACCATCTTTTTCCGGATGTACAATACGGCATATATGCGAAAAAGGTTTTTTCCAATTATATTTCCCGTATCAGTGTCCGTACTAATAAAATATATCTTAAAAGTATAAGCAATTTGCTGGATGAAACCAATTTTTTAAAAAGGATAGGCTCGTTCAGTACCAACAGTTCCAACTTCAGCAATGCTTTATTACAATATACCAGGATTACCAATGATATTATTCCGGCAGCAACTGCCAGCAACCGGGAGCCTGTTTCCAATCAGCCCTTTTATATCTATACCAATATAACCACTAATGTAAGTAAGCGGACAAATGAATATTATTATGATGTACTTACCAACAGCGGTTTTGTAACAGCAAAAACCAATATAATCACCAACAGAAAAAAAACATATACCAGCTATACTGCTTATTTATACAAGAGCAATATTAACTACATATCGCCGGCAGTCTCCAATTTTTCCAGCACGGTTTTATCCAATTATCATTATGTTATGACTAATAAACTGTATGCTGAATATCCCGGGGTTTATATATTGGAAGAACACAGTAATTTTATCAGAAAATTTAAAATCGACAACAGGATATACACTGGCAGTAATTATTTTCTGGAACGTATGCTCTCGGAAATCAAGGCTGATTATGTTATCTACGGCAGTTTTAAAACAGGACACTTTAACCAGATATTTTTAGAGGTATATCTTGTTAATAAACGGCTCAACTCAGTGGAAAACATTTTCCGGAAAAATATACGACCTGCTTTTTTAACCGAGGAGATAGCAGTTATTCCCAAGATAATCCTGGCTGCTATCCGCAGGCAGCAGCTGGTGACCAATATAACTTTTACCTCCACGCCCTCCGGCGCTTATGTTTATATTGATAACAATTTTATCGGCAATACACCGCTTACCATGGAGGCTTATCCGGAAGGAGTTTATGATATCCGTTTGTGGCTTCCTGATGGTGAAATGGATTTAACTAATACCCTGCCTGTTTTGCATGATACCCAGGCCGGAGTGGTTACCAACAGCAACCTGATAGTCAGCCGTAAAAAGAACCGCTTTAATCTGGAAAAAATAATTTTTAACTCCAGTCTCTCCGGGTGTGATTTTAAATTTAAACAGATTACCGAAACAGGTTTTTATTCATTAAAGATAACCAATAAAATGAAAGGAGACATATACATTAACAGTACTCTGATAAAACCGCAAACCAATTTTGTCAGGGGAGAACTGAAATGCGGTTCCTATTTTCTGAATATAAGCGGCAGCAATATAAAAACCAGACGTATTGAACTGCCCGTACGCCAGGATAAAATGACAGTTGTCACAACAGCATTATATGATAAAAGCAGCAGAAGTTTAACCTATCAGAAGATTTTTAATCATAAGCGCAACAGCATTATCTGGGGAGGGCTGGGTCTGACTGCGGCAGTTATAGCCGGTATCAGTTATCCCAGATATGATGCTTTCGGCAGCTGGTATTATCCTTCCCTTGTCAGCTCTATTACGGCCTTTACTTTCAGTGCCGGCTCCCTGCTTTTGCATTTTATACCGTCGTCGCGGAGATATAAAATTCTGGATGCTATCTGGAACTATAAACGCAATACCAGGATCTTTGGTGCCGGGGCGGTAACATTTTTAACATTATCAGTTTATAATCTTTTTAAAGCGGCTGAGTATAAAGATAAATATACAGCAATGTTTTTAGAGGATGATACAGATCTGTCTTTTAATGAATATGTGCAGGGTTCGGAATACGAAGATCACCGCCGGGCCGGTTATAGCTGTGTTGCTTTGTCTGCTGCTTCAATGACTATGGCTATTGTTTTCCGGATTCTGGATGTTAAAAGCAGGGTGATTGATGTGGATTTTTTCAGGGATCATGACGATGATATACAGTTTAGCTTCAGCGCGAAAAAGGAATTTTAATGGCATTTTTAAATAAATTTTTTGGCAGTCCAAAAAAGAGCGGTGACAGTAAGAGAAAAAAAAAATTCGGCTGGAATAAAATTTTTTCCTTGTCCGAGATTAGTGATGATTTTTACGAAAAACTGGAGGAGCAGTTGATAGCGGCAGATACAGGCGGAAAAAACAGCCTGGCTATTATTGAGAAGCTGCGGCAGGAGATAGAGCGTAATAATATTAAAACCATAGACAGGGCCAGAGCGGCGCTGAAGAATATTATTAAAAATTATTTTTACTATAATGACACCTTACTGACTGAGGACAAGCTTAATGTTTTTATTATTATCGGGGTTAACGGCGTAGGCAAAACAACCAGTATTGCCAAGCTGGCAGCCTTTTATGCCGGCCGGGGGGATGTTGTACTGGGCGCTGCTGATACCTTCCGCGCTGCTGCCAGGGAGCAGCTGGAATACTGGGGCAGAGAGCTGGGAGCCCAGGTGATAGCCCAGCCCCAGGGCAGTGATGCGGCTTCGGTAGCCTATGATACGGTGCATTCTGCTTTAACCAGGGGAAAAAAGTTTGCTATTATAGATACAGCCGGCCGTTTGCAGAATAAAAACAAGCTGGTAGATCAGCTTTTAAAATTAAGCCGGGTGGTTGATAAGTATGAGGGTAAGATAAATAAAAAGATTATTCTGGTCCTGGACGCGACCCTGGGACAGAGCGGGTATGAGCAGGTCCGGATTTTTAAAGAAAAGGTCGGTACGGACGGTATTATAATGACCAAACTTGATACCCAGGCCAGAGGCGGAGTCCTGATATCTATAGCGGAAAAGCTTAAGATACCGATTCTTTTTTTTACGCATGGTGAAAAAATAGATCAGTTATCAAAGTTTAATGTAGATGAATACCTTGATTCTATTATTTAACCGGTGAAGCGTAATTTGGGGAGACGGATTATATTATGTTGGAAACGGAAAAAGCAGCAGTAGCTGAACTGACCAGTAGAATTAACAATAATATTAATGCTTTGCATATTAAGGATAAACAGGCTGAACTGAATCATTTAAAATTGAAACAGGCAGACCCGGCTACTTATAGTGATTTTAACAAATTAAAGTCTATAAATATAAAAGTAAAAAAAATTGAAGACAAAATCAATCCCTGGTTTCAGGTGAAACAGCAGGCTGAAGATCTGCAGGTTTTGATAGAGATGGCTGTTGAAGAGGGTAATGCCGGCTATACAGAGGAAATAAAAAAAAGTTTTAATGCTTTACAGTCCCGGGTTGAGAGACTGGAGCTGCTGCGCCTGTTTGTTGACGAGGATGATTATAACAATGCTTTTCTTAGTATTCAGCCCGGGGCCGGCGGTACGGAATCCTGTGACTGGGCTAATATGCTTTTAAGAATGTATCTCAGATGGGCTGAGAAAAAAAATTATACCTGTATTGTAAATGAATACCAGCCCGGTGATGAGGCCGGTCTGAAATCAGCTACCCTGTTTATCCAGGGCGCTTATGCGTTTGGTAATCTGAAATGTGAAACCGGAGTTCACCGTCTCGTAAGGATATCTCCTTTTGATGCTAATAAAAGACGGCACACCTCTTTTTGCTCCATACATGCCACGGCTGAGATAGATGACAGAGTGGAAGTGGAAATTGACAATACTGATTTGCGGGTTGATACTTTCCGGGCCAGCGGCGCCGGGGGCCAGCATGTTAATACTACAGACAGTGCTGTGCGCATAACCCATAATCCTACCAATATTGTTGTTGCCTGCCAGGCGGAGAGGAGTCAGCATCAGAATAAAGAAAAAGCTCTTAAAATGCTCCGCTCCCGTTTATATGAATATTATCAGGCGCAGAAAGAGGCGGAAATAAAAGACAAAACCGCAGATAAGAAAAAGATAGAATGGGGTTCACAGATACGCTCTTATGTTTTTCATCCTTATAATATGATTAAAGACCACCGCACTGATTATGAAACTGCAAAAGTTGATGAGGTTATGGACGGAGCTCTTGATCAGTTTATATATGCTTATCTTAAAGATGTGAATTAAATATATTATCAGGAAGATAAAATGACAGATGCTGCTATACAGTTAAAAATATTAAAAAGAGGTGCTGTGGATATTTTTCCGGAAAAAACTTTTGATCAGAAAGTCCGGGAGGCTGTTAAGCATAACAAGCCGCTTAATGTGAAATACGGAGTTGATCCTACCGCGCCTGATATACATCTGGGGTTTACCGTGGGACTGCGTAAACTGCGGCAGTTTCAGGATCTGGGGCATCAGGCTGTACTCCTGATCGGTGATTATACGGCTACTATCGGGGACCCGTCCGGCAGGGACTCCACCCGTCCGGCTCTGGCGCATGACCGTATACTTGAAAATGCTGAAAGTTATATTGATCAGGCCTGTAAAATTCTGGACAGGGAAAAACTTAAAGTAGTTTATAACGGCAGCTGGTTTGCGCAGATGGAGTTTAGTTCTGTAATGAAACTGGCAGCCTCTATGACTGTCTCGCGCATGCTGGAAAGAGAGGATTTTAAAAAAAGATATACCGGCCAAATCCCGATCAGCCTGCATGAATTTTTTTATCCCCTGATGCAGGGTTATGATAGTGTAGCTATTGCTGCTGATATAGAACTGGGCGGAACAGACCAGCGTTTTAATATCGCTGTAGGCCGGGACCTGCAGCATGCGCATGGCCAGAAGCTGCAGGCCGCTCTTTTAACGCCTATTCTGCCCGGTCTGGACGGTACCAGAAAAATGAGTAAAAGCCTGGGTAATTATATAGGTATTAATGACAGTCCTGCAGATATGTTCGGCAAACTGATGAGCATTCCGGATAAACTTATGTCTACCTATTTTGAACTGCTTACAGACATGGATATGACCAAAGTTAATAACTGGCTTGACGGATCCAGGCATCCGCGTGAGGTAAAAAAGATATTGGCAGCTGATATAGTCAGCCAGTACTATGATGCAAAAGCAGCAGCAGAAGCCGCCCGGGAATTTGATGCGGTTTTCAGCAATAAAAAAATTCCCCGGCAAATGCCCGAGATAATCATCAATGAAAAAAAACTCTGGATAGTAGAACTATTAAGCCGTACCGGTCATGCAGGTTCCAACAGTGAGCTGCGCCGTCTTATAAAAGCCGGGGCGGTAAGTATAAACGGGGAAAAGCTGAAGGATGATAAAGCGGAGCTGGAAATCAAAAATGACATGTATATAAAAATTGGTAAAAAGGGATTTTACAGAATTAAAACCCCCAAGGCGCCTTAATGTTTTCCGCGCTTGTTTTATCGATTATTATAAAGCCGCTGTTTTACGCTGTTTACGGCTTTTTGTTTTTAACAGGAAGGATAACGTTCCGGGAGCTGGCGGAAAAGGCTGGTTTTATTAAAACCGTTAAGCAGAAAGCCAGGCATATATGGGTGCATGTTGCTGCGCTTGGTGAATACCATAACAGCTATAATTTAATTAAAAAAATCAAAAACAAGTATAAATGCAGTCTTGTTCTTACCTGTTTTCATCAGGATGTATACCGGCTGGCAGCAGAGGATAAATCTTTTACTACGGTATACTATCTTCCTTTTGAGAACTATTATGCCTACAGACGGCTGATAGATAATTATAATATCGATAAACTTTTTATTTTTGAAACAGAGCTCTGGCCGCTTATGCTGCTTACAGCCCGACTGCGCCGGGTAGCTGTTTATCTGCTTAATGCTTATATCTATGATAAAGATTACCGGCGCTACCGCCTCTTTGCTTTCTTATTTAAGAAGCCGTTAGGTTCTATTAAAAAAATATGCGTACAAACCGGATCTGATAAAAACAAGTTCAAAACTCTCGGCGCTGCTTCCGGCTGCATTAAAGTATGCGGTGATCTTAAATATGATATAGCGCTGCCGGCAGTAAAAAACGTTAACAGTTTAAAAAAAAAATATAAGCTGCCTTTGCAGAAAAAGATAGTTACGGCTGCTTCTTTACATAAAGGTGAAGAGAAGATTCTTATCAACCAGATAAAAAAGAGGCAGCAGGATTTTAAAAATGTATATTTTATTTTAGCGCCCCGGTATATTAATCTTACAAATACTATTGAAAAGCAACTGCAGCAGCAGGGATGGCTTTATAATAAGCGTTCCTGGCTGGACCAGGGTAAATTTAATAAAAAAGCAGCATTTTTTATTCTGGACAGCGTAGGGGAACTTAAAAGTTTTTTTCCCTGTTCCGACCTGGTTTTTATGGGAGGATCACTCGTCCCTCACGGAGGGCACAATATTCTGGAGCCTTTATTTTATAACTGTAAAACCTTTTCCGGGAAGCATATTTTTCATTTTACAGGGATGTTTAAAAGATTTACCGCTTATGTGGATACAGTAGAGGCCTCTGCACTGGCTGATTACATTTTGGCTTGCCTTAAACAGCGACCTGGAGAAAACGGCCGTAAACTGTTAAAACAACTAAAAGGAGCGCAGCAGTGTATCTGGCGGGAGCTTTCTAAAGAATAAGCATTTCATGTTATAATTTATACAAATGCGGTCGTAGCTCAGCCGGATAGAGCGTCAGGTTGCGGTCCTGAAGGCCGGAAGTTCGAATCTTCTCGACCGCGCATTTTTGCAGGGAATATTATTTGGACCTTACTAAAAAGTCACTTGCTGTAAAGTTTATTATCCCCCTTTTTGTGTTGTTATATATTTTTTACCTGCTGCTGGCAGATTCCCGTAAGCTTTATTATTATCTGCAGTTTAAGACATGGCTTAATAATTTGCCCGAAGCTGTTACATCTGATGTCCGTTTTGTTTCTTACACAGTAAAACCGGGTGACAACTACTGGAATCTGGCTAATCGTTTCGGACTCAATATTGATACCCTTGTCTCCCTGGCTCCTAAACAAATATCGCAAAATATACATAATATACCAATAGGGCTGGAAATGAAAATACCGGTGGTGGACGGTATAAGATATAAACAAAGATCCAATGAAACTCCGGCTGAGATAGCTGCCAATTATATGATCTCCTCTTATGATGTGCTTAAGTTGGATGAGCAGTCAGACGCTTCCGGTCAGGTTTTTTTTTTAAAAGGAGCTTCCTTTTCCCTGTCTGAACGTCTTGACAAACTGGGTACTCTTTTTTTAAATCCGCTGCAGGGACAGCGCTACCGTATAACCTCCTTATTCGGTTATCGTATTCACCCGATACGCAAGACCAGGCATTTTCATAAAGGTATAGATCTGGGTGCTGCTACCGGTACGCCGGTTTATGCAGCTATGGGCGGGCGCATAGTTTACGCAGCTTATGCCAGCGGTTACGGCAAACTGATCGTGATCCATCATTCCAAAAAAGCTTACCGTACCAAGTACGCTCATTTGTCGCGTATCCGGGTCAGGCCGGGTCTGAAAGTATGTCGTCAGCAGCTGATCGGTTTTGTAGGCAATACCGGTACTTCCACCGGCTCACACCTTCATTTTGAGGTTTTACGCCATCACCGTAATATTGATCCCCGGGGGGTGACTGATCTGCATTAGATGCTGCTTTTTAAAATATATTGACATAATTTTTTTTAACAGATATAATTAAATCATGAATAAAAACTATAATGCAGTCTTCCGCTGCGCTGCCGGCTGTGATGTAACCTATCCGCTGCAGGATATTGTTTATAATTGTGAAAAGTGCGGCAGCTTGCTGGAAGTGGTGCATGATCTTTCAGCCTTGAAAGAAAGATCCGGTGAAAACTGGCGCCGGCTTTTTGACAGCAGGCTGGGCAGTATAGCATGGCCCTACGGTTCCGGTGTATGGCGCAGCAAGGAACTTGTACTGCCGGATATTAATGAAGAAAATATTGTTTCCATGGGAGAGGGTAACAGCAACTGTTTCTGGGCCAAGCGGTTTGGTGACAAATTCGGCATGGATGATCTCTGGATCAAGCAGTGCGGTACAACCCACAGCGGCTCTTTTAAAGACCTGGGCATGACCGTACTGGTCAGTCAGGTTAATGATATCATCAAACAGAAAGGAAAGATCAAAGCAGTAGCCTGTGCTTCCACAGGAGATACTTCAGCCGCTTTATCAGCTTACTGTTCCTGGGCCGGTATACCGTCTGTGGTTTTTCTTCCGGCCAATAAAATTTCCCTGGCCCAGCTTATCCAGCCTGTATCCAACGGCTCTACCGTGCTTTCTATTGATACTGATTTTG
>Ga0102934_1002053_pt1 | contig 14076 bp, 10 predicted proteins | sample SalPonR2_A_D1_MG_FD_78175 | JGI IMG/M metagenome (GOLD analysis project Ga0102934, IMG submission 78175) | Salt pond soil microbial communities from South San Francisco under conditions of wetland restoration - Salt Pond MetaG R2_A_D1_MG | ecosystem: Environmental > Aquatic > Marine > Intertidal... | reverse complement strand
CCAGCCGAGTTCATCCCAGGCCACGGCCCAGGCGATCAGGTAGACCACCTCGAGATCGAACAGCACGAACAGCATGGCGACGACGTAGAAATGCGCCGAAATCCGGAAGCGGCCGAAGCCGAGTGAGACGATACCCGATTCGAATGGCTCGTCGCGCCCGCGCTTCGGGCGGGCCGGTGCATCGGAACGCGCACCGAGCAGCCACGACGCGGCCAGCATCAGCACGACCAGCGCCAGCACACCCAGCACGTATACGCCAAGGGACGAGAGCCCATCAGATGCCTGTGCCGGGTCCACCAGCCCTGTACCTCCTGGTCCGCGGAATCGTTGACGAAAGCGTTCCGGCTCCGCGTCGGCAACGCGCGGTCGCCAGCGTCGGATCGTCCAAATCGCTCGAAGTCTAGTGTAAAGCCTATGGGCAACCGGGCAGGGAATGCAAGGCTGCATCACCGCCCGGCGAGACCAGTCGTCCGATCTGCGGGAGATGCCTGCCGGGTCAGTCTAGCGCAGGGATGATCGCCGCCCGGAGGATATGCCCGCCTGCGCGCGACTTCGGTCAGCCGTAGAGCCCAGGCTCGATCCGCATACCGTCGGCGTCGCGCAGCAACAGCGCTTGCCCGCCCAGAAACCGCTGCAGGTTGACTGGTTGAAGACTACCCAGGCCGCCCCGCCCGGTCTTTCAGGTGGCTGTCGCGGCCTCGCTTGCGCATTGGAAGCCGCCGTTGACGCGCTTTTCCAGCGGAATGATCGGGAATTCGCGCACCAGCGCGGTGCCGTCGATTTCATAACTGACGATGGCCTGGTCGCAGGCCGTGAACTCGATCGACATGCTGCCCACCTCGGTCGTGTCCTGGCCGGGCTGCGGCGGCGAATCGAAGCGCCCGCCCGTGGACGCGAACAGCGGGCCGGTGGCGATGTTGCCGTCGAAGGTCAATTGCGCGGTCAGCCAGCGGTTGTCCTGTGCACCGACGACATCAACGCCCGCGGCCGGGCTTGAAACCGACGGATCGACGTAGGTGAACCAGGAAACGAACATCAGGTCGGCGAACGCCATGTAATCGAACGTCAGCCCTTGAGCATTGCCGGCAAAGGCCGGGTCGTCGATCACCCACTGGCCGTCGGCATCCTGCGCCGACTCGAACTGGAACGCGCCGGAGGTGGTTTCGTCGCATGTGGTCGAATCGCTGTCCTCCGATTGCTGGCAGTGCGCGACGTAGTCGATTTCCAGGGTCGCCAGGTCCAGGTCCGGATCGATCGTGCCGCCCAGGTTGCCGCCCATGGCCACATTCAGCAACACGAACATCGGCTCTTCGTACACCGGGCAACCCTGCAGGTTGTACCTGGCGACCTCGTCGTTGTCCATGAAGAAGACCATTTCATCGGCCGTCCACTCCATGGCGTAGGTGTGCCATTCGAGCACGTCTGTTGCACCGCCGGCATAAGGCGGACGTCGTTCGAACCCGCAGGCGAAGCCGAAGTTGTTGAAGAAGTTGATGATGTAGCTTTCGGGCTCGTTGGCAAACCACTCCCACACATCGATTTCCGAGGCGCCCGGGTTGGGCCAGCCGACGTTGTCGCCGTCGCCGGCGATCGGCTGTTCGTCGATGCGGTTTTCGAGCATCCAGAACGCCGGCCAGGTGCCGCCCTCCAGGTTATGAAAGCGGATGCGCGCCTCGATCCGACCATATAGAAACTCGCGCTTGTCCTTGCTGTTGAGCCGACCCGACGTCCAGCTCTTGAACTGCCCGCCCAGGCCGGGACAGTCGACGCCGCCGCGCCGCGCGATGATCTTCAGCGTACCGTCGGAAACTTCGTAGTTCCGATCAGGGGATGAATCGTCATCGGTGTAGCACTGCACTTCGGCGTTGAAGTTTGCCTGCGTCTGCGCGGTCCAGTTATCCCAGTCCACACCGTCGCCGTCGAAGCGCTCGATCCACTGGACCTCCCAACCGGCCGATACGGATCCGGCCAGGAATGCGCCCGCGACAATAATTGCAAATTCTTTCATCTTCGCTGCTGCCCGCCTGTTTGAATAGTTGCCAATATTACCCGGTCCGGCGAGCACGAAATTCACGGGCGCTTCGGCTCAGCGCGGCGCCTGCAAACAGCAACTGCAGGCCCGCTATCGGCAACTCCGCCGGGCTGGTCGTCACCCCGATCGGCAACAGCGAGAACTGGCGACCCATTCTTCAGGCGGTATTCCTTTGACGAAGGTCCGAACGCTCCTGCGTTCGAACTACCAGCCCTCGGGCAGATCGCCGGTGCGCTGGAGCCAGGCGTCGTAGCCCGAAACTCCACCGGTGAACCGGAATGCCTCGGCCCGGCCGTCGGCGTCGAAGCGGAACTCGATCGCAACCGGCTCGGTCTGGCCCGGGCCCATCCGTACCTGCTCGAAGCGGGTTTCGGACATCGTCTTCATCTGCCACGGCGCGACATCGCCGAACATCGCGCCCAGCATCAGGTGCCCCGGCGGCACCTCGGGCGCCCGTTCGGCGTAGACAGGGCGCTTCGCTTCGGCAATGAACCAACCACGCGACGGGCGCTCGGGTGAGGCGTAAACGCCGTAGTAGCGCCCCGGCTCGTCGAGCGCTGGACCAAGCAGTGAAGTGCCGGGCTGCGATTGTCCTGAAGCGGCAGAGACATCGACTTTATCGGCCTCGGCCTCTTCAACCGTTGCGGCCGGCTCAACCGGCGCGGTCGTCGGCTCGGCCGAAACGCCGTCTGCTGCGCGCTCACCGCATCCTGCAACAAGAATCGCGAGCACTCCGAAAGCGTAACTGAATTTTCTGTTGGCCAATTTCACGCGATGTCTCCACTCTGAAAGCGACAGATCGTTCATTAGACATATAGTGATCAATACGGAAATGCCGGCCCGCCTGCGCCAGAAACACGCACGGCGCAATCAGGATTGAGACGGCGGCAGCGAGCGTCCGGCGCCCCCCGGGTTCATCCGAAGCATTTTCGCGGCGGCGCGTGTTCGTCTGCCGCAGCAATCATGTTCTTGCCTGGAAACGCAAGCGTGGCATGAGCGATATCGAGAGGGCATCAGCCCGGAGACTGGACTATCATTGCCGGTCCCGACGATCATTCGATGGCACGTGCGCGACACGGCGATTCTGCATGGACAACCCGGTTCAGTACGTCTTCGAAAACGTCGCCTTCGCACCCCGCGAGGGCAGATTGCGTTTGAATGACCAGGACATCGTCCTCGAACAGAAAGTCGCCGACCTGCTCCATGCCTTCTGCCGGCGGCCCGGCCAGGTACTGACCAAGACCTGGCTGATGGAGGAAATCTGGCCCGGCCGCATTGTCAACGAGGACAGCCTTTCGGTGGCCGTCAGCAAGCTCAGGCGCGTGCTCGGCGACCGGGCGGCGGCGCCGAAGTACATCCGAACGATGACCGGCACCGGTTACGTCTGGCTGCCGGAAACGCGGCGTGTCTCCGAACCACGCCCGCACCCCCATGCAGCCGCCGGGTCGCGAGCCGGCTGGTGGTTGTCCTCCGGTATCGTCGGCATCGGCCTGCTGGTGGCGGCACTCGGCGGTTGGTGGGTCACCCGTGACCGCATTCCCGATTCCATTACCGATTCTCCGCCGATCAACGGCGAATCGTCGCTTCCTGCGGCGCCAGGCGCCGAAATCGGCGAACTGCTCGAAAGCGCCGAGCAACGGCTCGACAGCGATCAGCCCCAACTGCTGCGGCAATCGGTCGCCGAGTTCCGGGAAGTGCTGGAGGAAGACCCCGGCAACGTCGCTGCCCTGCTGGGAATCGCCGCAGCCAAGCTGGAGTTGAGTGCCACCGAAGGCTATCTCGACATCGAGCTCTACGCCGACGAGGTCCGCGCCCTGCTCGAGCGGGTGCTTACGAGCGAGCCGGACAACGCCCGCGCGTGGCGCCGGAAGGCCCAGCTGAACCTGCTGGCCGACTGGGCCATCGAGCCGGCCCGCGAAGCCTATTTGCGGGCCATCGAGTCCGACCCCGACGATCCGATGAATTATCTGCACTACACCGAGTTCCTGCTCACGCTCGGGCAATTCGAGCGCGCCGAGGCCGTCATGCAGCAAATGCGCGAGAGGAACCCGGCCTGGTACCAGTTCGTGAACATGTCGTATGTCCATTACATGCGCGGTGAGCTGGAGCGCGCCCTGGCCGAAACGCTGCGACTGATGAACAGCGAACCCGAATCCGACTACGTGCAGCGCATGCTGCACCGAATCGGCCTGCTCCTGGGCGAAGATGAACTCGCTTTCGAGCAGCTGGTCGCGCTGATGGCCAAGGCCGGCATGCCGCAGGTCCGCATCGACGAATACTCGGCGCTGTATCGAAGCCGCGGCATGACCGCCCTGTTCGGTCGCTTGCTGGACGATCGACTCGAGGCCAATATCGGTCATTACATCCCGCCGATGAGCTGGGCGCGATATGCCGTTACCGCCGGCCGATACAACGAAGCCTTCGGCTGGCTGAACGAAGCGATCGAGAAGCGCCAGGCACAGGTGCTGTTAATCGACGTCGACCCGCACTATCGGCCGCTGCGCGACGATCCGCGTTTTGCCGCGCTGCTCGGCCGCCTGCCGCCGGGGGCAGGCGAATCGAAGCCGAACGACTGACCGCAATCAGCTGCTGACGGTCGTCAGCGGAAAATCGGCCGGCGACAGAACGGTCACCAGGTCGCCGCTGCTGATCGATTCCGCGCCGCGCACGATGACCTGCTGGCCGGCCTCGAGCGCCCCCTCGACCGCGATGAAATCACCGTGGTCGGCGCCGACCTCGACCGGAATCGCCTTGGCTCGACCCTCGTCGTCGAGCACGAAAACCCGAATTTCCTTCTCGCCCAGCACCAGCGCGTCGCGCGGCACGATGTGGTGCATGGAGGGCAACGCGGTAGGCACGGCCACGCTGATCAGCTGGCCGATGCGAAGCTCCGAAGCCATTCCAGCCGGCACCGCCAGGAAGCCGATGAAGCTCTGCGACTGCTCGTCGCTGACCGGCACAGTCGCCCGCACGTCCATGCGCGCATTGCCCGAGCCCCAGTGCACCCGCAGGCTTCCAACCGCGGAGGGTAATTCGCTGTGCGCCAGCGGCCCATGGAAGCGAATCTCGAGCTGGTCGGTGCTGACCAGCTGCACCAGTGACTGTGTGGGCGACACGCTTTCGCCCTGCTGGTGGAATCGTCGGGTCACGACGCCGGTGAAAGGCGCGACGATCCGGGTTTTGGCCAGGTCCTCCCGGGCGCGGTCGATTTCGACCTGCAGCAGGTCGGCGTCGGAACGCGCCATACCCAGGTCGGCCGCCAGCGAATCGAGATCGCGCGAGGAAATCGACTGCTGCCGGTGTAATTGGCGGTAGCGCTCCAGGTCGCGCTCGAAGCGCTGGATCTCGATCTGCTTCTTGTTCATCCGCGCCTCCAGTTCGCGCACCGCCAGCTCGAAAGGCCGGCCGTCGAGGCGGGCGATCGGCTCACCCTGCCCGACCCGCGTGCCGGGCTCGGCGACCCAGATGAGCGATCCGGCGATGCCTGCCGAAACGGCCGAGTCGGCCCGGCTCTGGACGGTACCGGTGACCATCAGGGTCGGGCTGACCTCGTCGGCGGCCACGGATACCACCGAAACCACCGGCGGCTCGGCGGCAAGAGTCGGGGCGGCCGGCAATGAACCGGCCAGGACGAGGAAGAAAAACAGTTTCAGGCTGCGATTGAAGATGTTCATTGCGATGACTCCTAATTGAGTACGATTCGAAGAGGCTTGGAGGACGATTGATCAGGCTGCCGGGATTGCGGATTCGAAACCGGCATCGGCCCGGCGCGCACGCAGGCGCTCGACCAGCCGCAGCGCCGAGGCCATGAACACGACCGTGAACAGCGTGCTGGTGAGCATGCCGCCGACGATCACCACCGCCAGGCCGCGGTAAATCTCGCTGCCCACGCCGGGCACCAGTACCAGCGGGAGCATGCCGACCACGGAGGTGAGCGTGCTCATCCAGATCGGTCGCACGCGGGTCTCGACGGCTATTCGAATCGACTCCTCGGCCGAAAGACCGTCCGTGGCGCCGCGGCGGGCGCGATCGATCAGCAGGATGGCGTTGTTGACCACCAGTCCCATGAGAATCACGAAGCCGAGCATGGTCAGCAGGTCCAACGACTGGAACGCGAACAGGTTGAGCGCGCGCAGTCCGAGCACGCCGCCGGCCAGCGCCATCGGCATCGAGGCCAGCACCACAAGGCTGTCGATGGTCGAGCGGAACAGCGCCGCCATAAGAAGGAACAGCACCAGCACGGCGAACGCGAAGTTCCAGCTCATGGTCGTGATCGTCTCGGCCAGGTCGTCGGCACCCCCGGTCAGCATCAGGTGGATGCCGGGGCTCACCTGGTCCTGGGCGTCGGCCATGATCGGCGCCAGCTTTTCCAGCGCCGCTTCCAGCGACATGTCCGCCGGCGGCGTAATGGCCATGGTGAAGGTGCGCTCGCCGTTGTACCGCCGCAGCTGTGTGGGTCCTGCCCGCCGCTCCGAACGGGTGAGCTGGCCCAGGGTCTGGACGCCGGCCAGCGGCGTTGCCATGGGTACGGCCTGGAGCTGCTCGGGATTCGTCCACGTGGGGGCCTTGAGGATGATGTTCTGGCGCCGGCTGCCGTCGAATTGCTCGCCGACATACAGGCCGGACGTGGCCGCGCGCACCATGTTCGCGACCTGGCGGCGATCCAGGCCGGCCTCGGCGACGGCATGGTCGTCGGGACGCAGGACCAGCTGCGGCTGCGCCGCATTCAGACTCGGCAGCGGCCGCACGCCCGCGCCTGGAATTTCGTCCGCGACGCGCTTCATGGTCTGCGCCGCGACTTTGCGCGAGGCGTCGTCGAGCTCGCCATTGAAGTTCAGGTACACCGAGCGACTGCCGCCGATGTTGAGGCTCAGGAGCGAGGACTGGAAAGAAAACGCACGCGTGTCGGGGAGCCCGGCGAGAATTTCGGTACGCAGCAACTCGAGCACCGCCTGAGCCTCGCGCGGATTCTCGGGGTAGACGAACAGGATCTTTCCGCCCTCGCCCATGGCCAGGTTGTAGCCGCGGATGGCCGGCGACCGGTCACCGGAGCGGTAAGGCTCGAGCCGACGCATGACGGTCCCGGCGATCTCGTCTTCCAGCGTCTCGTAGCTGGCGCCAGGCGGCACCGAGAAGACGGTCATGATGCCCTCCCATTTGGCTTCCGGCAGAAAGTCGGTTTCGGGGGCCAGCACCCATATCAAGACTGCCGCACCGGGACCCAGGACCAGCAGCCACAGCACTGCGCGCCGATCGTTGCCGGTCAGCGCCACGTAGCGGCGGGAGAGCCGGTGCCAGAATCGCGGCGGCTGAGCGCCGTCGCTCTCCTGGCTCAAAAAGACGCCGGCCACCACCGGCACCAGGAAGAAGGCGCCCAGCATCGAAGCGCATACGGCCACCGCCATGCTCACGGCCAGGTCGAAGAACAGCTGGCCCTGCACCCCTTGCATGAACACGATCGGCGTGAAGATCGCCACGGTCGTCAAGGTCGATGCAAACAGTGCCGGCGCCACTTCGGTCGTGCCCTGGACCACCGCCTTCTTCAACGGTTTGCCGTGCTGCATCAGGCGTACGATGTTTTCCTGCACCACGATGGCCGCATCCAGCACCAGGCCGACCGAAAACGCCAGTCCGGCCAGCGAGATGATGTTGAGGCTGCGTCCGAGCATATCCAGCACCAGCAGCGCGGCCAGCAGCGATACCGGAATGGTGATCGCGATCAGCACCGTCGCGCGCCAGCCGCGCAGCATCAGGTAAAGCAGACCCATCGCCAGCGCGATGCCCATGCCGAGATTGCCCTGGACCAGCGCCACTGCCCGCTTGATGTGCTCGGAGGAATCGAAGCTGAGGATCAACTCGAGATCGGCATCGAGCAGCTTCCGTTCATTGACCTCGGCGACGCGCTCCTTTACCGCCGTCATGATGTCGACGGTATTGGCGTTGGTGGCGGCGAACAGCTGGATGTAGAACGCCGGATAGCCGTCGCGGTAGGCAAAACCTCGCAGCGGCTCGTGGCCCTGACGCACCTCGGCGATCTCGCCCAGCCGGACCGGCCGGCCGTCGTTGTAGGCGACGATCATCTGCGCCCACTCGTCGGCCAGGTACTGACCGGCAAAGCGAACCGTGTACTCGCGACGGCCGACCGAAGCGAAGCCGCCCGAAACGTTTCCGGCACTGTTGATCCGCCCCAGCACGGTGTCGAGTTGCAGGCCCAGCGCGGCCATGCGGTACGGATCGAACACGATCTCCAGCTGCGACTCGCGGAAACTGTTGAGCCGCACATTGGTCACGCCGGGAATGGCACGCAGCCTCGGTTCGACCGCCTGGCGAATCAGTTCCTGGTCGGCCGTGAAGTCACCGTCGGCACCTTCGATCGTCTTGCGGATCAGCAGCGTGGCCAGCGGCTGCTCCAGCCCGCCCAGGCTGATCACCGGTTCCTTGGCCTCGCGCGGTCGCGGCGGGGCCTGGTTCATGGCGTTGATCACGTCCATGAGCTTCATCTGCATGTCGGCCCCGACCTGGAACGACAGCGTGGTGATGCTCAGGCCCGCCCGCACGGAGGACTGGATGGATTCCAGGCCGGGAATGGCCTGCAGCACCTTTTCCTGCGGTTCGACCAGCTCGGCCTCCATTTCGGCCGGCGCGGCGGCCCGCCAGAAATTGAGAATCGTGATCTTCGGCCGCTCCAGGTCGGGCGTGAGCTGCACCGGAAGGTTGACCAGCGCGGCGATTCCCATGATGCCGACGATGAGGAAGGCGACCACGGTGGCCGCCGGGTTGGCGTGACTGAGCTTGAACAGGTTCATGGCGCGATTTCCCGATGAGCGTGCTGAATGTGGCTCGCATCATCCTCGTCGCCGACTTCGACGTCCTGAAGCGGGGCCGAAACATCCGGAAACATTCCGAATCCGCGCTTCAGAATCCGTTCAACGCAATGTTTTCATTGTGAAAATTAGTTTTTGGCGGGATATGCTGGAAATAGGCTGTCAGGCGACATTGCCTGATGCGACCGCACCATTGCTTCCGACCGCAGCGCCCGGCAGGGCGGGCCAATCGGCAGTGCCGATAAACGGTCAGGCGCGCACAAGGCTGGCGCAGGCAGAAGAAAAAACGGAATTATTCAAACCGCTGTTCGTGCGGAACCCACAGATTCGTATCGGGCGCCCCCGAAGCGGCCGGTTCAGCAACGCGTTGACGACACCGGGAGGGTCGGGTCGGAAGACAACCACAGCGCCCCGCGATTGAATCCGGCGATGTCGGCCCGCGGTTTGGCCGCGGGCCGACATCGCCGTGAAGGCGGACGTGCTTTGCTCAGACCGTCTGGTCGTCGATCAGCGCGTCTGCAGCCGTCTTCGCGACACTCGCAATGCCCTTCTTGCAGCCACGCTCGTCGGCGTAGCTCTGGCTGGTGCCGACCGTCTGGCCGTTGGTGGAAGTGACGACAAAACGCCATTTGCCGCCGGGCGTTTCGGTGCTGACGATGCGCTTGGGATCGGCGGCGAACTTCTTGACCGACTCGATGCCGTTCAGCGCGCTCGGCTTCTTCTTGTACCCTTCACTGGCCAGGATGTTCTGGCCGTTGCCGGCCTTGAGTCGGAACCGGAACTCGCCGGCCTTGTCCTTGTAAATTTCGAACTTTCCAGCCATGGGATATCTCCTTGAGGTCTCCAGGTGCAGCACCGCACGATGCGGACCACTTGCGCCATTATCCCGATCTTCGCGCGGTTTTCAAATCGCGCAGGGACATCGATACCGTCGCCGGCGACAGGACTAACCGCGGAGCGGTTCGATTGGGGGCATGACCATTCAGGCGGGACGCTATCGCGGTCGGCCCTTGCCGGCCGGGGCTGGACCGCGTCTTGACGAACAAACCTGTGCGGAATGTGGGAAGGTGCTCAGTAGTTTTCCAACTCCCCTGACGCCTCTTCCCGGATTCGCGCCAGCCGCTCCGCTTCTTCTTCCCGGGCCGCGTCGATGATGGCCATCAGCTCGCCGAGGTTCACGCCATCGCCCGAGGGCTGGTAAGTGCCGGTCAGCGTACTGTCGGCATCGAGATTGCCGCCGGCGAAACGCGACCACATTTCCTTGCCGTATTCGGTGGCCAGGAGTTCCGGCGCGAACTTTCCGAAGAAACGCTTCATCCGGTCGACGTCTCGCACCAGCATCATCGCCGCGCTGTTGTTGGCCGCGGCGTTGACCGCCTGCGGCAGGTCGATGATGACCGGGCCGTCACCGTCGACCAGCACGTTGAACTCCGAAAGATCGCCGTGGATCAGGCCGGCGGCCAGCATGCGGACGATTTCAGCAATGATCCGGTCGTGATAGTCGCGCGCCTGTTCCTGGTCGAAGGTCATGCCGTCCAGGCGCGGCGCGACGTTGCCTTTTGAATCGACAATCAACTCCATCAGCAGCACGCCGTCGACGAACCCGTGCGGGCGAGGCACGCGAACGCCGGCAGCCGAAAGGCGATACAGCGCGTCGACCTCGGCGTTGAGCCAGGCCTTTTCCTGTTCCTTCTGACCGTAGCGGGTGCGCTTGCTCATTGCGCGGGCGCGCCGGCTGTTGCGCACGCTGCGGCCTTCCTGATACTGCGCGGCCTGCTTGAATCCGCGCAGGTTGGCTTCCTTGAACACCTTGGCGCAACGCTTCTCGCTGCCGCAGCGCACGACGAAAACGTCGGCTTCCTTGCCGCTTTTCAGCGGCCGCAGCACTTCGTCGATCAAGCCGTCTTCGGCCAGGGGTTGCAGGCGGGCGGGAATTTTCATCGGCCGCGATTATGACACCGCTTGCAGGATGTCGCCGGATTCATGCCGATGACCAGGATGTTGACGGGCACCCCATCATGGCCGTGTCATTGAGAAATGATCGATCGTTCCGGATCGTGCGCGACATTTGGGCTATTCTTGCGAACCTCACCCCCCCAGATCAGGTCGGTCAAGTGAACAAGCAAATACTGTCAGGATGTTTTCTTCTTGCCGCGATCCTGCTGCAACCGGCTATTGCTCAGGACAAGCAGGCCCAGTACGACGAGCTGATCGCCGTCGGTGCCCAACTCCAGCAACTGAAAGGCAATGGTCAGGACCGCTCGGCGCAATGGGAATCACTGCTGGCCGATTATCGGGATCTGGCCGCGTCGTTGGGCGGCGACGATCCGGCCGGTTTCTTCCAGCGGGACAACGCCACGCCTGCAGGCGAGACCCGGGTGGCCACGCCCCCGCCCGACGGCATTACCGCCACCACCTTCTCGGTCACGAGTGCGCCGGGGGCCGCGATTCCCGACCTGGGATCCGTCAGCGCCGACATAACCGTGGGCGGCGCCGGTCCGTACCTGCTCGATCTCGATCTGACCACCGGCATCACGCATACCTACCCGGGCGATCTGGAGATTAGCCTGACCTCGCCGGCCGGCACCACGGTCGTCATCACGACCGATAACGGCGACGGTTCAAACGATGTCTTTGCCGGCACGCTGTGGGACGACCAGGCCGGGCAACCGGCGACCGACTTTGCCTACAGCGACGGCATCGTCGCCAGCCCGCTTGTTCCGGAGCAGGCGCTTTCGCCTTTCATCGGCGAGGATCCGAACGGCACATGGACCCTCGACATCATCGACGATGAAGGTGCGGACGTCGGCACGCTGAACAGCTGGACACTCGACGTCACGACGATTCCCGCGGCGCCGGATGCCATTGCGCTCATCTTCACCAACGACATCGCGACCACAATTCCGGACGGCCCGGGCAGCACCGTTTTATCGAATCTGGTTGTCGGCGGCCTGGGCAACCATGTCTGCGATATAACCATGACCACCGACATCACGCATACCTTTCCAGGCGATCTGGACATCACGCTGACCTCTCCGGCCGGCACCACGCAGGTGATCACCACCGACAACGGCGGCGCCAACGACAACGTCTTCTCCGGCACCGTGTGGACCGACGACGGGACGCCGGCGACCGACTTTGCCTACGCCAACCTGACAACCGCCAGCCCACTGGCGCCCGAAGGTGCATTTGGCGGATTCCATTCCGAAGACCCCACCGGCACCTGGACGCTGAGCATCACCGACGACGCGGGACTTGACACGGGTACGCTCAACGACTGGTCGCTGACCATGGCGACTTGCTCGGCGGCCCTGCCCGAGGCGCGCCCGGTGCCCACATTTGGCCCTCTCGGCCTGATTGCGCTGATGCTGGTTGTGGCGATCGCGGGCCTGGTCGTGCTGCGCAGGCACATGTGAACCGTCGCGACTGACTGAAAGGTCGGCGGGCATCGCCTGCGACGATCGCGGCCGAAAGGTGGCGGCCAGAGAATCATTGTCCGCTCGCGCCGCCGCTCGTCACCCACGATTCGGTCCGCCATCGAGGCCGCGCTGGAGGCCCTGGAAACAGGCATGGCGCTTGGTGAATCGCCGACACTCCCGGTGCTGATCGACCTGGACCGGTTCAAGGGCATCAATGACGAGTTTGGACACGCGGCCGGTGACCGTCAGTCACCGTCGACGGGCACCCCGCCGCAGTGATGGACTCCGCCATGAGACCGAGGTCATCGGCGGTCCCCGCGATGCTCGCGCTCGCGTTTCTGGCGGCGAGGGCGTGATCGGCGAGCGACCTTGCCGAACGGTCGGCCCGGCTGCGCGACCCGGCCTTCGTGCAAGCGTACTTCAGCCCAGGCGCTCGAGCTTGCGGCGCAGCCGCCAGGCGTAGATCGCCGGCAGCAGCGCAACCAGCAGACCGATTCCCAGCCCCTTGGCAAAATGGATTCGCGTCATGCCGGTGTCGATGTCGTGGCGATGGTTCCAGATCTCGACGATCTTGCCGTCCTCGAAACGGAAGACATTGATGATGGGAATGTGCGTGTCGCCCATCATCAGGTGACCGGTCATGGTGTCGGGCAGAAAATGCCACTGCCAGCGCGTGGCGACCAGGTCGCCTTCGGCAATCTGGTAATCGATTTCGCCGCTCATCTTGCCCAGCGACCAGAAGAAATCCGCGATTTCCTTTTGCCGGATGGCCGGCTCGGTGAGATTCTTGTCGTCGCCGATATCGTGAATGACGTACTCGTCGGCCAGGAATTGATCGTAACTTCCGGTGTTCTCGGTAAACCAGAGGTTTGCGTAGAACTCGCGAGCCACTCGCTTGTTCTCTTCCTGGTCAGCCCACGCGGACTGCGCAATGAACCCCTTGGCGAGCAGCAGACCGAACAGCACAAAGAATTGCCTACCTTTCATGACGGACACCTTCGAGACCGGATCGAAAAATATATTACCCCGGTCGAGCGAGCCGAGAAAGACGGCAGTGCCGAAACCGCGATCTCAAGCCCCGCCATGCAGCGGCGGCGATGTCGCGGGCCAACGGACGCGCCCACGGGCGCAACAGTTTCGTCCGCCTCGACATCCGCATAGACTTCCGAATAGCCGTGCACCAGCAGGCCCGCCGGCACCATCCAGGCAATCCTTACGGCGCGCCCAATGCCCGGCTCGGCGAGATCCACCACCACGCCACCGGTAAGGCGTCGATACGGTGAATCGCAGCCCCGCCCGGGTCAGGCAGATTCAACGCGATATGACAACCTGGCCCCGGCCCAACCGGTCAGGTAAGCCCCGTCGGCGGCGCCATGAATTCCGGCCCGACCGGCTCCTTGATCGCCTCGGCCAGTAGCGAATCGACCGCGCTCAGCGCCGCGCCGTCCAGCGACCAGTCGAACAGCCGGTCCAGCGGGTTCATCTGATCGGGCCGTCGCCCGCCCCAGATCGCGATCGGCACGCCCATCTCGAGTATCCAGCGGATGCTGAAGTCGAGCAGCGAGCGCCCGAAACTTTCGTCGGCATATTTCCGAAGGCCGTCGACGGCGCGCAGATACTGGCCGTAGCGAGGTTCGGCGAACTTGGGATCATCGTTGCGCAGGTCGTCGCCCTCGAAAGATGTATCGACGGTCATCTTGCCGGTCAGCAAGCCGCGGCATAACGCCCCGTAAGTCATCAGCGCGATTTGATTGCGTTCGCAATAGGGCTTTATCGACGACTCGATGCCGCGCTCGAATAT
>Ga0102934_1002050_pt1 | contig 14090 bp, 16 predicted proteins | sample SalPonR2_A_D1_MG_FD_78175 | JGI IMG/M metagenome (GOLD analysis project Ga0102934, IMG submission 78175) | Salt pond soil microbial communities from South San Francisco under conditions of wetland restoration - Salt Pond MetaG R2_A_D1_MG | ecosystem: Environmental > Aquatic > Marine > Intertidal... | reverse complement strand
TGCATCTGCATCGCCTTCTCGATCCGCCGCAGCCCTGAGCGGAGCAGCGGCGACGATGTCTTTGCTGAAACGGATCGGACGCTCACGCCCGGTACAGGAGGCGGCGGGGTTTCTGCTCGCAGCTTATCTGGGGCTGGTCCGGCGCACGAACCGTTTCGTCGTCGAGCCGGCTGACGCCTATGATCGCATCGGCCCGCACATGCCCGTCATTGCCGCTATGTGGCACGGCCAGCATTTCATGATCCACTTCGCCAAACGCAAGCAGGACCCTGCAGCGAGTCTCGTCTCGCGCTCCGGCGACGGCGAACTCAACGCCATCGCATTGCGGCATCTGGGCGTGCGCGCGATACGCGGCTCGGGTGATCGCGGACGCGGCAGGCTGCGCGAGAAAGGTGGCGCGCAGGCGCTGCGGGCGATGCTCAAGGCGCTGGAAGCGGGTGAGATGGTTGTGATGACGGCTGATGTGCCGAAAGTCGCGCGCCGCGCCGGGGAGGGGATCGTTACCCTCGCGCGGCTGTCGGGCCGTCCCATCGTGCCGGTGGCGGTGGTCACCAGCAGGCGGCATGATTTCGACAGCTGGGACAAGGCCTCGATCGGCCTGCCCTTCGGTCGCGGTGCAATGGTGCTGGGCGATCCGATCATGGTTCCGCGCGATCTCGATGCCGAGGGTCTCGAGGCCTTGCGCAGCAGGGTCGAGACGGGGCTCGACGCCGTTCATGAGCGTGCCTATGCACTTGTCGGTGCGCGCGATCCGGGCGCTGACCTGCGCGTTGAGGGCGCTGCTGTGGCGTCCGGGCGCGCGGCGGGGTCGTCGTGATGGCCTCCCATTCCACGCCCCGTCTCCCCTTGTTGCTGCGGCTTTATCATTACGGCCTGGCCGCGCTCGAGCCCGCCGCAGCCGGTGTGCTGCTCTCGCGTCGGCGCAGGGGCAAGGAAGATCCGCAGCGTATGCGCGAGCGGCGCGGTCTTGCCGGGCGGGAGCGGCCCGAGGGGCATCTGGCCTGGCTGCACGGGGCCAGTATCGGCGAGACCATGGCGATCCTGCCCGTGATCGAACGCCTCACCCGGCGCGGCGTGACCGTCCTCGTCACGTCCGGCACGCGCACCTCGGCGGAGATCATCGCCAAGCGCCTGCCGCCCGGCGCGATCCATCAATTCGTTCCCATCGACGTGCCGCGCTACATGCGCCGTTTCCTCGCCCACTGGCAGCCGGATATCGCTCTTTTCGCCGAATCGGAGATCTGGCCGAATGCCATCCTCGCGCTCGAGCAGCGGAACGTGCCGCTGATCCTGATCAACGGTCGGCTCTCCGAGCGCTCGTTTCAGCGCTGGTCGCGCGTGCCGCGCCTCGCCGAGGCGCTCCTGTCGCGATTCTCGCTCTGTCTCGCCCAGGCGAAGCCCGATGCCGAGCGGTTGCAGCGGCTGGGTGCGCCGCGCGTCGGTGTCGCGGGCAATCTGAAATTCGATTCGCCGCCACCGCCGGCCGACCCGCGTATCGTCGAAGCCTTGCAGGGGATGATTGCCGGGCGCCCTGTCTGGGTCGCGGCCAGCACCCATCCGGGCGAAGAGGAGATGGTGGTCGCGATCCACCGGGCGCTGGCGCGCAAATATCCCAAACTCATCACTATCATCGCCCCGCGTCACCCGCATCGCGGCGAGGCCATCGCCGAGATCGCCCGCGATTCAGCGCTCAATCCCGCCCGCCGTGCTCTGGGTGAGCAGCCCGAGAGGGAGGTCGATTTCTACATCGCCGATACGGTCGGCGAGCTCGGTCTGTTCTACCGGCTGACACCACTGGTTTTCGTGGGCGGTTCGCTGATCCCCCATGGTGGGCAGAATCCGATCGAACCGGCAAAGCTCGGCACCGCCATACTGCACGGGCCGCATGTGCACAATTTCGACGAGGTCTATACCGCGCTCGACGGGTCCGGCGGGGCGCTGCCCGTCGCTGATGCGCGGGCGCTTGCTGCGGCACTCGAGGATCTGATCGCGGATACGGCGCTGACCCGCGAGATGGCGCGGGCGGGCTACGAATCCGTGCAATCCCTCGGTGGTGCGCTCGATCGCACGCTGCGTGCCGTTGAGCCCTTCATTCTGGATGTGAAGATGGAGCAGCGCTGATGCGCGCCCCGGCCTTCTGGCAACGGGTTCCGCCATCACCGCTCGCCCGGATGCTGAAACCGCTTGCCGCGCTCTATGGATCCGTTTCCGGCTGGCGCATGGGGCGCGTTCTGGAGCGCGCAGCGCTGCCGGTGATCTGTATCGGCAATTTTACCGTGGGCGGGACCGGCAAGACGCCACTCGCCCTCGCAATCGCCTCCCTGCTCGCGCGGGAGGGGGAAAGCCCCAGCTTTCTCACGCGCGGCCATGGCGGGAATCTGCGCGGGCCGGTCGTGATCGATCCCGCGATTCATGACCATCGCGCGGCGGGAGACGAGCCGCTTTTGCTGGCACGCACGGCGCGCGTCATCGTCTCGGGGGACCGCCCCGCCGGGGCCAATCTCGCCGGTCAGACCGGCGCGACCGCCATCGTCATGGATGACGGTTTCCAGAACCCGGCTCTCGACAAGGATCTTTCGCTGCTCCTCGTCGATGGGGCCGTCGGCCTCATGAACGGGCTATGCCTTCCCGCCGGCCCCTTGCGCGCACCCCTCGCGCGGCAATGGGAGCATGCGGATGCGCTGGTCGTGATGGGGGAGGGCGCGCCGGGGGCGGTGCTCGCGCAGGACGCGCGGGCACGCGGATTGCCGGTTTTCAAGGCGGCGCTCGTGCCCGATCCGAATGTGCTGGAGCAGCTGCGCGGCGGACGCTATCTCGCCTTTGCCGGGATCGGGCGTCCTGCGAAATTCTTCGAAACGCTCACACAGGCGGGACTGGATGTGGCCGAGAGCCGCGCCTTTCCCGATCACCATCTCTATCGTGAGCAGGAGATCGCCGCGTTGCGTGCGCGGGCGCAGAGCATTGGCCTCACCCTGATCACCACCGAGAAGGATGCCGTGCGGCTGGGTTTTGCGGATGACATCGCCGTTCTCCCCGTCACGGCACAGATCAGCGACGTGAAGGCGCTGGCATCTCTGCTGCGCCGGGCCCTGCGCGCGCCCTGATCGTCAGCGCACGGCTGCGGCTGCGTCCTCGCCCGGACCATTGATGGTTCCGACCGGGGTTTTCGCCGCATTGACCTGTTCGCGGAAACCTTCGACCTGGTTGGGCATGATCGGGCCGATATGCTTGTATCGGATGATGCCGTTCGCATCGACGATGAAGGTCTCCGGCACGCCGTAGACGCCCCATTCGATCGCCGAGCGTCCGCTCTCGTCCACGCCGACCCTGTCGAACGGATTGCCCAGCGCGCCGAGGAAGCGCCGGGCGTTTTCCGGGCGATCCTTGTAGTTGATGCCGAGCACCCGGACTTCCGGATCATCGGCCAGATCCATCAGCACGGGATGTTCGTCGCGACAGGGTACGCACCAGGAGGCCCAGACATTGACGATGTTCACCTGCGCCGCGCCATCGGGCGAAAGCGGCAGATCCTCCCGCGCGAAGCCGGGTACCTGCTCGCCGGCGCGGCGCAGATTCTCCAGCGGCGGCAGTGTGAATTCCGGCGCCGGGCGGTTGAGCATGACGGAGGGAACCCGCGAGGGGTCTTCACCGAACAGGCGCACGAAGAAGACGCCGGACACGCCGAGCAGGATCACGACCGGGAGTATGTGGATGAAGCGGATGCGCGGCTTGGGCGGAAGAACCTTCTCCGCTTCGGTCCCGCTGGTCGGCTGATTGACGCTGTCGTCGCTCATCGGCGGGAACTCCGTTTGGGCTGACGCGCCTCGAGCTCGGCCAGAGCGCGTTTCTGCAGGCGCTGGTCGATCAAGAGATAGAGCCCCAGACCGCCGATGACGACGACGAAGGCTGCGTAGGAAGCGATGATGAACGGGGCGTACTGATCGAACATGATGTTTTCGCGAAAGCCTCAGGCTGCGATGCGGCTGTCGAGCCGCTCGGCTTCGAGAATGTTGAGTGTGCGGATGCGCCGGCGCATGAGTTCCGTGCGCATGGCATAGGCATGCATGGTGATGGCCAGGAGCGCGAAAGCGACGCCCATAACGAGCAGCGGATAGAGCATGGCGGGGTAGATGGTCGGCCCGTCGAGACGGAAGACGGAAGCCGGCTGATGCAGGGTGTTCCACCAATCGACCGAGAAGCGGATAATCGGCAGGTTGAGCGCGCCGACCAGCGTGAGGATCGCAACCGCCCGCGCGGCGCGGCCCGGATCGTCGATGGCGCGCCAGAGCGCCATGATCCCGGCATAGACGAGGAAGAGCACGAGCACGGAGGTCAGTCGAGCATCCCAGACCCAGTAGGTGCCCCACATCGGCTTGCCCCACAAAGCCCCGGTGATCAGGCAGACCAGCGTGAAGGCTGCGCCCAGAGGCGCGGCGGCCTTCTGCGAGACGTCGGCGAGCGGATGGCGCCAGACGAGGGTGCCGATCGCCGAGATGCTCATCACCGTATAGAGGAACAGCGCCATCCAGGCCGACGGTACGTGGATATACATGATGCGGATGGTCTCGCCCTGCTGGTAATCGGGCGGGGCCATGAAGAAGCTCATATACATCCCGATGGCGAAGACGAGCACAGTCGCGCCGGCGAACCATGGCAGAAGCCGGCCCGACCAGCGCATGAAGAAACCGGGATTGGCGAGTTTCGTCCACATGATGCGCTACCCTCAGAATGCGCTACCCATAGACGCGTGCGCACCGTGCTGCAATCCAAACCCGACCGGTTACGAGGTCGCACGCGACCTGTGCATGCGATTTGCCGCCGACGATTGCGCGCGCATGCGGCTTTTTTTCGGCGCCGGGCTCTGCTAAGAGCCTGCGCAAGCCGCCGGCGCGTCGCGCGTCGGCTCGTCGTCGCTCTTGTGATCGAACGGTTTCGGATATGCAAGCTTTCACGGTTCTAACCGGCGTCGCGGCGCCGCTTCGGGTGATCAATATCGACACCGACATGATCATTCCCAAGCAGTATCTGAAGACCATCAAGCGCACAGGCCTTGGCAAGGGATTGTTCGCGGAGGCCCGCTTCAATCCGGATGGCAGTGAAATTCCCGATTTCGTGCTCAACCAGCCGGCTTATCGCGATGCGCAGATCCTCGTTGCGGGCGACAATTTCGGCTGCGGCTCCTCGCGCGAGCACGCGCCCTGGGCGCTGCTCGATTTCGGCATCCGTTGCGTGATCTCCACGAGCTTCGCCGATATCTTCTATAACAATTGCTTCAAGAACGGCATCCTTCCAATCGTGGTGAAGCCTGAAGAGCTGGAAATGCTCTTCGAGGATGCAGAGCGCGGCAGCAACGCCACGGTCACGGTGGACCTCGAATCGCAGGAGATTCGCGGCCCCGACGGCGGCGTCATCCGTTTCGAGATCGACCCGTTCCGCAAGCATTGCCTGCTCAACGGGCTCGACGATATCGGTCTGACGCTGGAGAAGGGTGCGGCGATCGACGCCTACGAGAACAAGCTTGGCGAGCGCCCCTGGCTTTGAGTCGGGGCGGCGCTTAAAGCCGCCCGGGCGCATTCCGGGCAGATCATGCCTGCTTGACAGGCCGCGCCGGCTTTGCCACTTCCCGTGCGTTTTTTCACAATCAGCGAGGAGTCGCGATGAGCCGCGCATTCGTATTCCCCGGACAGGGCAGTCAGATTGTCGGCATGGGCAAGGCGCTCGCCGATACTTTCGCGCCGGCCCATGCGGTGTTCGAGGAGGTCGATGCCGCGCTCGGGCAGAAGCTCTCGCAGATCATCTTCGCAGGCCCCGTCGAGGAGCTCACGCTGACGGCGAACACGCAGCCGGCGCTGATGGCGGTCTCGCTCGCGACCATGCGGGTGCTCGAGGCTGAGGCCGGGCTCGATCTGAAGCAGCATGCGCGCTTCGTCGCCGGTCATTCGCTGGGTGAGTATTCCGCGCTGGCCGCTGCCGGGGCGCTCTCGATTGCGGATACGGCGCGGCTCCTGCGAATTCGCGGCGATGCGATGCAGAAGGCCGTGCCGGTCGGCGAGGGCGCCATGGCGGCTTTGCTCGGGCTCGAATTCGAGCAGGCCGCAGCAATCGCTCGCGACGCCGCGCAGGGAGAGGTCTGCGATCCCGCCAACGACAATGGCGGCGGGCAGGTCGTCGTCTCCGGCACGAAGGCCGCCGTCGAACGCGCCGTGGCGCTGGCGACGGAGCGCGGCGCGAAACGCGCGGTGATGCTCCCGGTTTCCGCCCCCTTCCATTGCGCCCTGATGGCGCCGGCTGCCGATGCGATGCGCGCCGCTCTGGCTGATGCCACCATCAACGCACCCGTCGTGCCCGTCATCGCCAATGTCGCAGCCGGGCCGGTCAGCGATCCGGAGGCGATCCGCGATGCGCTGGTGCGGCAGGTGACCGGCACCGTGCGCTGGCGCGAAAGCGTGGCTTTCATGGCCGATCAGGGCGTGACGCAGTTCTTCGAGATCGGTGCCGGCAAGGTGCTGACGGGGCTTGCGAAGCGCATCGCCCCCGGCGCGACAGGGCAGGCGGTCGGTACGCCCGACGATATCGAGAAGGTCGGGCAGGCGCTGTAAGCCGTCGACCGCGAGCAAAAGGATGTTTCAACCATGTTCGATCTGACCGGCAAGAAAGCCCTCGTCACCGGTGCAACCGGCGGGCTCGGCGGTGCCATCGCGCGCATGTTGCATGCGCGAGGCGCCGATGTGGCGATCTCGGGCACCCGCCAGGACGCCCTCGACGCGCTGGTCGGTGAACTAGGCGAGCGCGTGCATCCGCTGATCGCCAATCTGGGTGACATGGAGGCCGTCGAGGGCCTCGTCCCCGCCGCCGAGACGGCGATGGGCGGGCTCGATATCCTCGTCAACAATGCCGGCATCACCCGCGACGGCTTGTTCATGCGCATGAAGGACGAGGATTGGGACACGGTGCTCGCCGTCAATCTCACCGCCGCCTTCCGGCTTTCCCGTGCCGCCGTCAAGGGCATGATGCGCCGCCGCTCCGGGCGGATCGTCAATATCGGCTCCGTGGTGGGAACGACCGGCAATCCCGGTCAGGGCAATTACGCGGCCTCCAAGGCCGGACTGATCGGCATGTCGAAGGCGCTCGCGCAGGAAGTGGCGAGCCGGGGCATCACCGTGAACACGGTTGCGCCGGGCTTCATCGCATCGCCCATGACCGATGCGCTCAACGACAAGCAGCGTGAGGCGATTCTCGCCAATGTTCCCGCCGGGCGTCTCGGTGTGGGCGAGGATGTTGCATCCGCCGTACTTTATCTCGTCAGCGACGAAGCTGCCTACGTGACCGGGCAGACGCTGCACGTGAACGGCGGAATGGCAATGATCTGAAGAGGTTATAAGCCTCTGGATAACCTGCGAAGAGGCGTACGCGGCTCTCGCATCCGGGACGGCGACGTGATAATCCTGTCTCAACCTGTAGCTGGGGGGCTTGACCCGGGAGCGAAATAAGGCTTTTGCACCACACGCGAGCCGATCGTTCACGATGAGCCTCGGCCAGGCCCTTTTAACCGGAAGCCCCTCGATCCCGAGCGGGCGTTAGCGACGAGTGATACGAGGAACCAACGATGAGTGACATCGCTGAGCGCGTGAAGAAGATCGTTGTCGAGCACCTTGGTGTAGAAGCCGACAAGGTGACGGACAATGCCAACTTCATCGATGACCTCGGCGCCGACAGCCTCGACACCGTCGAGCTCGTGATGGCGTTCGAGGAAGAGTTCAACGTCGAGATCCCGGATGACGCCGCTGAGACCATCGTCACGGTCGGCGACGCCATCAAGTTTCTCGAGAAGAATTCCGGCTAAGTGCCGTAATCGGCGGGATCGCCCGATCCCGCCGTCTTCATGCATGAACGGGTTGGTATGATGCGTCGTGTCGTCGTCACCGGTCTTGGCATGGTCTCACCCCTCGCCTGTGGCGTGGAAGAGACGTGGCAGAGGCTGCTTCAGGGGCGCAGTGGCGCTGCGCGGATCCAGAATTTTGAGACATCGGATCTTCCGTGCAAGATTGCCTGTCAGATCCCGCGCGGCGATGGCTCCGGTGGAACCTTCAATCCTGATCAGTGGATGGATCCGAAGGACCAGCGTCGGGTCGACGAGTTCATCGTCTACGCCATGGCGGCGGCCCGTCAGGCGCTCGACGATGCCGGCTGGCATCCGACCAGCTATGACGACCAGGCCGAAAGCGGCGTTCTGATCGGCTCGGGTATTGGCGGCATAGAGGGTATTGCGGAAGCCTCGCTGACATTGCGCGACCGCGGGCCGCGCAAGATCTCGCCCTTCTTCATCCCCGGGCGCCTGATCAACCTCGCCTCTGGTTACGTCTCCATTGAATTCGGCCTCAAGGGGCCCAATCATTCCGTCGTCACCGCCTGTTCGACCGGGGCGCATGCCATCGGCGATGCGGCGCGTCTGGTCGCGCTCGGGGATGCCGAGGTGATGGTCGCTGGCGGAACGGAATCGCCGGTGAATCGCCTTTCGGTGGCGGGCTTCGCCGCATGCCGTGCACTCTCCACCGGCTTTAACGACGATCCGGAACGTGCTTCGCGCCCTTATGACAAGGATCGTGACGGGTTCGTCATGGGCGAGGGGGCCGGCATCGTGGTGCTTGAGGAATACGAGCACGCGAAGGCGCGCGGCGCGAAGATTTACGGCGAACTCATCGGTTACGGCCTGTCAGGCGACGCCTACCACATCACCTCGCCGGCGGAAGACGGTGACGGCGCCTACCGCTGCATGCGCGCTGCGCTCAAACGCGCCGGCATCCAGGCCAGCGACCTCGACTACATCAATGCGCACGGAACCTCCACGCCGCTCGGTGACGAACTGGAGCTGAAAGCGGTGGAACGGCTCGTCGGTAACAATGTCGAGGGTCTCGCCATGTCCTCGACGAAATCCGCCGTCGGGCATCTGCTTGGCGCCGCCGGTGCGGTGGAGGCCATCTTCTCATTGCTCGCCATGCGCGACAACCTCGTCCCACCGACCCTCAATCTCGACAACCCCTCCGTCGAGACGGCCATTGATCTCGCGCCGAAGCAGGCGAAGCCCAAGCAGATCGACATCGCCCTTTCGAACAGCTTCGGCTTCGGCGGCACCAATGCCTCGCTGATATTCAAGCGCGTTGCATGAGCCTGGCGTATCCGTGATCGGCTGCGGGAGAGCTGCCGACGTTGCGGTGTCGCGCATTTGCGCCGCGTCCTTGCCTGTCGCTCTGGCGACTCGCTTGTCATGAGGGCAGCGCTGACGTAACTTCGCCACAGATTTGCATTGTAGTGTGTCGCAATTCGGCGGCTGCGCAGGTGACCCCGGCCGGATGCTGATAAATTCGAAGAGCCCCTGTTGAACCATGTTTTCAAGACGCCCCTCGAAAGACGATGCTGCGTCCGACCAGCAACATGATCTGACCGGTCAGGAGGCACGGCGTGTCGCCCCGCGCAGCCCCGGTGAGGCGATCAAGCCGGCCATTGCACCGCCACCACCGCCACGTATCCGGCGCCCGCGTGGCGGCTTGCTGTCGACCCTGAGCGGGTTGTTCAGTTTCTTCGCCCTGATCTGCATGATCGCGGTGATCGGTCTGGTGCTGGTCGCGCGTCAGGCGGCTGCGCCGGGGCCGCTTGATCAGGATCAGGTGGTCGTGATTCCGCGCAATACGGGCACGGCTGGCATCGCCGATATCCTTGCGCGCGAAGGTGTGATCGACCAGCCGCTATTGTTTCAGATCGCCACCGTGATCAGCGGTCAACGCGGCAATCTCAAGGCGGGTGAGTTCGCGTTTCGCGCCAATACCAGCATGAACGAGGCGATGGAGATCATGGCGCAGGGCCGCTCGCTGCTGCATTCGGTCACCATTCCGGAGGGGCTGACCAGCTATCAGATCGTGAATCTGCTGAACGAGAACGAGATTCTCGACGACAAGATCACCGAGGTGCCGGAAGAAGGCTCTCTCATGCCCGATACCTATCGCTTCGAGCGTGGCACCAGCCGCAGGCAGATCATCCAGGCGATGCAGCGTGCGCAGACGCGTGAACTGGCGCGGATCTGGGAGCGTCGCGCGGATGATCTTCCGCTCGAAACCGCGGAAGAACTCGTCATTCTCGCCTCGATCGTCGAAAAGGAAACGGGACGGGCCGATGAGCGCCCGCGCGTTGCCGGTGTCTTCATCAACCGGCTCAATCAGGGTATGCGCCTGCAATCCGATCCCACCATCGTCTATGGTCTGGTCGGCGGCGAGGGCACGCTCGGACGCGGCATCCGGCGCAGTGAAATCCAGGCGGAGACGCCTTACAACACCTATGTCATCAGCGGGCTGCCACCCGGCCCGATTGCCAATCCGGGGCGCGCGGCGATGGAGGCAGTCGCCAATCCCTCGCGTACGGATGAGCTGTTCTTCGTCGCCGATGGCACTGGCGGACACACTTTCTCGCGCACCTATGATCAGCACCGCCGCGCCGTCACCCGCTGGCGCGAAATCGAGAACGAGCGTCGCGAGCAGCAGATCGATCGGGTCGATGAGACGGAAGAGGCGCTGGACCAACAGGGCAATCTCGAATCTCGACCCCGGCCTGCAAGCCCGGTCAGCGTCGACGATCCTGCCTTTGCCAATGTGCGTGATCCGGGACGCGTCGGCCTGTCGGTCGACGTCAGCGAGGGAACGCCGCTCGATCCGTTGGCCTTTACCGGATTTGATCTCAACGCACCGCAGACCGTTCCGGAACTTCCGCCGCCGCCCGGGGAAGAAGGGGCGATTTCGGACAGCACTTCGCCGGATACGACGCCGGTCACCATCCTGCCACCGCCGCGCCCTGCAACCTTGTGATAGCGAGAGCTGTCAGGCCGTCATCTCCCGCATTTTCTCAGACCGCCTGCAACTGGCTCTCACTTGCCGCGCGCATATGCGGCTCCGTCGTGCTGCGCAGATGGTATTGCAATTCCCCGTCCCGTTCCCCGGGAACAATCCGCACGATCTCGAACACTCTCTCCAGCTGATCGGGATGGACGCGCACGATATTCGAACGATCCGCGATCATGTGGACCTGTTGGCCGATACTGAATTTGCCGTCATGCATGGCTGAATGCCTCCCATTGAGAAAACAACGCTTGCGCTGCATGATCGGTTCCGCGCGACGGGCGTATCAGCGACGGATCAGGGTGCCGGCGCCGTGATCGGTGAAGAGCTCCAGCAGCGTCGCGTGCGGCACCTTGCCGTCGAGGATGACGACGCCCTCCACGCCCTGTTCGAGCGCATAAATGCAGGTCTCGATCTTGGGGATCATGCCGCCTGTAATCGTACCATCGGCGATGAGATGGCGGCACTGGTCGATGGTGAGCTCCGGGATCAGGTTCTTGTCCTTGTCGAGTACGCCCGGGACGTCTGTCAGAAGCAGCAGGCGCTTGGCATGCATCGCGCCGGAAATGGCGCCGGCGAAGGTATCGGCATTGACGTTGTAGGTCTGGCTGTCATGGCCCACCGCGACGGGCGCGAGAACCGGGATCAGCTCCGATTTGAGCACGGCATCAAGGATGCCGCGATTGACCTGCTCGGGCTCGCCGACGAAGCCGAGATCGACGATTTCCTCGATCTTTGAATCGGGATCGATCACGGTCCGGGATATCTTCTTCGCCCGTACCATGTTGCCGTCCTTGCCGCACATTCCGATGGCGCGCCCGCCCTGGCCGGAGATCCAGCCGACGATCTGCTTGTTGATGGAGCCGGCGAGTACCATTTCAACGATCTCGACGGTGGCCTCGTCAGTCACCCGCAGACCGGCCCGGAATTCCGACTTGATCCCGAGCTTTTCCAGCATGCGCCCGATCTGCGGCCCGCCACCGTGCACGACGATGGGTTTCAGCCCGGACTGCTCCAGCAGCACCACATCCTCGGCGAAGTCCTTAGCGGCATCCTTGTCGCCCATGGCGTGCCCGCCATACTTGATGACCACGACTTCCTCGTCATAGCGCTGCATGTGCGGCAGGGCCTGGACGAGGATTTCGGCGCGGGTATGGGCGCTGGGATTGTCTTCGCTCATGATCTTTTCTCGACTCATACGTCCATGCGTGCGGCGTCGCGTTCTTATGTCGCGCGCTTTTAGAGCAGTTTGGCGCCGGGCGAAAGCCGCATCCTTGCGTGATCGGGTTGTTTCGACGACCGGGTCAGGGGCGCCGAAGCGCCGCGATCGCAACCAGCACCCAGCCGGCCATCAGGGTGATGCCGCCGACCGGTGCCACGAAGGGCGCGATCCTGATCGCATAGATCGCGCGCAGGGCGAGATCCCCGCAAAACAACACCGCACCGATGATCAGCACATAGCCGGCAATTCCGGCAGTCGTTGCATTGATTGCCACCCCGTGTGCGATCAGCGCGGCGAGGCCGATCAGCGCGATCGCGTGGAAGAGCAGGAAATTGGCCGCGATCATGGCGTTGTCGCCGCCCAGGACATGCGTGCTCGCGGCGGCGAGCATGATGCCGCACAGGCCGGAAAGGCCCGCAAAGAGGGTGAAGAGGCGGGTCGTGGTCATTGCGGTATCTCCTCGTTACGCTCATGCAGCAATTGCGCGATGGCCGCGCGCAGTTCAACCACACCCGTTTTCTCGCGGCTCGATGTCACGATGATCTCGGGAAAAGCGGCAGGCCGTCTGGCGATGGCTTCCTGTGTCTTCGTGACGATGTCTGCGAGCTCGCCCTTCTTCGGCTCATCCGATTTTGTCAGAATGATCTGGTAGGACACCGCCGCCGTGTCCAGCATGTCGAGCACCTCGGTATCCAGTTTCTTGAGGCCATGGCGCGAATCGATCAGCACATAGACGCGCGCGAGATTGGCCCGCCCGCGCAGGTAGTCGTGGATCAGCTGTGTCCAGGATTTCACCTTCTCCTTGCTGACGGCGGCATAGCCGTAGCCGGGCATGTCGACAAGGGTGCAGAAGCCGCCGAGATCAAAGAAGTTCAGCTGCTGGGTGCGCCCCGGCGTATGTGATGTCCGCGCCAGCGTCTTGCGACCGGTGAGTGCATTGACGAGGCTCGACTTGCCGACATTCGAGCGCCCGGCAAAGGCGATCTCCAGCTTGTGCATCGGGGGCAGGTGGTCGGTGCCGCTCGCCGCCGTGCTGAATTGGGATTCGCGGGCAAAGAGCTTGCGCCCGGCCTCCACGAAGTCCGGGCCCGATGGGGTGTCTTCGCTCTGGTGCTGGTCACCTTCGTGCTCGCGCATGTCGCTCTCCCGGGGCAGGACCCCTGATGTGAACGGGCGCGCCCGACAATGCCGGACGCGCCCGAATGCTTCGCTCGAGAAGCCCGCACTCAGCTCTTCGGGCCGTCAGGCTCCGGTTTCTCACGGGTAATCAGCTTGCGCAGATTGTCCCACAGCTCGATCTTCACGCCATGGCGGCGCATGATGAAGCCCTGCTGGAGAACCGAGAGGAAGTTGTTCCAGGCCCAGTAGATCACCAGACCCGCCGGGAAGGAGGCGAGCAGGAAGGTGAAGATCACCGGCATCCAGGTGAACACCGCCTTCTGGATCGGGTCCGCCGGCTCGGGGTTCATCTTCATCTGCACGAACATGGTCAGACCCATCAGGATCGGCCAGACGCCGACCGTGAGCAGCGCCGGAACGGCGAAGGGCAACAGGCCGAACAGGTTGAAGATCGAGGTCGGGTCGGGCGCGGCCAGATCCTGGATCCAGCCGAAGAACGGCGCGTGGCGCATCTCGATCGAGACGAACAGCACCTTGTAGAGCGCGAAGAAGACCGGGATCTGGATCAGCACGGGCCAGCAACCGGCCACGGGATTGATCTTCTCACGCTTGTAGAGCTCCATCAGCTCCTGCTGCTGCTTCATGCGATCGTCCTTGTATCGATCGCGGATGGAGATCATCTCCGGCTGCACGGCCTTCATCTTGGCCATCGAAGCATAGGACTTGTTGGCGAGCGGCAGGAAGAATATCTTCAGAAACACCGTTACAACCAGGATCGCCACGCCGAAATTGCCCAGCAACCCGTTGAAGAAGTCCAGCGCGTAGAACATCGGCTTGGTGATAAAGTAGAACCAGCCCCAGTCGAT
>Ga0102934_1002048_pt1 | contig 14102 bp, 9 predicted proteins | sample SalPonR2_A_D1_MG_FD_78175 | JGI IMG/M metagenome (GOLD analysis project Ga0102934, IMG submission 78175) | Salt pond soil microbial communities from South San Francisco under conditions of wetland restoration - Salt Pond MetaG R2_A_D1_MG | ecosystem: Environmental > Aquatic > Marine > Intertidal... | reverse complement strand
CAACTGGAACAGGCAGGTCTGACACCTGATGCAATCGAAGATAGCGGACACTGCACCTTCACCCAGGCAGAAATGTTTTTCTCCTACCGCCGCGATGAGGGGAAAACCGGTCGCCAGATTGGCTTTATCATGCTGAACAAATAGAATAAAAAACCTATCCGTTCAGCACCCGGTCAGGGGGAATGATGGCGCTGAACAGTTACAAAAAAAAACAGAGCGCAAAGGCATGAAAAATAGTGGATTTCTTTTTAGACATTGATGAACAGCAGATTCGCCGGGAACGTGAAAAAGCACGGGAATTACGCAAACAAGGATGGTGGAAGAACCGTGTCGCTACCGGCATCTGTCACTATTGCGGCCGGCAATTTCCCCCAAAAGAGCTCACCCTCGATCATATTGTCCCGATTACCCGCGGCGGCCGGAGCACTAAAGGCAACTGCGTTCCGGCCTGCAAGGAGTGCAACAACCAGAAAAAAGACCTGTTGCCGCTGGAGTGGGAGGGTTTTCTGGAGAGGATGAAAAAAACGTAAGATCATTAAAACCGGCAATGTGCCTATCGAGCATTCGAATGGACACTCAGAGCGGTCACAGTAACTAGAATTAACACCATGCCGAAAACCTGCTGAGCATTGAGAATTTCATTTAATATGACAACGCCGAATAGCGACGCGGTGACCGGCTCAACCATCGCCACAATCGAAGCTACAGCCGGGGCGACATGGTTCAGGCCGACAATATAGAGGATAAATGACAATCCCGCCCCAAGCACCCCTAACACTATAAAAAGTGGCCAATTTGGGGAATCCAGCACTGCGACCATCTGATCAGCATCACCAGCCCAGACTAGAATAGTGACCAGGACTCCGAAAGCTATCACGAGAATAGCCGGTGGACTACCGTGCGGGGCTGCATACTTGAAGGCAAAAATAAATAATGTATATGACAATCCCGAAAACAGCCCCGCCCACACACCGAACTGAGTGACACTGCTCGCATCAACGTCGTTAATGCCCGTCAGCAACATGATCCCAGACATCACTAAGGTGATCGCCGCCCACTTGCGCGGGGTCGAACTTTCAAGCCTGAGGATAAAGGACACAAGATAGACGAACACGGGTGCGCAATACATCAATGTAGCAGCAACGGCAACACTGCCTTCAGCAATGCTCATAAAATAGAAAGCGAAGTTGCCGGCAACCCCGAAACCGGCAATCACCGACCAGAACCATAATCGGCGGCTTAACAGTCCGCTATCCTCTGGACTCATCACGAGCCAGACGAGAACGAACAGAAACCCGATCGCACCCCGATAGAAGGCGACCACGAACGCATCCCAGCCATCTGCCAAAAGAATTCCGCTGATTCCGCCGGAAAGCCCCCAGCATAGCGCCGCTATTGCCACGAATGTGGTACTCAGCCTCGCCATTTTACCTGATACCTCAATAACTGTTTCAGTCTACTCCCGCGAAAGGGACAACTGACTTAGTTATAGGGTACCATCCGTTGCCGGGGTTTCAAACCGAGACCTCAGCAAACTTGACGTTGTTATTGATGTGGATTGTTCAGGACAGCTTCAAAAACCACCAGGACAAGCGGTTCGAACAGCGACAATTTATCTTTTACCCATCCCCACTCCCGCAACCCGGTGGCCGCAATCCGGACAACTGTTCTGTGCTGATATCCGGTTGCGCCGCACTGCGAAACCGCGCCGTTCGATGAGACAGGCGCCGCAACCAGAACAAAGGGTATTGTTATCCAGGCCCAGGTTGCCGGAATAAATATGCACCAGTCCCGCCGCTCGACCTATCTCTACAGCCTGGGTGATGGTAGCCGGTGGGGTTGCCGGAAGGTGTTCGAGTTTATATTGCGGATGAAAACGGCTGACATGCCAGGGGGTGTCGGCACCCAGTTCGGTGACGATAAATTCGGCGAGTTCTGTAAGTTCCTGCGGATCATCATTGATCCCCGGTATAATCAGGGTGGTAACTTCGAGCCAGATATCAAGATCATGCAATCGTTTGAGACTGTCGAGTACCGGCTGTAAGCGGGCGCCGGCATATTGGCGGTAGGTCGGGTCACGAAAGGCTTTCAGGTCAATGTTAACGGCATCAAGGTACGGATGAACCAGATCCAGCATCTCTGCGCTCATATAGCCGTTACTGACATAGACATTGGCAATACCAGCGTCACGGGCAAGGCGTGAAGTGTCGAGGCTATACTCGAAAAAGATCGTCGGTTCGGTGTAGGTATAGGCGATGGAACGGCTGTCACTCTGGTGGGCGGCAGCGACAATCTGCTCCGGTGACATGGCCTCTCCGACAGGAAATTTCAGGTCCGGGGAAACCTGGGAGATCCCGGCATTCTGACACCAGTGGCAGTGCATATTGCACCCGGGGGTCGCGATGGAAAGAGAGCGGCTGCCGGGATAAAAGTGGTACAGAGGTTTTTTTTCGATGGGATCAACATGACGGGCGATGGTATGCCCGTAAACCAGGGAATAGAGTATTCCATCACGGTTTTCACGCACCCCGCAACGTCCGCGCTGACCGTGACTGATCACACAGAAGTGAGCACACAGACGGCAGACAACCTGGTTGTTTGCGCGTTTATCGTAGAGCCGTGCTTCTATCATCACATTAACCGTTCTGTCGCCAGGCAAACAAGACCACCATCACCACGATGAGGATCCCGGTCATCCAGGCCAGCAGGTTAGCAAACAGAAGTCTCATCCAGTTGCTCCTTATTTATCGGTTAACCTTCCATGTTTTTCGTGGACTAAAAAACTGTTCTTTAAATTATACCATATCAAACAACTCCGAGTGGATCCGCGCCAGCGAAATCCCGTCCTGATGCAGTAGTTTTTCCGTCAACTCGATCATTTTCACCGGCCCGCAAACAAGGTAAGACTGCTCAGGATCTGCCAGTGGCAGGCGCCGGCGCAGCAGATCGCTGGTAATCAGACCGGACTCACCCGCCCAGTCTGGTGGGGGATCTTTCAACAACCAGATAATTTCCAGATTCAGATGCTGTTCCAGCGCCTGCAGCTCCTCCCGAAAGGTCAACCGCTCCCAGGTGTTATAGGCGTATAACAGTTTGAGCGGCCGCTGCTCCTGACGATCAGCAAAGGTGCGCAGTATCGACATCATCGGGGCAATGCCGATGCCCCCGGCAATCAGGACAAAACCACCGGCCGTCATCCGATCAGGACTGAAAGCGCCATAAGGGGCGTCAATATAGGCGATCTGACCAGGTTTTACGTGCTTGATACTGCTGCTGAAATCTCCCAGTTCCTTGATGGTGAAGCTCAGGGCCGGAACCTTTTCGGCACTGCCGGCAAAGGAAAAAGGGTGTTCCTTCAAGGCAAAAGGAGAATTGCCCAGGGTCAGCCAGGCAAATTGACCGGGCTGAAAGCGCAATCCAGGATGGCCATCCGGTTCGATGATCAGACTCCAGCTGTCGGCCTTTTCCTCTTTTACCTCAACCACGCGATAGGGATGGCGCAGTTGCTGCAGCGGCTTATACAGCCGCACATACACCAGCAGCAACAACCACGACAGGGAAAAGGCTCCCCACAACTGTTTGCGCCACGAGGTATCGACATAATGACCAACCCCCAGCACATGCCAGATCGCCAAACCCAGGGCCAGTACTGCCAGCAGGGCATGAAGAATCCGCCACAGCTCATAATCCAGGTTGAGCTGCTTGCGCCAGATTGATGTCGTTACCAGTGCTAACAGGGCCAGAGTGGAAACAACCGCACCCCACAGATGGGCAGGTGCGACGCCCGGGATGAACAGATCAATCAATTGTGGTTTGAGGATCAGCAGAATGATCGGATGAGCGAGAATGAACAGAACCGCAATCAACGCTACCTGGCGGTGGAAATAGTAGATAATATCAATGCCGAAAGGCGCTGAAGCGCGGCGAAACCGGGCCGTTTGTAAAAACAGAATTCCCATCATGGCGGTTCCGGCGAAACCCAACCCCAGAGAGACATCCCACCAGAAGCCGTTACCGGCGGGAACCGGCTCGATCAGCAGAATCACCAAGGGGGTCAGTATCAGCAATAGATACACCCCGATCCAGAACGCGCCTCTGGCCATGTAGCCCATCAACTACCCCCCTGTTGCCTCCTGGTCAGCCGCCAAGCCGATCATGTAGCGGTAAAGCTTGAGATATTCCTGCGCCGATGGCGCCCAGCTGAAATCCTGCATCATGCCACGCTTGACCAGCTTGGCCCAGGCTTCGGGCTGGTGGTAGTGAGATAACGCTCGATCAATGGTGGCCAGCAGCAACCAGGGATCCGAGTGATCAAAGACAAAACCGTTGCCGCCGGCGGGCTGGTCGTCAACATCAACGACCGTGTCTGCCAGGCCACCGGTACGGCGCACCAGGGGCAGGGCGCCGTATTTCAGGGCAATCATCTGGGTCAGACCGCAGGGCTCATACAAGCTCGGCACCAGCAACATATCCGCGGCCGCGTAAAGACGCCGCGACAATCCTTCGTTAAAGGTCAAATTGATAGAGACCTGGCCGGGACTCAAGCCCTGACGATCCTGCCAAAAACGCATATTCTCGGGTGTGCCAGAGCCAAGCAGGGCAAACTGTAACGGGCGCTCGAGCAGTTGCGGCCAGATGCTCTCGATCAGATTGATCCCTTTTTGGCGATCGAGACGGCTGATCACCACCACCAACGGCACATCGGCACGAACCTCCAGCCCGAGTTCCTGCTGCAGCAAGGCTTTGCACTTCTGCTTGTTCTTGAGCTGACGCGGGCTGTAGTTATGGGGCAGAGCGGAATCCTGGGCGGGGTTCCAGATCTGCTCGTCGAGGCCATTGAGGATACCGTGGAGGTGTGCACTGCGTTCACGCAACAGACCATCGAGGCCGTATCCCTGCTCCACCGTCTGGATTTCGCGACAGTAGGTCGGTGATACCGTGTTGACCAGATCGGAAAAGACGATCCCTCCTTTGAGCAGCGACAGGTTGCCATAATATTCCAGTGCCGCCGGGCTGGTCAGATTTCCCGCTAGTTCAAGTTGCCGCAACAACGAGAAGGGAAAGGTGCCGTGGTAGCCGAGATTGTGAACTGTCAGCAGGGTTTTGGTATGAGCAAAGAACGGATCGCCGGCATAGCTGGTTTTAAGCAACACCGGCACCAGTCCGGTCTGCCAGTCATGCAGATGGATGACATCCGGAGGAAAATTGAGGGTTCTGGCAAGCTCCAGCAACGCCCGGCAGAAAAACCCGAAACGCATCCCGTTATCGGGATAATCACCGTCGGGGCCGGAGTAGAGGCCATCGCGCTGGTACAGATCCGGGGTATCGATAAACCAGTAGGGAACGCCATCGTAAACTGCCTGTTTCAGGCTGGCGCGACGGGGCACCCCCTCCAGGGTGATTTCAACGCTCTGCGGTGCCTTACGGGGAATAACCGGTGCTTTGTCGATCTGTGGATAACCGGGAATGACAACCTGGACATCGTGACCGAGCAGGCGCAGGGCGCGTGGCAGGGAACCGGCGACATCAGCAAGTCCCCCCGATTTGGCAAAGGGAGTCGCTTCGGAAGCAACAAAAAGGACTTTCAGGCCGTCTGCTTGCGCCGCCAGCGGCTTGTCCAGGGGCGGGCGCGGATCCAGTTGCGCCAGCAGTTGGTCAACGCGATAGCCGACCTTGGCCGCCTGGCGCTGCAATTTGGCAATAGCGCGCAGGATCTCAATCGTGCGATCAACCATCGCCACCGGTTCGACGGCGAGCCGATCGCGCTCACGGAACAGCTGATAACCCAGCAGCAACAGAGAAAAACGCTCCAGATCCTGATGAACACACCAATCATAGTAGTCATAGTAGTGACAACCGAGCAATGGACGTAAGCGGTGCTGGTTGCAGATCCGGTCAAACAGGCGGAACCAGCCATCGTCCGTATCCGCTCGATCAAGATACCAGGCCAGATCACCATAACCTTCATGCTCCAGAACCAGGTCGGGATAACGCTGGTGCGTTTGGACCTCAAGAATATAGTCCTTCGCCATGCCGGCAAGGGGCGGTGCCGTATAGATGGATTCCAGCTCGATCAGTAACTGACGGATCTGCCGGCGCGCCCGCTGGGGCTGAGGCAGAGCAAGCAGTTCAGTGAGCAGCGGCCAGCTTTTTTCCAGCAGCAACCCGTCATGCTCGAGCCACAGCCGGCGTACCGCGCGGTCACCGTGCCGCTGCCACAGGCGCTGCCAGCGCTCATCCTTATCCTGGTGCGCGGTAAAAGCGGCTATCACCCTGGAACTGTAGGGCTTAAGGGAAAAATCACCCCCCTGGCGTAAGGAAGCGGCCGGTTGCAGATATTGTACATTGTTCATCAGATCGCTCATCACCACAAAATCACCGCTGCAATCGACAGCGCAAGCGGTAGCGACATCCCGTCCAACCCGACCAGCCATGGCAACCGGGGCACCGATACGACCAACGATGCTCTTGGATGAGTTATTACAGATCACCAGCACCCGCCGCTCTTCAAGCTGATTACTGTAAACAAACACATCTTCTTCAACCCCGTAAACCGATTCAAAGTCGTACAACTGAAATGCTTCCGCGCCACTGAACAGGGCCCGTTGGCGCAGCAGCGGAAAGATACTGACGCGATGGCGTTCAAGTAACGGCTTGTCAACCGGTTCGTCCCAACGCGGCGCCAGATACTCCATCCCGTATTTCTCGCGCAGTCCTTCGATCTGACCATGACCGAACATCGGCAGACCAGGCATGGTGGCAAGCATAGTGGCGACACAGAAATATTTATCGCCATCACCGAACTGCTCAATCGCCGGCTCCTCATCGGGATTGCTCATGAAATTGACAAACCGCTGGAGAATTGCCGGATCAAATACCAGGATATTCTTGATGGTCTGGCGGTACTTGGCGTTTTCCTCCTGCATCAGCATATTCATGAAGGCACTGTTATAAACCCGGTGCATCCCCAGGGTACGAACAAAGTACCCTTCCATCAGCCAGAAGGCTTCCGCCACCAGCAGGGTGTCGGGGGCTTCAAGCTGAACCCGATCAACCAGTTCCCGCCAGAATTCGATCGGGAAATAACGGTTGAAGTCCTGCTGGCTCAAGGCGTGATCGCTGCGTGACGGCACTCCCCCGGCGGCACCCGGCAACGGGTACCAGAGGCGCTGAAAATGACGCTTGGCCAGGGTCATGGCGGCATCAAAACGGATGATCCGAAAACGCCTGGCAACGCGGATAATCAGCTGAATCATCGCCTCCCGCATTTCGGGAAGCAGGTAGTTGAACTGCACGGTATCATTCCACGGCAGATGGGTGCCGTCATTACCGTGGTAGATGTAACGTACTTCACCCGTGTGGCGATGTTGATAACGACAGACGACTGCCGCTTCAGAGTGGTCGTAATAACCATCTTCAATCTGAATACTGTAGTCCGGGCTGCTGCTCACATCCGGGCCGGTAAAGCGATAACCGGGATAGGGAGCAGAGGACAACTGAACAAACCAGTCGGGATGCTCGCGCAGCCAGGCCGACTCAATCCCGGTGTGATTGGTGACCACGTCACAAGCCAGGTCCAGCCCACGTTGCAGACAGCGGTTGCGCAACTGTTCAAAAGCGGGCTCGCCACCGAGCTTGTCATCAATAACATAATCATCAATCGCATAGGCCGAAGCGGCGACATCCTGTTGACCGCAGAGATTTTTAACCTTCAGGGACGCTTGGGAACGCTTCCAGATACCGATCAACCAGAGGCTGGTAAAACCGTAATTGACCAGGGCATCGAGTTCTTCATCGGGGATCTGGTCAAGGGTATAAATCGGCCGTTGATAGCGGCGCGACAGTTGCTCGAGCCAGACGTAGGTCGATTTAGCGAGCAACACGGCGCGCGGCATCCATGCCAGATCGGCGGTAAAGCTCGCATACTCGTGATCCATATAGGTGGCCGGATCAAGCGGCGTGGTATCAGGCGGCCCGGGAAACCCCGGCTTGTGGCCTTCAACCTCAAACTGCTGAATCGCCGTACTGATGCGCGCCAACAGCTCCGGTGGCAACATGTCAGACCAGACATCGCGCAGCAACTGGACCTGGGAGTAGAGATCCTTACCTTTATGTAACGGCTCGAGCAGCCGTGCCAACAGGGTCTGCGGCTGGGCGGCATAGCCATCATCGAGAACCGGCAAGGCCTGATCAAGCAGGGCCAACTGCTTCTCATAGGCACTGATGCGCCGCAGCTGCTGCTCTTCTTCAGCAAACAGGGAGCGGGCGCCGGTCAAGGCCGGGTTCTGGCTCTGAACATAAAGCAGCACCAACTCCAGTAACAGTTCCAGCCACTCACCCCGGTCGCCGAGTTGCTCTACATAGGTAGCGGGATCGACCGGCTCCAATTGCAGGGGCAACGCCGGGAAAAAACCAAGAAACGAGGTAAGGCTGGCTTCCAGCCCCGGCATGGGGAGGATGGTGTCGCCAATCTCCATGGCGTTTTTGGTCAGGCGACAACCACGCCGCCGCAGAAAATCAGTAGCGACCTCCCGCAAGATCTGGTTCAGGGTGGCCAAGAGCTCCAATTCAGCAGCAGTGATAGCTTGCGCAGACTGGGTACGCAGATGATCAGCCAGAAGGTGGCGCATAAAGGTGCGCCCCGGAAGCTGGTCGTGGTGGAAGTAGCTGGTCAGATTGGTTGCATCCCAGACTTTACGACTGCAGTGAAGATCGAGGGGGTAGTGACGCTGTGAAAAAGGCTGAACTGGCATCATTTATAGTCCTGGTTCGGCACTGCGCAAAAATTCGGCGGCTTCTTCCGGTGGGGTCGGATTAATGTGAAAACCGGAGCCCCACTCAAACCCGGTCAACCTGGTCAGTTTGGGGGCCAGCTCGATATGCCAGTGATAATCAAAAGGGAGGGATTCCCAATAATCAGGGCGCCCCGTCCGGGGGTGGCGCGGCGGCGAGCTGTGCAGGATCAGGGAGTAGGCCGGATCACGCAGAGCAGTCCGCACCCGCTGCAGGATATCACGCAGGGTGCGCGCCAGCAGGCGTAACTGATGATCACTCTGCTGGGCAAAGTCGTGATGATGAGCCAGCGGCGCGATCATCAGCTCAAAAGGAAAACGCGAAGCATAAGGAGCATATACCAGAAAGTTACCGTCATCGCGGACAATCCGGGATTTATGCTGCTGTTCCTGGCGAATAAGGTCGCAGACCAGACAGCGTTCTTTTTGCTGAAAATGTTTGCGGCATTGTTCCAGCTCGTGGGAAATCAGTGGTGGCACCAGGGGTACCGCCATCAACTGGGAATGGGAGTGGGAAATGGTGGAGGAAGTTCCCACGCCGTGATTTTTAAAAATAAAAATATAGCGGAAGCGACTGTCCTTACGCAGATCAAGCATGCGCGAACGGTAGGTTCTGAGCACTTCAGTGATCTCCGCTTCACTTAAATCGGCAAGGGACTTGCTGTGATCGGGGGTTTCGACAATTAATTCATGGGCGCCAATACCGTTCATACGATCATAGAACCCTTCCGCCCGGTTCTCCAGCTCACCTTCAATCCGCAGGGCCGGAAACTTGTTGGGGATCACCCGTACCTGCCAGCCCGGCTCGTTAGGCGCACTGCCTTGTGGACGACAGGCGAGGATTTCCGGCGGCGTGCGTCCCTCGTTGCCACTGCACAGCGGGCAGTTACTGCCCTTGACCTGCAGCCGCTGATAATCAAAACATTCCGGCGCACCATCTTCCTGACGTTTCTGGAGAAATTCCTGCGGACGGCGACTATGCCCCAGGGTCATGATCACCCAGCTGTTTTTTAATGGATCCCAACGCAACTCAGACAAGGTATCTATCCTTTCAGGCGGTTAAACCGACCAGTTTTCTTCATCAAGGGCACTGCCACGATAGCACAAAACCGCATCCCCTTCGGTTGGCCAGCGACCATTTTCCCGTTGCTGGCGAACGACATGGCAACTGATACGAATACTTTTCCCCTGTTCCAGTTGCAGCAATTCGACCGGCACCGCCAACTCAAGAACTTTGTCGCAGGCCCCGCTGCCGCCGGGAACCTGTTTGCCGTCAATCAGAACCTTGACCTTGTTTTCAGCAAAGCTGAAACAGACATGAAAAATGCCGTTACCATTCAGGCGCAATTCAAAGTAACCGTCTTTACCGCACAAGCGTCTAAGCAGATCGGGTTGGTCGACGCGGAAATAAAGATGTTCGTTATCATAGCCATAATAGAGATACTCCAAACCTTCGCGGCCACTGTACATGGCACCACCAACGGCAAGATCAATACAGCCGGTCGCCAACCATTCGAAGTAATCACCAATGCGCCCATCAATGGTCGGAGTAAAGCAGGCAGAAGGTTCATACCCACTGGTGACAGTACTCACTCCGGGCTTGATTCGCTGTTGCAGGGACGCCGGTACCGGTAGCGCTTTGAGATGATACATCCCTTCCAGATGCAAGCGGAACAAACGATCAAAAATATCCGCCTGCAAGCTCGAATGCTCATCCCCGAACCACCAGAACCAGTCACTGCCTTCGGCTCGCAACAGCTCCTGGACCAGATCACTCAACGGCTCCTGGGGGTTGGCCAGGGCATCGGTTACCTCGGTGGTAATACAATCACGGCGGGCCTGATAGAGCATCTGCCAGGCGACATTGTCTTCGGGATGACCAATCCAGGTGGTGAAGTCTGAGCGGATCCAGGAACCGGCGGCCAGCCGCGTCAAGGGCTTCGGCGTGCACTGCTCCAACGCCTCACCGATCGTGGTCATGGCAAACTGGTCGTCCCTGTCAAGCATCTGATAAAGATCGCGCAAAAAAGGATAGCCGTTTTCCGCATAGCGTTCCCAGCAATTTTCACCATCAAGAATGATGGCCACGGTTCCACCCGGGGCCATCAGGGCAATCTGACGCAGACGTTGCTGGATGTCAGCGACCGCTTCTGCTGCTTTCCAGGTAGCATAAAGAAAGCCAATACGGTCGGACAACTCACGGTCGCGAAAGATCAGGGGCAACCCTTCATACTCATAAAACCGATACAAGCGACTGCGATCACGCAGGCCGCCATCAAGGCTGCGCGCCAGGATGTCTTCATCGGTTGCGGCCCACAAGGCCCCCTCTTCCTGCATCAACAGCGCGGCTTCGTGACTCACGCCTCCCTCTGCCGGCCACATACCACGGCGGCGCTTGCCAAAAAACCGCTCTGCTGTGCGCATTCCTTCACGCACCTGCAAACGCGCATCCTCCGGATGGCGAAAATCAGCGGCCGGCAACGGCAGACCAGGCGACGGCTCCCAGGCGCTTTGCAGATTACACAATAGGGGAAGAATCGGATGGGCATAGGGAGTGACGGTAATTTCAATCAGTCCGGCCGCTTCCAGTTCCCGGTGATAATCGATAATGCGGGCGATCTCTTCATGGCACACCATGAGCAACTGCTGCTTTTGTTCTTCATGATAAAGACCCCCGCGTTCAATCAGTCCACTGACCAGCGCCGAGCGCCGACGCAGATGGTAGCCGGTCCAGGCAAGCAGAAAACAGACCTGCAGATCGAGAATGTCCTGGTGACTGAAGCTCTCGGCCCGCGGCTCAAGGGTACCACGCTGCAGATAGAGTTGGTGGTAACGGTGATTAGGCAGAATCTGGGTCTCGACATTGACGGAAAAAAATTGTTCGACAACAAATTGTCGCTCTGCATCGGCTAACTTGTCGGCTGGCCGGGCGATCAGCTCGAGCCAACGATCCTGATCTTTGCCGCCGGCATAACGCTCAAGCTGCTCAAGCAAGGAAGGCACCAGATTGATCGTCACCCTGGCCTTGGTTTCGGCCACGGTTTCGAGCATTTCGCCATAATCCTTTAAGCCATGCAGCCAGGTCCAGGGAAGCAGGGTTTGTCCACCGACCGGATCACGATAATCAGGTTGATGCATATGCCAGAAAATACAAACTTTCAGTGGTGAAGAAGAATCAGTGGGAACGCTGTGGGAGGCCATGTCAATCCTTTTGCAACCAGAGGTTGGCGCATGAAGCGGTGGAATGATTCATGAAGCATAAAAAAGAATCAGTCCATTAAAGCCACGACATGTTGTTATATGTAGCGATCAGGCAACCTTGGGGTTTGGATCTGTTCGGGGTCACCACTAGACAGTGTAACAATTTTTCGCCCGGGATGTCACTTAATCCCCACATATTTTATTCTACTCTCATTCTATAATTAACGCCTTGCCCTGACCTAACCAGGCTGGCATAGTTGCGCTATGCGCAAAGAAAAAATGCTCCTTTACTCCACTTATCTTAAACATCGCTTCGGTGGCCGGGTGCACAAGATTTCCGTTGATGCCGGCTTCGGCTGCCCTAACCGCAGCAACGGACGCGACAGCCATGGGTGTATCTTTTGTGACAGCTCCGGTTCAGCGGCAGTGGGCATCTGGCGCCAGGCTGAAATTGCGCAGCAACTTGAACAGGCCAAGGCGTTAATGCAGCGCAAGTACCGGGCCAAATGGTTTATTGCCTACTTCCAGCCCTACTCCAACACCTTTGCCCCGCTGGCGCAACTACAGCAGTGCTACGATCAGGCCCTGAGTGTTAACAAAGTGGTCGGGCTGGCGGTCGGTACGCGCCCTGACTGCGTTGATGATGGGGTGCTTGATCTGCTGGCAGAATATCACCGCCGCACCTACTTCTGGCTGGAACTGGGATTACAGAGTTGCCACGACCGCACCCTTGACTATCTGCGCCGCGGACACGACTATGCCTGCTTCCTCGACGCCTATCAGCGCGCCAAAGTGCGCGGCCTGCGCGTCTGCGTTCACCTGATCATCGGTCTGCCCGGTGAAAGCCGTGACGATATCCTGCAGACTGCGAACGAAATGGCCCGGCTCGGGGTCGATGGTATCAAGCTTCATCTGCTCCACGTGCTGCGGGGCACACCACTGGGGGACAGTTATCTGGCCGGAGAAATCAGGACCCTGGACAGGGATGACTATGTTCAGCTGGTTGTTGATGTGATTGAACGTCTGCCACCCCACACCCTGATCCAACGCTTGACCGGCGATGGCCCACGCGAGCTGTTGCTGGCGCCCTTATGGTCATTAAATAAGTGGGAGGTGCTCAATGCGATTGGGGCGGAGCTTGAACGGCGGGGAACCCGCCAGGGGAGTCATTTTCCAGGTACAATACTTCATACCTGCGATTTGTAAAAAACAAAGACGCAGTGCCCTTGCCTGGGGGGGTTAAACCTTCAGGCCGGGTTGCTGGGAATCGCTACCACCCGCGACTCATCTGATGCAGGGGTCGCCCCGCTCCAGGAAATCAACAGCAGTGAAGCCCAGAGAATACTGATAATAATAATTGCCATTCGAAACATGCCGCGCAATTTAGCAGAAGCCTCCTTGAGAAGCAACTGCTTTACTCAAGATTACGGTTTTTACTCAAACTTAGTCATGATCTAGCAGCCTGTCGGGCTCAACCTGGCCGAACAGGGTGAGTTGAGCACATTGGAACGAAAATACGCAAAAAATGCTGAAGCTGAAACCTGATTGCCTGAGGGCAGTACAAAAAATTCGATGCTGGAGCACAAACAAAGGCGCTTTTAGAGCACTTTCATGCTCTCAGACGATGCAATCGCTTCAGATTCCATGCGATACAGACCAGATTCCACTCACCGCGGACGGACTCCACCCCGCGTAACAGGAACTGGCGGAATCCCATGACGGCCTTGATGATGCCAAACACTGGTTCGAGGGTATGTCTTCGCTTGGCGTAAAGAGCTCGACCTTCTTTTGTTTGTAAACGATGCTTCATTTGTGTCACGGCATCGGCATCCTCGGGTAAGGGGCCGGACTCACTGAATCGCTCTTTGAGACTCTGATGATGCTTATCGCGATGAGCACTGAGAAACGGAAGAATGCTGGCCTTTTCACAGTGCCCGACATTGGCTTCGCTGAAATAGCCGGCGTCGGCTAGCAAACTGTCCACTGTGCCCAGTGTTTCCGGCAGGGTTGATAGTGCTGTCAGCGCAGGGGTCATTTCCAGTTTGTCATTGGGGTTTTGGCTCAGGTGCTGGCCAACGATCAACATTGATTCGATATCGACACTGGCTT
>Ga0102934_1002046_pt1 | contig 14104 bp, 11 predicted proteins | sample SalPonR2_A_D1_MG_FD_78175 | JGI IMG/M metagenome (GOLD analysis project Ga0102934, IMG submission 78175) | Salt pond soil microbial communities from South San Francisco under conditions of wetland restoration - Salt Pond MetaG R2_A_D1_MG | ecosystem: Environmental > Aquatic > Marine > Intertidal... | reverse complement strand
TTCAATAGTAAATCTGCTTCTTCAAATATTTTTACTCTATCTACCCCTACTTTTTTTACCGTACCGGCCTGAATTGCTTCCTGCCTTTCCGTCGTATCACGTAAAACTAAAACAGGTTTGCCCAGCCCGGGTGCCTCTTCCTGGATGCCGCCCGAATCAGTCATAATTAAGTATGATTTATTCATCAAATTTGCAAATTCCAGATATCCTAGAGGTTCAATTAGATGAACCTTTTTGTTATCCTCTAGATGTTTATAGGCTGTTTTTCTAACTTTCGGATTTAAATGAACAGGAAAGACTACTTCAGCATCCCGGTTACTTTTAATAATATCATTAACTGCCTGGAAAATTCCAGTCAGTCCTTCTCCTAAATTTTCTCTCCGGTGGGCGGTCAAAAGTATTACCTTATTATTATCAAAATCTATATCTTTTAATTGTTCATTATCAAATTTATAATTTTCTTTTACAATCTCTTGGATAGCATCAATAACTGTATTACCGGTCACAAATATCTTGTTTTCATCTACATTTTCTTTTAAAAGATTAACCTTATTATTTATGGTGGGAGCAAAATTCAAATCAGTTAACACACCAGTTAAATGTCTATTCATTTCCTCGGGATAAGGCGAATATTTGTTGCCAGTCCTTAGGCCTGCTTCCACATGGCCGATATCAATCTGTTTATAGAAGGAAGATAAGGCCCCGATAAAGGTAGTCGTTGTATCTCCGTGTACTAATACTAGGTCAGGCTCTTCCTCATTAAGGACAGTTTCTAGATTTTTTAAGACATTAACCGTAATATCTACTAAGGTCTGCTGGTTAGACATTATATCTAAATCATAATCAGTTTTAATTTCAAATAAATCTAAAACTTGATCGAGCATCTCTCTATGTTGAGCTGTTACTGTAACTATGCAGTTGATATTATCTTCTTTTTTTAGTTTTTTAACCAGAGGTGCCATCTTAATTGCTTCTGGTCTGGTGCCAAAAACCGTCATAACCTTTAACTGTTCCATTATATTATATCATCCTTTATCATATTATGTTATTATATACATTTCCCTATTTATATTGTAAATCCTGCTAATCGAATCCTTTAATTTAAATTGTGTATAGTGTTTACTATTTATTATTATATTTGATACTTTATAATAATTAATATAAAGTACTTAACAAAAGGGGGTTTAAAGATGTCAGCAAAAAAATGTAAAGCCTGTGGAGCAACTTACCATAAAGATGGAAGATTCTATAAATGTGAAGAATGTGGTGATATTTACTGTCATGACTGTGCCCAATACCATACAAAAGAAGAAAAAGCTATCACAGAAAGCGCCAAAAAAGGAGATAAAGACGGTTATGTAAGAGCTGTCTGCCCTTCTTGTGAAGCAGAAATGTATAGATATTAAAAGTTTTAAAAGGCCGCCCCTAAAAAGGGCGGCCTTTTTTATCTTATTACTCATTTATATAACTTATTTAGCATGCAGAATAAATCATAAATTATTAAATTCTCTTTTCTTTTAACCATACTATTAAATCATCAATAACTTCTTCATCTTTTTTATCATGTTCTACATTTCTGATTGCTTTATTCACTTCATCAATTTTAAATTGACAGTCACTGAGGTTATCTGCAATATTTTCAATCAGATCAGCATTCATGGCATCTGAATATATTTTTGCCTCTTCAATTGTACCTTTTTTGAGGCTTAAACCTAACTGGATATCGCCCCAGTCAAACCGGTTCTCATAAGTAATATCAAAATCAGGAGCCTGACCGTAACGCCATTCCCAGGAAGAGTATTTTTCCTGCAGTTTAGCTATTTCTTCATTTTGATGTGGTGATATAGTCTGTGGCTCAGGCTCTACCTGATATAATTCTTTGAAGTATTTTTCTAATTCGCTCTTCATTTGTTCGACTGTAACATCTGGATTTAACTCCTGTAAGTTAACCACTCTTGATTTCACAGATTCTATCCCCTTGGATTGGATCTTTTCCTGGGAAACCTGTAAGTATTCAACCATATTCTTAAAATCAGTATCAACTAAAATTGTCCCGTGGTGATAAGATGAATTAGTTGAATAATAGAAGGCATTACCGGAAAACTTCCGGCCGGATGCTACCAAATCATTCCTACCCGAAAATTCTGCCTCAATATTACTATCCCGGACAGCTTTCAATATTACTTCAAGTTGGGTATGAATATCATAAAGGTTTTTATCCATAACAAAGGTAAAATTTAAATTGCCTAAATCATGGTAGACTGCCCCTCCCCCGGAAAGCCGGCGGGCTAATTTACCATCATTATCTTCTAATAAGCGGCAGTTACATTCTTTCCAGGCATTCTGATTCCTGCCAATTACAACGGTGTTATCATTCTGCCATAGGTATAATATCACTTCATTTTTTTTAGTATTATTTAACAAATATTCTTCTAAAGCTAGATTATACCAGGGATTAAACGAATCGGAATGTACTATCCTCGCATGTTCGATCTTTTCTCTGAATTTATCTATTAAGTCTGACATAATGTAATGCTCCTCCTATCGAATCAAGGGCTGCTTCATGAATTACTTCCGAGGTTGTGGGATGGGCATGTATGGTTTCTATAATATCCTCGATTGTCATATTTTTATTGACGGCAAGGGTTAGTTCATGTATTAAATCGGTAGCATGTACACCGATTATTGAACTACCTAAAATTTCCCCACTGTCTTTTTTAGAAATTATTTTAATAAAACCATTTCTCTTATTCATGGTCTTAACCTTACCGTTGGCCCTAAATGGAAACTTGCCTATATTATAATCAATACCTGCCTCTTTCACTTCTTCTTCTGTTAAACCGACAGTCGCAATTTCGGGCTTTGTAAATATTGCAGCTGGAACTGCATCATAATCCATCTTTTTCTCTTCACCCATAATATTTTCTACTGCAACTACCCCCTGATGGGAAGCAACATGGGCTAAAAGGATCTTACCGGTAACATCTCCCACTGCATAGATGTTATCAACACTAGTCTTTAAATGCTCATCAACTTTAATCGCATTATTTTCTTTTTCAACACCTATTTTATCTAAATCTAAGCCGCCAAAACTAGGTTCACGCCCGGTTGCAACCAGTACTTTGTCAACTTCTATAGTTTGGTTTTCTTCGTCTTTTAAGTATTTAACCTGATAGCCGCTGTCTGTTTTAGCCACTTCTTTGACCTGGGCTCCGGTTGTGATATCTATTTTAGCTCTTTTGGCAACTTTACCAAGTTCGGAAGTAACTTCCTGATCAACTCCCGGTAAGATATCATCTAAATATTCGACAACCTTTATATCTACCCCAAAGTTAGCATAGATAAAGGCAAATTCCATTCCGATTACTCCCCCACCAATTACCGCTAAAGATTCAGGTAGTTCTTCTAAATCTAAGATATCTCGACTGGTTAAAATACCTTCCATATCTATACCTTTGATAGGGGCTTTTTTAACCTTTGATCCGGTAGCTAAAATTATATAATCTGTCTCAATAATCTCTCTACCATCTTCTGTTTTAACCGAAACTGTATTTTGATCGAGTAAGCTTGCTACGCCTTTATACACCTTTACATTGTGTTTATCTAGCAGAAATTCTACTCCTCCTACCAATTGTTTAACGATTGTGTCCTTATTTCTGATTACCCTTTTCATATTTAAATTAACATCATTTACTTCAATACCAAATCGCCTGGCTTCCTGCATTTCAGAATACTTTTCCGCAGAATATACTAAGGCCTTAGTCGGTATACAGCCCCAATTCAGACAGGTACCACCGATATTTTCTTTTTCTATTAAAGTTACATCTGCGCCTAATTGGGCTGCTTTTATGGCTGCCACATAACCGCCGGTTCCAGCTCCTATTATTGTGATTTTTTTCTCCGTCATTATATAATTTTGCCCCCTTAAAAAATTAATATTTTTTTCTATTTTATCTTATTTAATTAAAAAAGTAAAAATTATTCGATAGAATCCACATGGTCTCTGTTCCACTGATAATCCTCTACTAAATCCATAAAAATATTTATTATCTCATCGATAGTACTATATATCTCATCATGTTTTAAAGTCCTGTCTTCTTTTTTGGTCTCAATTTTAAACTCTTTTTTTATCACACCCGGTTTATCCGATAAAACATAGATCCGGTCTGAAATTAGGGCTGCTTCTTCCGGGTCATGGGTTATGATAAACATATCGATATTTCTTTCTATATGGAGTCTTAAAAGCAAGTTTCTTAAATTAACTTCTGTCTGGGTATCGACTGATTTTAAAGGCTCATCCATTATTAAAAAATCAGGTTTTATGGAAATTGCTTTTAAAATCTCGATTCTTTGTTTCATACCCCCGGAAAGTTCAGCCGGATAGTTGTCTAGGGTTTGTTCTAGATTGGTTAACTTTAATAGGCTATTCCTTATACTGGCCGCTTTCTTCTTCGGCAGGTAGTTCTGCTGTACGAAATGGAAGTTATCTTTGATATTCCGCCAGGGCAAAAGCCGGGGTTCCTGAAACACATAACCGGTTCTTAGTTCGTCTGCCCTCATTATCTGACCCTGATCCTGTTTTAACAGGCCGGCCGCAATTTTAAATAGGGTGGTTTTACCGCTTCCTGAGGGGCCTAATAGGGTAACTATCTCCCCTTTATTAACATGGAGGGTCACATCTTTTAAAACCTTTAGTTCAGCAAAATTTTTATAAATATCTTTGAATTCTAGAATTTTCTCCATTTTATTTCCACCTTGTAGCTTTCTTTTGAACCGGCTTTATTATCAGATATTCAACAGCTAACATTAATAGGATTAAAATTATGCCCCAGGCAAAAAGTTTATCAGTATTTAAATTACTATTTGCCATGCTTAAGGCAAAACCAACTCCACTATTAGAACCTAAAAACTCGGCAAAGATAGTTGATTTCCAGGCAAAGGCCATCCCGATACTTAAAGCTGAAAATATGTAAGGGATAAGGGAAGGTACATAGATGTCAAAAAATATCTCTTGCCGGTCTGCCTTATAAACTTCGGCCATTTCTATTAAGTTTTGATCTATATCCTGTAACCCTTCGAAGATATTAACAAAGATGATGGGAAGAGTTACTATAAAAATTAAAAAAATAGGTGTAAGATTATCCGCTATCCCAAACCAGATAACTGCTAACGCTAGCCAGATAACAGGTGGAGTGGTTTGTATAACAGTAATAATCGGTCTTGTTATCGTATATAAGGTATTAGATTTATTTAAGATTAAAGCTATCATAAAACCAATTATTAAAGCTGCTCCATACCCAATTATTGTTCTCCGAATCGTAATAAATAAGTTATTAAATAAATTCCCGCTTTGATAGATATCTATAAAGGCATTAAATGTCTGCAGGGGAGAAGGTAATATTAAGGGGTTCATCTGTCTGGAATAATAAAGCCAGATTAAAAGCACCACCAAAAATCCGGTGGTGCTCAATAATATTTTTTTAAATTTATTAATAATAAAACGCTTCATCTGGTAAATTACCACCTATCATTTCAGGATACATCTCCAGTATGTGGTTAAAATAAGTATTGACTAAATCTCTGCTTTCACTATCAGGATATAGACTGAGATCAACTCTACTCCAGGCCTTTTTCATCACAGGTTCCGGTACATTAAAGTAATTAGAAGCGTCTTTAATAGCTTCTTCCGGATTATTGTTATAATACTTGACACCCTCAATATACTTACCTGCAATTATATCGGTTAATCCAGGATATTCCTGAACGAATTGATTGGAGACAAATAATCCTACAAAGGGAATCCTTTCATCACCATTGTGTAACTTACCCCATTCTTTTTGGATATCCAGGGAAAGTTGTGCCTTATCGCTTTTAGTTAAACTTACTGAGACAAGCGGCTCGGGCAGAATAATTGAGTCTACCTGGCCGGACATAAAGTACTTAGCCCCATTCGGTAGAGGTCTATAGACTAAATTAACATCATTTTGGGGATCAAGTCCGTTTTCTTTTAATAAGTACCTGGCTAAAAAGTCCAGCGGTCCACCTTTTAAAGGTAGACTTAGGGTCTTACCTTTTAAATCAGACCAGCTTTCAGCTTTAAAACCATTTGTTAAAAGGTAATCGATAGCCCAGGTATTAACGTTGACCATCTTGACATCGATACCCTTGTTATATATCTTTGCACCGACATTAACCCCGGTCACCATAAAGTCAATTTCGTTTTTTGAAATTAAGGAAATTGCTCTCTGATGGTCAGGGGAAACTTTAACATCAAATTTTAAGAAGTTATCCAGTTCACCTGTCTTCTGCAGTCTAAGTAAAGGCAGAGCTGCCGGTACAGGTGGGGTCTGAATTACGACTTCTTTAGGGGCGGCATTAACCACTCCCCCAAATAATAAGGTTAAAATTAAGACAAGTGACAACATGACAACAGTTATATTTCCTTTTGCTAATTTCATTATCTCTCACTCCTTGTGTAAGATAATTTATTTTAAAAAATTTAATTCTCCAGTTGTTCATTAAACTCCCTTGCCTTTTTATTGTATTCTTCTACATCTTCATTATATTTTTCGGTTTCATTTAAGACATCAACTATTTCTAATACTTTTAAAACTCCAAATACTGTTAGAGCAGTTCCCCGGGTTCCCTCATCATCAGAGGCAAGAGCGGTTATTAGAGAACCGACTTCCCCCACCATAAAGAGGGTACCTTTCGGCCACCAGCTGTCAACCATATAATGGCCGGCTGAAGGTATCACAGCTGAAGTAAATGCTACACTTGTTTTATCCTTAAAATCTAAAAGTGACTTACGCCTTTTATCAGGTTCCAAGTAATTCAATCTCCAGTAGAGATCCGTTCCTTTTAAATCATTATTCTCTTCCAGATAATCAACTACGCGTTTGTCATTAAAATCTCGGGCGGTCGGATTTGCCCCCTGGTCAATTAAGTAGTTAATAATGGCCGGGTTATCATAATTTACTACGGCCGCCATCAAAATAGTCTGACCCTTGAATTTATCTCTATCTTTTACATTAGCACCACGACTAACCAAAAGAGATAAGATCTGTAGATCTCTTTTCCGTTCCACAGCTAAAAAGAGGGGTTTCTTACCGGCTACATTTTCCTGCTGTAAGGAAGCTCCCCTATTTAACAACAGAGTGATAATATTATAGCTGTTATATCTTACAGCATAAGCCAGGGCATTATTGCCCTTATTATCGGTCGCATTAATACGGGCTCCCTCATCAATTAAGTAGTTCATGACAGATTGGTTATTATTATAACGGGCTGCATACATTAAAGCCGTCATTCCATTTTCATCCTGGGCATTGATATTACTATCTTCTATGTTTAATATCTTAAGGGTCTTTACATTTTTTGCTTCCTTGGCAGCCATCATCAATGGGGTAAAGTCATCATAATCACTAATTTTAACTTTAGCTCCAAAGAGAATAAACCTTCTTACTAAACCATAATCTCCCTTATCAATAACATAGTAGAGGGGAGTACGCCCCTGTTTATCTCTAATATTGACATTGGCCCCTGATAGTAAGAGGGCATCGATGATTTCAACGTTAAGGTCATCTTGTATTGCAAGCATAAGAGGAGTTTCGCCTCTATTATTTGCTTTATTTGCATTAGCTCCATAATTTAGTAATAATCTAACCATTTTTTCATTTCTATACTTTACTGCCAATATTAAAGGGGTAGTACCCTCTGTATCATCTATATTAACCCTTGAGTTCATCTTAAGTAATATTCTCGTTACATCAATATTATCATTATATCTGACAGCATACATCAAGGCATTCCAGCCTTCATTATCTCTTGCATTAACGTAAGCGTTATTATTATATAAGGTAACAACCGCCTTATAATTACTGTTATATCTGGCAGCTGTCATCATTGGTGTAATTCCTTCTTTATTCTGTTGGTTAACTTCAGCGCCATTATCGATCGCCTGCTGAATTTCAGCCGGGGTCCCTTCCTTACAAATTGTATAAAAATCTTGCGCCCCTACTGTCAAAGAAAAACTAAACAGCAGTAAAAATAGAAACGTTATAATTAAAGTTATACCAGGTCTTCTTCTCATTTATTTCACCCCGTTTATTTTTATCCTTTTAACAGCCCCTGAATAATCAAATCAGAAGCCTCTTCTTCATCTAAACCCCTGGCCATCAAGGTCTGCAGTTGGTCACTGTCTACACTACCGATAGCTGCTTCATGGGTAACCTTGGCTTCCGGATGTTTAACTTCTACAATGGGGATAGCGCGCGCCACCGCATTATTTTTAATTATTTCTGTACAGTCTACATGGCCTTTAGCTTCCGGAGCACTGGCAGTCAGTTCATTATATACTTCTGCCTGTGCCTCATCTACCATCGCTATTTTAGAATCTAAAAGACCTCGGGCATTGTACCCATTCAAATGGGCCGCTTCCCTAATTTTAACCTTATCATCTTCATAACCGCTGATTCTAGTTAACATTTCGACTTTCGTATTAGCGGCCAGTTCTGATTCATAGTCAAAATCGATCTTCCCTACCCTACCTTTTCTTAAGGTAAATAGGGTAAATAATTCACTGCCTTCATCCATTATAATATCGGCCTTGGCAATTACTTCAACCCCACCGGTATCTCCATGAAAGTGGTTTTCTTCATATTCGTACTTCGAATTTTCTGCTAAATGGATATCTGCTTCCATCACATGTTTCACCTTAGTAGCATTGGGAAAAACACAGTCTGACATTACCTTGATTTCGGCATCTTTTTCTATCTCCACATCCATAATTATCTTTTGTAATCCTTCCCGGGGAAGAACTCCAAAACACATATGGACGGGATTTTTTATCTTATATCCTTCTTTTACTCTCAACTTTACATCTACAGTGTTATCATCTATTTTTTCAGCCTCCATTATGAGACCTTCTACTTCGTGTTTGCCTAAGACCTTATCCTGTTCTAATACCATGTGAGCGGTATCGCTGTCTGAAAATACGTCTTCTCCGCCCGCCTCTTTATAGGCATCGACCATCATTTCATAATCATTCACGGAAATACACCTCCTGATGCTCTTCGGGGTTCTCATCTTCACAGGGCATACATTCATATTTAAAGTAATCGCTTACTTCCTGTGGATCACCTACATTAAATACTTCTCCCCCACAGATTAAAGCAGCCTTATCAGCTACTTCCAGCATCTCATCGGAGTGTGTAATTAATAAAACACCGATATTTTCGTCTTTAAAGTCCTTGATTACATTACCGATATTATTTAATGCCACCACATCAACTCCGGAATCCGGTTCATCTAAAATGACTAAATCGGGCTTCATTAAAAGTATGGAAGCTAACTCTATTCTCTTTCTTTCGCCCCCACTTAAAGTATCATCAACGTTACGATCCAGATATTTTTTCGGGACAATTGCTACTTCATTTAAAGCCCAGTTTAGATCTTCTTCACTGATCTCGCGGCCTCTAGAACGGGCCCCAATCGATAGAAACTCTCTAACGGAAACCCCTTCAAAACGGGCCGGTTCCTGCCAGGCTAAAGTAATACCTTTGCGAGCCCTTTCAGTTACAGAAAGTTCACTAATTTCTTCACCTTTAAAGTTGATCTCACCTGATTTTTGTGTATATCCTTTTAGACCCATAATAGTATATGCAAGTGAAGACTTTCCACATCCATTTGGTCCAATTACTGCAAATACTTCCCCTCGTTCCAAACTTAAATTTATATTTCTTAAGATTCTTTCTTTATCAAGGGTTAAGTTCAGCTCTTTTATATTTAATAATTCCTGCATTGTCATGTTACCTCCTTTATATGCTAAATTTAATTATATTACAAAGTGAATAAAAGTGCAATGAATTCAAAAAAGCCGGTTTTACCCGGCTTAATGAATTTCTGCGTATTTTATAAAATTATCTCTCAAAGGGATTATTTTTAAACATGTTTAAAAGGCTGTCCAATCTATAGACTTCCCCTTTTTTTAGTTCCTTTTTCTGCATCTTTTCTTTAATCATTTCCACTAAGGGATTATTATCTTCTTCATGCATAATAGCTTTATTTTTATACATCTTATAGTCGGCCTCTTCAATCACTTTATTAAAGGAATCTGCAAAGTTGATATCCTTTGTAGCACGCCCTAAAGAAATTGAAATCGGTCTCTTTTCCTTATATGTTTTTTGGACTTTCCGATTTATCCTGACCAGGATCTCATCCGCCTCCTGGCAACTGGTTTTAGGCAGAATAATCATAAATTCATCTCCACCCCAGCGGCCCAGTATATCTTCCTCTCTTACACAGTCTTTCAGTAATTCAGCTGCTTTTTTTAAAAATTTATCCCCTTCCTCATGTCCGAAAATATCATTGATCAGTTTTAGACCGTTTAAATCTCCGATTATTACACTGATCGGGAGCTGTCTTTTTGTATCTAATCTATTAATTTCCTCATTAAGATAATGCCGGTTGTATAAGCCGGTTAGGCTGTCGTGGAAACCCAAGTACCTTATTTCTTGGTCCATTTCTAACCGTTGTAAAGCGGAAAGGGCGTGAGCGATGAGAAGTTCCACTAATTCTAAATCTTCTCTCGTAAACTCATTTACCTTGGTCGAAACCGCCTGAAATATGCCTCGTTCCCCGATCGGAATAGTTAAGGCAGAGTGGTATTTGGAACTGGTGGGATTAGCAAACTCTTCCTTCTGGATATCCGGTGATAACAGGGCCTGTTTGTTTTTGTAGACCTGGGTCGCTATGGAGTCAACATCTAAAGGACTGGAGATTGATTCACCCGGGATAATATTACTGGATGTGGCCTTGACAACCATCTTATTACCTTCCACTATATCTAAGGTGCAGAGATCAAAATCCAATATATTTTCCGCAGCTTTTACGGTTAAATCATATACTTCCTTTTTAGTTCTTACATTCTCCATCTTTAAAGCGGTCTGGTGTAAGTCCCTTATCTTACGGCGGCTTTCTCTTAAAGCAGAAGATATTTTCTCTTCTTCTTTATCGATCTGATTAATAATAATATGTTTACCTACCAATTCATCGTTCTCAAATATGGGATATAATTTGAGTTCGCACTCATATCTCTTATCCTTTTTATCAAAAAACATTATTTTACCTTTATACTTCTCACCCGAATTAAACTTTTCTAATATATGGTTAAACCCAGTTTCTGAACCTTCTATTTCAAAAACAGAATTAAATGGTTCCCCTTCTATCTCCTTCTCATCTAAATCAAACTGATCAATAAAAGAGTCATTATATCTAACAACTTCATTTTCTTTTCCCAATAAGAGCATGGGTACTTCTAATTTATCGAATAAATTTTCATAGCTAAGATAGTTTGGCATATCAAGTGAATCACTATATTTAGTTTTTAACTTATTAAATAAATATACTAAAAAAATTACTAATAAGATATTTAATAGGATATTGTTCATCTTTAAGCATTCCTTTCTGCTCGGCTACTCCACTATTTCTAATAATAATTCTGCAATGTTCGAATCAAACTGTATACCCTGGTTAATCTTAATCTCCTTTTTAGCTTCTTCTTTACTTAAAGAACTACGGTAAGCCCGTTCGGAACGCATGGCATCCCAGGCATCGGCTGCTGCTATAATTCTTGATATTAAAGGGATCTCTTCTCCCTGCAAACCGGCAGGATAACCGCTCCCGTCCCAGCTTTCATGGTGGTGTAAAACATACTGGGCAATATCTTTAAGAAAATCAGAATCTTTTAAAGCATTGTAACATAAAGTTGGATGTTCTTTTATGACAGCATATTCTTCTTTGGTTAACAAACCTTCTTTATTTAAGATACGGGCTGGAATGATTAACTTACCCATATCATGCAGCATACCCGTCCAGTAAGTATTATTTTTCTCTTCCTTACTTAGTCCTAATTTTTCTGCAATTTCTAAACTGAGTTGGGCAACATTTTCCGAATGATTATTGGTATAAAGATCATACTGGTTTAAAAAGTTTAGTAAAGAACCTACTAACTCCTTATTAAACTGGCTGTTTAACCTATTATATCTTTCTAACTTAAAAAAGGTATTGGCCAGATTTTTAAAAGATGTTATTAAACGTTTATCATCCCTGGAAAACTCTTTTTTGCTTCCGCGTGCAATATCTATACAGATCCCGCCAAAAATATTATTACCTTCCTGGAGGGTAACGGGTATAGACTGTTTGATTGGTAAAGAAGCATCCTTTATCTTTTGAATTATATAATCACTCATATACTCTTTGTTTTTATCGAGGATATTATCAACTATCTCAACCTCTTTATTATTATGCCTAAACGGTTCTCCTTCAATTTCAATCTGGTTTAACTTCTTTAAATTATGGCCGACTGTTTCAATGTATTCTATACAGTCATTTTCATTAAAGATATAGACACTCCCGTAATCTGCCACATCAACTATTTCTAAAGCCGTATATAACAGTTCAGCTAGAAAGTTGTTCAAGTTGTTTCCATTTGACATATGAAGAGAACTCATTAGGTCTATTAATTTCTCAATATTGTTTAAGAGCCTCTCATTTTCAATATTTTTATCGATTAAATCTAAATAAGTGCTTTCCAATTGGTCCCTACTTTGTTTTAATTGATTATAGCTTTCAGACAGCTTCTCTTCTTGCAGTTTTAATAAGTTTTCGGTCCGCTTCTTTTGAGTAATATCGACCAAGGAACAGACACTTTTATCAGTTCCGGGTATCATTTTAACTTTAACATTAACCTCTTTTTTTCTATTATCACTATCTATAAAGTTAAAATCATAATCGGAAACAACCTCTTTACCCTTTCTTCTTTCATTATGCCGTTTAATCATATCCTCTTTATCCCGGGGGGCAATAAAATCAAAAAAACATTTTTGATTCTTTAATTCAGTCTTGGGACTATTGGCAAGTTTTTCAAATTTTTTATTTAATTCAACTATGTTACCCTCATCATTTAAAATCACGATGGCAGAAGCTGAATTTTGAATTAAAGATCGATACTTTAATTTTAATATCTCGTCTTCCCAATTATATTTTAGATTATAGGTGAGGATCTCTAAAATCTTTTGACAGTCTTCTTTTTCCTCACAAAGCAGCGTATTCTCAGATGCAATCCCCATAATACCAATCAGCTCAAAATCGGCATCCCTGATCGGAACTAAAACGGCCGAATTTTGATTATAACTTCTCAATAATTCTACCAATCTGGGATAATTATTTTCCTGACTTATGTTGGAAATGTATATTGGTTTACCCTGGGCTAACTGTTTTTTGGTCTGGGTAAACTCCTCTATATCTGTATTTTTGAGATAGTCATGAATTTCATCTGACATATTCCAACCTATTACCATGTCAGTTGTATTATAGTTTTCATAGTAGTTAAGTAAAAAAGCACGCTCAACATCTAAGTGCTCACATATTCTCTTTAGTATTTTCTTATATTCATTATTCTCTAATAAGTTAAATAGTTCATAGATAATTTCAATATTCTTTGTCATCTTCACACCTCATCATGAAAACCTTTTTAAAAATTTTTATTAAATATCAACTTTAATTATAATATATTAAGGGCAGTAATTACAACTACTAATATATTATAATTAAAATCAAAAATATATTAAGAACTACAAAAACTCCCTTTTTTATAAAAAAGGGAGTAAAAAATTTAGCTAATCATTCATTAAAAGACCTGTAAATTTATTTTTTAATCTTTTAATGTTCTACTTCAAAGCCTGGAATTATAAACTTGCTTTCTACCCAAGAGAAAATTTGGGTGAAAAATACAACAATTACCAGATAAAACAAGGCAACTATTAAGTACACCTTGAAAAATTCATAATTCCGGCTGGCAAAAAACTTGGCTTGAGTCATCAATTCGTGAGTACCGATCATATAGGCCAAAGAAGTATACTTTAATAAATAGATAAATTCATTGGTCCAAGATGGAACAACTCTCCTTAAAGCCTGGGGTAAAATAACATTAAAAATACCCTGCCATTTTGTCATACCGAGGGATTCTGCTACTCTTAGTTGATTAGACTCAATTGACATAATAGAACCTCTTATATACTCTGCTGTATAGGCAGAACAGTTC
>Ga0102934_1002044_pt1 | contig 14107 bp, 17 predicted proteins | sample SalPonR2_A_D1_MG_FD_78175 | JGI IMG/M metagenome (GOLD analysis project Ga0102934, IMG submission 78175) | Salt pond soil microbial communities from South San Francisco under conditions of wetland restoration - Salt Pond MetaG R2_A_D1_MG | ecosystem: Environmental > Aquatic > Marine > Intertidal... | reverse complement strand
TAACTTGATCTGGACAATATATCTCCTTTCTTTATTTTATTATAATCCACTTTACCAGATTGATAAAAAATACTATCATCATCGTTTATTTTTGCACTTTTTGCTGGATCTTCGTTGTTGATAGAATCAATGTGAACACGCTACATAAACACTACTCAATTCAATTATCTATTTTATTTTAATTAGATCTATACACATTTATACACAAATAAAATGACCGCTTTTTTATTACTAATACTACTTCAGTTCTCAAATAAATGCACCTTAATTACTGTTATAAATTTTAAAATTTTATTTTTATAAAAAATTTTGGGTAAATTTATTTATTTTTTATTTTTTGATTATTTTTTGATAATACAAATCCAATGACTATTGGTATTAATAGTGATATTAATATGATCAACAAGGAAAGTATCAATCCAAATGTACATAGCATGACGAAAAAAAAAGCCTCAGAAATTAATCTAGCATAAAAGCATTCTAGTTCACCAGTGTTACACGAATGTATATACATTGTGAATTTTTCTGGTATGAATACTTCTATTACAAATCTGTTTATAGTTATGATGATATCAGTCAATGTAAAATACAAAATTATTGCAATGAGCAATTCTAATGCAACTACAATATAAATTACATTTCTCATGTTTTTAATTCAAAAATATGCTTTTATTTAATTTTTAATAACTCAACATGCAGAAAATGCACCAGAAAACAAAAAACAAATTTTCCCGCTAGATTTTTATGAAATTTTTCTAAAATTTTCGCGAAAAAATTTTATTTTTGTTTTCTAGTGCATTTTCTGGATGTTGAGTAACCAATCCCAGAATTTTTGCATTCTTTCCACTGTTAAATCAAATTCCTTGTACTTTTTAAACTCACTATCTTCTCTTCTTTTTCTAATTGCACCTCTTACAGTATCTTGAAATGTATGCATATCTAGTAATAATGAATCAATATCGTCGTCATCTTTCAGATTATTATACTGATTGTTGAGTTGCATAACATAATCATGTAGCATTAATCTATTGAGTGGTTTTCCACAGTATTTCTTGTAGAATTCATCATAAATAAAATATACATATGCTAAATCAGTATATTGCGAAGAATGAAAATTTCTATCAATTGTGTTCTTCATGTAATAAATTTCATTTTCTCTATCCTTAAATAATTCTGTGATTGGAATTTTTTTTATATCTTCTGCAAGTGCACTTTGTAACTCTGACAGTTTGAATGACTTCTTTTGAAACAATTTTTTTGTGCTCTCTGCATCAAAATATAAAAATCTTTTCTTAATTTCTTTCTTTAATGTAATCTCTATATCTTCTGATTCAATAATAGATAGATTGATGCAAAAAAAAAAAGTATAATTCTCAAAATTTAAGTTAATCAAGTCCTTGAGCATATTTTATGTTTTTTAAAAAAAAATATGTTTTATTTTCTATTTTCAAAAATAATTAAATATTTTAAGATATCGTAAAGATAAGCAAGCTAAATTGAGAAAAATGGGCAGAAATATGAGAGAAGGAAAATAAAATATCAATAATATTCTTCTTTTATTCTATCATCCAAACACTGTTCGCAAACAGCTTTATAGTTTTCACTTCCTGTGTATATTTGCTTACCATATAGGTCGAGTCCCGATTTTAGTGTTGTATATGGTGCATGCACTACTTTTCCGTTTGCGTGTGGACATCCTTTGCATATTGCATATTCCTTGGTATATTTTACATCAGTTGCGTATGGCATAATTTCAGTGATATTTGGCCATTGTTTTTGCAACTTATCACTATTAAGCGCTGCTACATAAATGGTCTTACCCAATTTACACATCATTCTACAAAACAGTGCCAAATCTTCACAAAACTGTCCTTCATCAATACCAATTACATCTACATTTAAACAGTCATTAATAATATCATCTTCTAATAAATATTCAATATTATTGCAAGGAAAGGATTCCCCACTTCTCGATAGAATATAATTACGATCATCTTTAACCATGTCAAAAATCTTAATTGCTTGTTCGTCTTTTAATATATCTTCTTTTCTGTCAGACATTGACAATTGTATCGCATAAGTCTGCAATCCTCCTAATCTTGCTACGCCCATCATATTTGCCAATTGTTTTGATTTTCCACTAAACATAGGACCTAAAAACAGAATAATCTCCCCTTTGTATATGTATTGATATTTTTTGTCATCAGTTTCCCAATAACCATCAATAAACGATTGTATGATTTTAACTCTTTTCTTATCTTTTTGGAAATTATCCATAATTATGCCACTGACAATGCAAAATTTATGTTTTGATAAATATACTATTTTTAAAAATTTAAAATGAGCGGATTTTTTATTTCCCACCAAATCATTCCGAACAAAACTCCTATACATCCTCCACACAACACCTGATACAATGAATGGTAATGTAAATAAAACCTTGAATATGCGACAGTAGATGCTACCAATACAAAAACTATATTTAAACTAAATGAGAATTTACATGTGAGCACAAGTGAAGTTGCAATATAAAATGACAACCCAGAATGATCTGAAGGCATTCCAAATCCTGAAATTGGTGATTTTTCTGGCCTCTGTTGCTTGAGTATATATTTTAATATTGAATTTATTATCTCCAAACAAACAAACCCAAGCAATGCGTATTGTATTGTCGTGTCTTTTGTATAGAGAAATAATGTGACCAAAGATGCGAAACATGTTAATGGTATCAGACTTGAAAACCCGAGCAATAGTCCAGTAAGGTCATTTTTCTTGTATACAATATATGTTAGTTCTAGTGGAATGTAATCCTCCATTAATATACAGTTAGTAATAAAACTTAAATACTCACTTTTTCTGCTCAATATTATTGTGTTATATAATAAAATATGTATTATTCGATTATATGAATAATCAAAGGCTCTATTTGATTATTTCACTTATCCTCAATCTGTTTGCACTTGTACTGTTTGTGGATGCGTTCAACAAAGAACCAGAAGCAGACTATTCCGATGAACAGTTCGAATTGTTTGACATTGACTATGATTATATTCCAAAATCTACAAAATGTTATGTAAATTATGCAACAGATCTAGCATATATGAAGCAATCCATACATAATTTTTACTATCTTCGCAACATATTCAGCAACTTTGAGTTTAAATACATTGTATATTACAACAATTTCACTCCCAGTCAAGATATACTAACAAATCCATTATTTGATTTCATTGAGTTTAAAAATGTACCAAACATAATAAAGAACATTAAGAATACATATTACAAATTGTCCATGAACAAGCTACACATATTCAATGAATATGATTGTGATAAAATAGTGTACTTTGACTCTGATAGTGTGATACTAAATAATAATATAGATCAATATATAGACACAGCATCTTATGATAGAGTTGCAATGCCCTTATCTTACTGGGACAATTGCGATTCTCTAAGTTCTGCGCTCATCATATTAGAGCCTAATAACAAAATGTACGACGATTTGGTGAACAGGATTGATAACATGAACAAACCAGACATGGACTTGTTGAATCTGTATTTCAGTGAGAGAATAGGTGATTGCTTCAAATATTATAAGAATGCTTTGCAGTTGCCATACAATACAATATGTATTACGGACGGAAGTGATTTACGTACAGATCACTTTAAGAATGAACACAATGACTTTGAATACGATAAGATGTATTGTGAAGGTAGTTTCTTGCTACATTTTTCATTGTACGGAAAACCATGGTACGGTTCAAAAATAGTGCAATCGACCAATAGTAGATTAAAGGAATTGTACAGCAATGTACTTTATTTTCACAACAATTTTGAGAGTATTGTGAAGAGTGAAGAGAGTATGATGAAGTATTATGGTAAATATGATTACAATATACTGTATTTTTTGTTAAAGGAATAAAATATTTTATTGTTGTATATCTTTTACAAATGCAGGACATCTGTCACACAAGTAACCTTTTGAATCAACTAAATCACTACAGGTTGGTTCGTCAGATTCAATCAATTCTTGAGAGGAAATGTTTTTATCTGGTATGGACAAATCTGCACCATCAAATAATGAGACCCATGTTGAAGCACTGTGTGTAAGACCACGTTCAAACCAACTTAATTGATTATAAAGCGCATTTTGTATTTCCTTTTCAGAGATAAGAAAATCTCCGTCTTCGTCATAACACATGAGAAAGCAATAACCAAGTAGACAACGATTTGCACTTGGATCGGTGCATCCTTTCATACAATCCCAATCCTCAGGTACTTTTAAACTAATTGTTCCTTGCACGTCTCTGTCTATAACCAACCCATTTTGTTCAAAATGCTTGGCTGGTAAATCCTTTGCAAGGACGATAGAGATGAGAACAAGTAAAAATAAAATAGATTTCATTTGTTGTGCACAAGTATTATAATATTAAAAAATAAAAAAATAATTATACACTTTATTTTCTTTTTAAACTAATCATCCCAGTTCTCTAGACGTCTGTTATGATATTGTAATTGATTTATTATATTATCTGTATTTCTGACTGTATTTCCAATAGTTTGTTCTTCTGCCAATGGTGTCACTTTACTTGCGGTTTGAATTATTGGCGTCTTTGGTTTATTCTTGATTTTGGGTTTTTTGTTAGATTTCTGTTTCCTTTTCTTATTCACCATTGTTGAACGATATGTCCTTATCTCATATTCTTGTTCATCATCTGAAGGTAAAACATAATTCGTAATCATCTTTTTTTTTGCTTGTTTTTCAAAAATTTCTTCTTCCATCATTTCTTCTTCTTCTTCTTGTTGTTGTTGTTGTTGTTGTTCTTCATCATCTGTACTATCATATTGTTCATTTTCAACTAATTGTTTTTGAGGCTGTTCTTGCATTTTATCTCTCAAATTAATAAAATATTCAATGATCTTATTTACAATTTCAATATCAATTAGTGGGGTTTCTTGTTGTGATGGTGGTGATGGAGTATTTGCTAGTTCTGTGACTTTTTTTCTTTGTACAATAGTAGTGTTTTGTTTTTTTTGTTTTGTTGCAATTGGTTTTATAGTTGCCTTTTTTTTATTCGTTCTTTCTATCTTTTTTTGACATGCAGTACAATATTTGCGTCTATTTATTTCTTTTTGACAATTTTCTGCCAAACAAAATTTTGACATTTTATGTATTTCAAAAATTTACTCTAATAAATTTTATTTGTATGAATTTTATATTTTATTGCCGAACTATTTTACATTCAATTTTCTTTTTTTGCTTCGTATGTTTATATTCTTTTTTCTTTTATTGCTATTAACGGTCAAATTATCAAGCTTTATACTAAGATTATTTGCAATGTCCTCAATGTCTCCAATTGTTTTGCTACACTCACCGACTTCTCTTTCCAATGTTCTACGATTTGAGTACTGGTCACAAGTATAGTTGTTACAAGGTGCTTTCTCAGTATTTGTGCATTTAATACATATATCCATTTGTTTGTTGTATTTTTTATCAACTTTCATTTTTTTCTTTTTATTTTTGGAATACAACAAATTTGCAACTTGAATTGGATTTGATTGCAAACATGCATTGCAAACTAAAGATTTGTTTTCTGTCTCTGGAAATTGAGAGCCGCAGAATTGACATATGATTTTATTTTGTAAGAAGTTTGTTATCTTGTTTTCGTTACCAAAACTAACTCTTATGTTATTTTTGATCACTCTGTTATCGTATAAATAATTAATATTAAATAAAATATCCTCTGCATTGTCCATAACTGGTTCAATAATTTTCAATAACGGTATTTTTACTTGATTCGTAATGTAATATTGATAATCTATATCTAAATTATGTTCATAGACCTTATCAGGATGTTCTGCTCTCTCATATGTTTTCTGACCTTTGTATTGTTCCTTCAATATAAAGAACGGACATCTATTACCGAGCTCAGGAGGCTCATCTCCTCTCTCCTTCATCTTCTTTGCTAGATAAATGTGTGGTTGGGTCGCATTATCATAATGTTCTTTACTAATCTGTCTAGACAACAAAAGTTGTTCCTTTGGTATTTTACCGTTGATAAGTGCTCTAACCCTATAATATACATACATTATCGCATCGTATATTCTACCTTCTTTCAGAAATATTTCAAGATATGTCTTCATTGTTTCGCGTAAAAACATACACGAGCTTCTTCTCACGGTCTCCAATCCTCTATTAAAGAACTTTCCATACTCTGATGGATTAAATACATTATTGTCAGTGAATCTAGGACGTTTATAATCTTGAATCCATTCTTCATCTGTCTGCTCTGCCCTTCTATTTTCTTCCTTTTCCAACATATCCTTCCACTCTTTCTTTGAATATATTACATCATCATAATACCAAGGTTTACTAGTGAATTTACGATTTTGTGTATCACTTGCTTTTGCTTGTGTCCATTCTGTTTCTGTGCATTCTTGATCATCAATGTAGTATTTCTTAGTTTTGAATATTGATTGCCATTGCTCTTGTGGTCTGTAGAACTCTATCCATCTCTTCTTTGGAAATACAGCAAAATTATACTCATCAGAGAATAGATTGGACGCATATCTCTTCTTTGCCACAATAATCTTTGGCCATTCTGCTTTCTCAAAATCGATGCTCATCGGTTTGCGAAAGAACTTGTTCTGGTACACAGACGATCTAGGACCAAACTCCATTGCTTCCTCCAGTGTATCTACAAATCCATATGTTGCGAACCACGAATCTGTATCTCCTCCAACACAATCATTCCCTCTATAATGTCCTCTTCTCTCTTCATATTCTAACAATAAATCTAACCATACACCTTCACTAAAATGTTTCATTGCCCTATCTCTTGTACCTTCAATCGATAGACGACCAACAGCAGTAACAGTAGCGCTAACCGTAGGATCTGCTATTTTACCAACACTCACACCAGTAGCACCATAGACTGAATTACATGTAATTTTAAGACCCAATTGTCTACCATTATATATATGAAAGTTAGGATGATCAGAAGGGTAGGAAAACATAACTCTTTTTGCTGCTTTTCTAGCTGCAAGTAAGCGTGTTAATGTCAAAGGTAATAAACTCATTCCTTTTGTTTTGTCCTTGAACATGTACACCTTTTCATATTTTGCTTCACGTTCTTCTTGTGTGTGAAATGTGTGCTGTCTCCATTTCCATGGATGTAATTCCATCTTACCTGTATCTTCTAATTCATTCATTTTAATACCTCTTCTTTGAATATCACTTTCATATACAGTCAATTTGTACTCTTGTTTCACAAAGTAAACATGGACAGGAGTAGTACCACATTTATCACATCCCTTGTGTACAAACTTGATGGGAGAACAGAATAAATCTTTGGATGGGTCATAATTGTCTCCGAGACTGGCAGGACCAAACCCTTTCTCCTTCAATTGGCATTGCCATACTCGACCATCTGGACTGAGGTTGTTGTCGATCATAATAGAAGGGTATAATGCTGCAAAATCAAGTGTAACAACAGGAACTTCTACAAACCCAACTTTTGGAGTGAGTACACTTGCGCCTTGGTATTTTACTGTACGTTTTTTATCTTCCTCTTTCTTTTTGTATTGTTCTACTTTTGCTTTTGCCTTTGCTGCACTTTTGGTGGTAGCAAAAAAACTTATCAAATCAGTTTGTCCAGTCTTTTTCTTTGGTTTATCTTGTTGTGCTTGCTCTGTTTCTTGTATTTCTTTCTGTAATTGCTTATACTCCTCCATCTGTTGTTCCAATTCATCCATTTCATCTACATCATCTTTATTCTGATTGCCCTCTATCATCCAATCTTCTATGACAAATTCAGTTTGCTGCTGTCTATCTTCTGTTTTAAAGATAAATCCAAGATTCAATTCGTTGTTTGTATGCATAATAGACGAGAATACCTTTATCTGTTGTCCTCTAGTGTATATACCATCCTCAAAAACAGATCCTGTAACCCTTGCATACTCACACAATTCGAACAATATCTTATCTTTATTGAGCAGTCGCACTGGTAATTCGGCATCTTTCAGACAGTATTCTGCCAGTTTCTTAACGGCCTTTTGATCACCCCAAAAATAACCAGGAATTGCAACATAGGGCATATCATTCTTCCTGTCTCCCAGTTTTTTCTGTGATATAAATTCAAGTGTATAACTTGCGTACTTTTCTTTACGTAGATATATCTCCATTGTATCCAAATTTGCTCTACCTTCCAACGGTACATCTATAATAATACGTTCGCCATATGCTTTGGATTGGAACTTTTTATGCGTGACATAAGGTTGATCATCTTTTATCATACTAAGAGTTCCCCATCCATCATTTTCTGTTAATTTAAGGAATGTTGCACGATCTACAATATAGGGCCAATCGAAACGTTTGATATTATGTCCACAGATCTTATCTGGATTCAACTCAATAATGAACTTTCTCCAACATGCCAATAATTCTCTCTCATCATTAAATTGATACAAATTTACATTAGAATTAAAACTAGCACATTTCCTCATCTGAAATACATACTTGAGATTTTCTTTGCATACTCCACTTTTGGGGTCAGTATGTGTATCAGAACGTTGAAATTGAACATCAGCACATATTGTGATTACAGCATCTCTATCAGCTCTAGGAAATTTACCATTCTTGTTCTCACATTCAATATCAAAACCTAAAATTATCTGAGGAGCAACATCCGAACAATCATTTACTGGTTTTATATCTTTATAATTACACTTTATCTCTATATCACTATTTGTAACCATTGAATCTTCATTAAAGTTTCTTGCTGCATCAAGCACAAAATCTGAACTATTTATGTGCACCCAGTAAGAAGCCTTGATAGATTTATCGTATGTAAATCGATCTTCTGGCTGCACATCTGTTTCGTAATGACCAATATTATAGTTTTTATTATTATATTGCTTCTTCACTGCTTCCAACACTGTTCTAACATGTGAGTGCTTTGTCAGCTCAATTTTCACAAAAGTAGGCTCGTCTTCAAATACATTGTGATATTCATTGTGGGGCAATTTATTCACAAATGAAAGATTCATTGAAAAGGCTTCATCTTCTACTATAAACTCTGGAAGTGAATCTGTTATATCTGAATACAGTAATTTCAATAGTAAAGGAGTTGTTGGTTTATTCTTGTGTATGTTTGGTATATCTATATAGAAATGAAATGGGAATCCTTCTATTGTACAGGCAATTGATCTACCATTCCTATCCCTTCCAAATGCTCGAAACTTGTTCTGCTTCTTCAAGTACTTTGCGGTTAAGAATTGGAAATCTATATCGTTGTTTATTATTTCGTGATAACTTGGTAGTTCTGGACGTGTGTAAAATGTTGTGTTCTTATATGTTGTCCACTCAAAATCTGGATATTTCTTCCTATTCAATCCAGCTTTCTGATCTGTTAACATCATTGGTTTTGGTTGCAGAGGAGGTCTGTTGTTAATATCACGATACAAATCCCAACCTGATTTCACTCTATATTTCCATGTTGCTTTTCTTCTATATTGTTCTTTTCGATTACTCGACAAACGCAGTATGTAAGAAGGATGCCACAATGGTACTACATACACTCCTCTTTCCATACCTTCAATAAAGGCGGGACGAATTTGCTTCTGCAAATCAGAGATCAATGGCAAGTCATTTGGCTCTAAATTACCCCATCGATCAATTTCCAAATGAGAACACAATGCATTTGATGCAATCTTACCAAAAGTAAATATAATCTTTGGATTTACACGTTTTATCAATCTTTTTAGGTATGGTGCATGCTCTCTTACTTCAGAGGTAGTAGGTGCTCTAGGATGTCTAGTTCCTTTCTTTCCAACATTGTACGGAAATAGTCTGACCACATTTGTCACAAATATATTTTTATTGGTGTCAATGTTGAATTCATTCATTAGTATTTCAACTAATTCACCACTCTTACCAACCAGAGGATCTCCACACTCTGCTTCGTTTAACCCAGGAGCTTCGGCAATGATCATTACATCAGAGTTAATATTACCTCGACCAAACACTGGATAGTCTTGTGGTAACATTGTACTAGTCAATGGTAACACGCCTTTCTCCACAGCATCATACAATTCAGTGATCAAGTCTTTACACGTAGGATACTTTAGAAACAACTCTTGTTTCTTTTGTTCCATCTTTTATGAATCTAAAATTTATATAAATTTTAAAAAAAAATTTATGATTTTTTTTTACACACATATGTTCCGGTTTTTTATTACATTAACAAAAGCGCGTATTAAGCCTATTCAAGGATTTTTTTATTTAATGCAATCCATTAGTGTAATAGTTCAGGACACAAACCAAAACAAAATAATCATCAACAATAAACTACATATTATTATTGATGCATTTTCTGATTTTTGTTTTACCATTCTCCTACTATATATTTGATTTTAACAGTATTAATAAAGTAGATGATCAATAGCTCATATAATTATACATTAAAAATGAAAATGTTAAATTATTTGTAAGAATAATGTACTCACAATCTATATGCATCGAATATAATAATGTGTCTGTAGATGTGATCAATTGTAAGTATATTTTATTTGCAAACAAAGCTAATATCAACAGGGTAGAGGATTTCTGTAATATGATTACAGCTTCAGTACAGGATCAATATTCTTGGGATGAAATATTAGTGTACAGTAAAATAAACAGTGAATATTAACATGTAAGTAAAGTTGAATTAAATCGTAAGAATAAATGTACATTGTACTCAGATTGTGGTTACAAAGTGCATGTATTTGAAAGAGATGGCTTGGTAATCGCTGAGCGATATCATTTAATAGAAGATCATAAAATAGATAAATTGATTGGTGCTTTTAATGAGTACAAACATCTATGTATCTGATAAAGGTATGAAACAAAAACCTGCAGTGTGTTGTAGTACTATTGTTTTTAAATAAACATCATTTGTAATTGCTTTTTTTGCAAGTAAATTTATCAAAACTTAAATTTTCCAGTGAAAATACAAAAAGCGAGGTAAAATAATATGAGCTATTTTTGCAATATCAATAAGCTTTGTTTTATTGTTCAAATTTTAATATAAACTTTTAGAAAACATAAAAACTGCATGCATATATCATATGATAGAAATTATAAATATAAAAACAAAAATTGGAATGTTATCTATATTTGGTATAAAGCTGCAGGGACTATCCAATTATTGGCTATTCAGAAAATGGATAATATGATGTATACTTGTAACCATTGTGGCTATACATTAAAAATAATCATAGAAAAGAGAATAAAAAAAGTGTATGGCTCATACAAAACTGCTTTTGGCGATAAATTAAGTTCTATCGTCGAATTAAAGACGCCGAACGTGTATATTAGCAAAGGTTGTTCAGGAAATATTGTTGGTTGTTGTGGAACAATTCATTAGTGTCTCTTTTTCAAAAACACACAATGTCTGATCCGCTTGCTTTAGACCATCTTATGGTAATTATTCTTTCTCTTGGCTGTATGTTCCTGTTGTTTCTTGTATTTCTAGTAATATGTGTATATTGTGTAAAAGTAAAGATTGAAGAATTTGAAAGAGAATAAAACATTATTTAATTTTGAACAATTTAAAAACAAACAAACACACAATTAGAACAATATAGAGAATAGGAATGCCAAGAAATATTATCAGATGATATAAGATTACATAGAATTTACTATTCTTACTTATTATTTGTTTTACTATCTCCTCAGTTATATCTTGCTGATCCACACGCTCAAACAAACATGTACCTTTTAGTGCACCCGTATATGGATACCAATTTGACGCAACATAATTAATTTTCCGCACATTGTTCTTACTGATCCATATGTAAAATTCAATGTTGTTACAAGTTATTTTACGCTTGTGATGTGTAGTTTGAATTAATTCGGTCGCTTTGCTTGCGTGTGTTTTGTAATGAGAAAGAGTGTGGACGATCAAATATACTATGTTTATTTACCAAAACATAAAAAGTGTATTATGAGAGATACTAATAAGTTGTATGAAGCGTTTAAACAATATAACACTGATCAAAATGATCATGATAGTTTAAATAAGATTTTTGAAGCGATGAATATACCGAGAGACAGACGCAAGCTATATATTGAAAATGATGCGACAAAGCAATTTCATGATTACTTTCCCCAACTTAAAAAAAACTGTCCAAGACTCATCGTAAACATACATAAAACTGGAGAGCAATATCGTCTTGAAATTGACCATTCAATGACCTTTTATTTGTTGCAAAAAGAAGTAGTCCATTATCTGATTCGATACAATAACCTGTTGAGAATCATTAAAATAATGATCAATGGACAGGGAATGTTACAATTGGACAATACTAGTTTCGTGGACTCAAAGAATTGCATCAAATATAGTAAAGTAATTGATTTTTCAAAATAAAGGATATGTTTATTTGTTAAGATGCATATTTTTAGATTTATGTCTTTTAAAAACAAATAGGTTATGTTCATTTGTTATTGGTAACATGGATATGCTCACTTACACTTTCAAACCAACTTGTCAGTATAACTACAGGAAAGATAAACCAACACTGTGCAATAAATCGATTGCATTTTGTGTGGAGTTATCAAAGCAGGACAATGAATTTATATTAAAAAGTTCAGTAAAATGTGATGACATTACAGTGATCGATAACGGATTTTGGAAACATAATAACAAGAATATTGACGAGTTCATGAAATTAATATGTAAACATAAGGTAAACATAGTAAAGGAATTAAAAGAGTATGTTAATAGTAGAGAAAAAGAATCTGCCAATCATTTGTTCTGCGCAGTTTTGGCATATTTGTATAAAAATTATCTGATCAGCCACGAATTTGTGTTTGGTAATTTCATACCTCAAAAATAAATTTTATTTATCAATTTATCATAATAATACAATTCACTGTGTATCATTTTTCTATCTTTTTCATATCTTCATAATCAAATGTCATACTAGTCGAACTACTTCTCTTATTCAACTGTTTGTTATACAAAGCTTGTTCCATCACTAAACTCATTGCTTCCAATTTTGCATCGTCATTATTAGAGTCAAATATAATCACTTGTGTATTTTACATACCATTAATTTTATTTATCATTTGAGCGTAAAAGTCATTTCTATATGCAATTCATTTTGCAATGTGCTCTACTGTTTGTCCTGTTGCAAATATCTGCAAAAATATACGATCTATCCGATGTCGAATATCGAGTATTAGCAATGTTTGTTTACTTGCTTGCATTCTCTCAACGTTGATAAAGGTTATATTGTGTCCAAAATACATAAATACATTCTTATCAAAACAATATTCCTTATTTGTGTAACACAAAGCCATTGTTTTCTTTGCTTTTAATAGCACGTCTCTATAACTTGTACCTCCAGTTTTTGGTACATGTTTGTACACTACTTTGAAATTATTTGTGTTGCTAATATAACTATTTAATTAATGTTTGTCTGTGATGTATTGTGTATATACAATACAAATGAATATACAAATAAAAATAAGTAAAGTTCTCATCTACTAGCAATAGTTACAAAATATAAAAAACAAATAAACTTTATTTTAAAGGTAATATTGGTGTTGGTAGAACAAGGTGTCAATGCATCCAAAAGTAACTGCGATTGAAAGAAATACAAAAATAACTCCGCATAGAAAAAGAAGAAGCAAAAAAAATAATAAAAAAAGATAATACTTTATCAACTTGGCCTAATCTAAGAAAAATTATTAATAAAAATACCCACTTAGAATAAAAAGCTTGACATAAAGCTAATATTTGCTAAAATTTTTATATAGGTTAAGAGGCAAAAATCAAAAAAACCAAAAAAAAGGGGGAAGTTATGTCAGGAGTGAAAAAAGTTGTCTGTTGTCTTACCAATATGTTAATCCCGGCTCAAATTGCCATTGAAGTAAAAAGTGGCGGTAAAGTAATCGGGTTTATGGATGAAACCCGCATCAATGAAATCGGGATCACGGATTGGTCTGAGGGAGTAAATCTTGACCATCTGGAAAAACCGGTGCAAAAAAAATTCCAGATAAGGATTTAAAAATTCTGACATAAACTGGGCTGTAATTTCAATTACGGCCCTTTTTTATTTA
>Ga0102934_1002042_pt1 | contig 14110 bp, 13 predicted proteins | sample SalPonR2_A_D1_MG_FD_78175 | JGI IMG/M metagenome (GOLD analysis project Ga0102934, IMG submission 78175) | Salt pond soil microbial communities from South San Francisco under conditions of wetland restoration - Salt Pond MetaG R2_A_D1_MG | ecosystem: Environmental > Aquatic > Marine > Intertidal... | reverse complement strand
GTATAGGGCGAGTCGTGTTTGTAAAATTTCCCGACAGAGGGGTCCTTAAAAAGCACACAGCCGCAGCCGTAGGGTTGAAGCCCGTGTTTATGGGGGTCCACCACGATGGAGTCCGCTCCGCCGATCCGGTCAAAGGCCCGCCCGGCTTCTTCATCCAGGTTGGCCGCAAGGACAAAATAGCCGCCGTAGGCGGCATCGACGTGGAGCCGAAAACCGTATTTCTCTCTCAGGGCCAGTATCTCGGGCAGCGGATCAACAGCTCCTGCTGCGGTGGTGCCCATTGTGGCGACCACTGTGCCGACTTCGCCCTTTTGTAAGATCTCCTCCAGCGCTTCTGGATCCATCCTTCCCCTGTTGTCGCAGGCAACAGACTGAAAGGGAAGCTGGAGCACCCCGGAGAGCCGGTGGTGGGTATAATGGGCCTGCTCCGAGGCCGCGATTGTTCTGCCGGGATGCAGCCGTCCGGAGACCCACAGCGCCTCCATGTTGGCAATTGTCCCGCCGCCGCACAGGTGGCCCAGGTGGGTTTCCCATCCAAACATCGCTGCAATTTCCGCCACGGCCTCTTTTTCCATCGCGGAAGTGGCCCGTCCCCCGTCAAGGGCATGGTTGTTCGGGTTGATCCACATTGCCAGCATGTAGGCCAGGCGGGCGATGGAATGCGGGGGCTTGAGCATTTGTCCGGCATAAAGGGGGTGATGAAAAGGATAGTTGTCCTGCAGTTTTTCCGCGACTTCGAGCATGACCGTCCGCAGCCCGGAGATATCTTCGGATATATCTGCTGCCGGATCGCGGGTCGGCAGATCCCGGAATCCTTCCTCCAGGCGCTGCAGGGCTTGCTGCAGGATGCTGATGCTTTGGGTCTCGAGTGTCATGGGCATTTCTCTGTAATTTTTCGTATACGGTGGTCTCCTGTATAGGCCGTAACAGCTCCCTGTTGGCGCCCTCGCTGTCAGTATCGCCCCGGCGGCGCCGGCAGGGCTTTAATGAAGGTAGGTCCAAATCGGATTGAGATCAATAGAAAATACTGGGATAAAGCGGATTGTTGACCCCGGGATATGTCGGGTTATATTTTATCAATAGACGGAAAATGGTAGCGGGGGCGTCAAAAAGCCGTTTGGAGAGGAGGTTTTTTATGCAGGAAGTAATCAACGGCGTTGCAATCGAAGTTGTCAAGGGAGATATCGCGGGCCAGACAGATATTGCGGCGGTTGTCAATGCCGCCAATGCAGAGCTCAGGATGGGCGGCGGTGTGGCCGGAGCGATTCACATGGCTGCCGGCCCCGGTCTCGAGGAAGAATGCCGTCCGCTGGCGCCCATCCGTCCGGGAGAAGCCGTGATAACCGGTGGACACAATCTGCCCAATGACCATGTCATTCACTGCCTGGGGCCCATATATGGGCGCGATAAACCCGAGGACCGGCTTCTGGCGGACTGCTACCGTAACGCACTGAATCTGGCGGAAAAACATCAGCTCCCCACGATTGCATTTCCGGCGATTTCCACGGGGGCCTTCGGGTATCCAACAAAGGACGCGGCAAAAATCGCCCTGCAGACCATCCGGGAGCAGATTCCGCAGCTTGTGAACGTCCAAAAAATCCGCTTTGTCCTCTACAGCCAGGGGGATTATGAAGTTTTCACGCAGCTTCTGGCCTGATCTGACTGGATAATGCCGGCCGGATACTGTTGTCTGCAGCAGCAAATGCGGTTCGGCTTCCGCAGGGGATACCCTGAAAAGGAGCTTACTCAAGGAGAATGCCATAATGAAAGATATCCAGGAACTGCTCGGAGAGCAGGCCAAGCCCCTGCTTGAGCATACATGCAGCACGATCAAAAAGGAGCACCTGCATCTTCCCGGCCCGGATTACGTGGAAAGGGTGTTTGTTTCCACGGACAGGCCGACCAATGTGCTTCGCAACCTGCAGTCCGTATTGAACCACGGCAGGCTCGGTGGCAGCGGCTATGTTTCCATTCTCCCGGTGGATCAGGGAATTGAGCATTCAGCAGGGGCCTCTTTTGCGCCGAATCCAATCTACTTTGATCCGGAGAATATCGTCCGGCTTGCTATGGAAGGCGGATGCAACGCGGTCGCATCGACTCTGGGCGTGCTCGGTGCCGTCTCCCGGAAGTACGCCCACAAAATCCCGTTTATCGTGAAATTAAATCATAACGAGCTTCTGCGTTTTCCGAACACCTTCGATCAACGGATGTTTGCATCTGTTGAGCAGGCGTTTCAGATGGGGGCGGTCGCCGTGGGCGCTACCGTGTATTTCGGCTCCCGGGAATCCGAAAGGCAGATCGAAGAGGTCTCCCGGGCGTTTGCCCGGGCACATGAGCTGGGCATGTTTACGGTGCTCTGGTGCTATCTGCGCAATGACGCCTTTAAAACAGAAGAGGCGGACTATCACGCCGCAGCGGATCTTACAGGCCAGGCCAATCATCTCGGCGTCACAATCGAGGCGGATGTGGTAAAGCAGAAAATGCCGGAAAATAACGGGGGCTTTCCTGCCGTCAATTTCGGCAAAACCGATAAGCTCGTATATGAGGAGCTGACCTCGGAGCATCCCATAGATCTGACAAGATACCAGGTGGCAAACTGCTACATGGGCAGAATCGGCCTGATCAATTCGGGCGGAGCCAGCGGCAGAGATGACCTGGAGCAGGCGGTAAAGACGGCCGTAATCAATAAACGGGCAGGCGGCATGGGGCTTATTTCCGGCAGAAAAGCATTCCAGAAATCCATGAAAGAGGGCGTGGAGCTGCTGAACGCCATACAGGACGTATATCTGGCAGAGGATATAACTCCGGCATAAGGGGGTGCGCCCCGTGCCGCCGCCTCCTTGACGGGCCGCTGCAGATGGAATTCCATGCCGGATGGCCCTAAAGGGTGAGCATATGCACTCCTGACTGCAAATAACCGGTCAGGGGCTCTCCCATGTAGCGCACGGTGATGCCCAGCCCTTCGAGTATTTCGGATACGCCGTACCTGTCGGCGCATGTTTTACAGGCAATAACCTCCACTCCGGAATCGAGCACATCGGCCAGACTGCCCTGCAGGTCCGTGTGGCCGGCCATCAGCTTTGCGGACGGCCCCCAGATAACCACCTGAATGGTCTCCCACCATCCCATGGATTTGGCCTTTTTTGCATACATGAAAATCATGTTTTCAGCTACTTCGGGGTCGCTGGTGGTCCACAGTATCACCAGGGACTTTCCTGGATTGTTTTCCGGCCGTGTCATGGCAAACCTCCTTTGTCTTGCACAGGGTTTGGCTGCTTTTCGCTGCACTTTTTTTTGTGCGTTTTTCCAGGCGCTGTGTCAGGGCTTTAATGCCCCATGGGGACGAGAAATTTTTGCCCGGTCATCCGGAGTTCCTCATCATCCTCGCCTGCACACTTTGCCTGGATGTCGCGCAGGATCCGGCCGGCTGCTGTCCGGCCCCAGAACCAGTCGGCAAAAGCCCGGCTGTCCGGGTTGTCGGAGTCAGGCCGGGAAATGAGGGCTTCAAAGTAGAAAGCCTTGATGTCCTGGGCGGCCAGGCGGATGGCAACCGCCGGGGTCATGCCGGTATGGCCTGCCATGGGGCCTTTATCCAGCAGATAATCACAGAGGATGCCTGCGGCGGTTTCCGGATCAAAATCGGCCACCGCAGTGCGGCCGCGGTTCTCCCGGCCGAGGTCGTACCAGGGCCGCAGTTCCGCGGCCTCCTGCCGGAAAGCGGATGCCCGCTTTTCCTGGTCGGTCTCCTCCGCTGGTGACGGGGTGAAGTTTACCGGGCAGGCCCAGGTATCCCCCTCCGGCGAGTCCCCGGCGGCGGAAGCCGGGGTGTCCTCGGGGAACTCCTCGAGAACGGGGCCTTGCTCGGCCTCAAGCAGTTTCAGGGCCGGGCGGAGCACCCTGAGCTGAAATGGAGCATCTTCCGGAATCCCCAAAGGACGGCCCAGTTCAAACGGCACCCACAGGGCCCGCGGGGGCTTGATTGCCTCGGTATGCTCATAAATCAGGCTGATTTGCGTTGTCGGGATCCGCTCCTGCTCCAGATAATGCGCCAGCGCGCCCACGGCGCGCGTGCAGAACGGTCAGACGGGGACCAGAAGTGCGGCATCGACCTGGTCTCCTGCCAGCAGCCCGGCCAGGTTTTTGGCGTGAGACGCCATACTGGACGGATCAGCCGCTCCCATAAAGGAGTAATGATAGTCGGCCACACTGCCAATGGTTCCCTCCTCAGCGAGATCGTGAAGCCGGTCCAGGGGGAAGACCACATTCCAGTCCTGCTGAAAACCGGTCCGGTCAAAGTTGGTGGAGATATGGGTCATCACCAGGTCATTGGCCCTGGAACTTCCGGCAATGATCCGGTAATCGCCATCCATTGCCTTAAAGGGCCGGTCTTGCCTGCGGTGCAGACCGGCGGTGGACAGGATGGCGACCCGCCGTTTGGAAAGTTCCGGTCCGCTCGCCCATGGCGTTGTGTCGAAGCGGGGCAGGGGCAGCTCCGCCAGATGGGAATACATCGGCTCCTGTAAAGAGCTTAGTCTTGCCATAAAATCCTCCTTTATTGCCTGCGCAATGCATCGCCCATTTGTTTTCCCAGTTTGCGGGCGGTGTTCATGGCCTCCGCCTGGGTTTCCAGGGTTTGGATTCCTATCGCGTCAACGGTGGCGTCTCCGCCGAAAATCATTTTCAGGCCGGCGGTCCGGCATTCATCTCCGTAACCGCATCGGACGCAGGGAATGTTGCCCCGGATGGAAACCGAGCCTATAAAATGCATGCCTTCCTCCATCATGTAGAAGAAAATGTCGCTTGCACCGTTTTCGCAGGCCGGCGGCAGGCCTTCACAGTTCGGCGGAATGGCGCAGGTGATAACAGCAATGCCCGGTTTGCCGTTCATGAACCCGTGCTTGTGCCGAAGGGGATAGAGCCTTTCCAGAAAGGCTTTGGTCCGGGCATCGATGCTTGAATAGGGTGTGAATCCGCCAACGACCAATCCATCAGCTTTTTTTGCCTTCTCAGCCAGCCAGTTTCCGTCATCGCCGATCACGCATTCATTGGTGTCCACGCATCCAAGGCATGCACGGCAGGGTTCGATTTGGTATTTTTGGAGTTTTATAAATTCCGCTTCCAATCCCGTGGCTTCCAGCACCATTTCCACGGCCCGGTCCGTGTTGCTGTTTCTGATGGGTGAGCCGGAAATGCCCAGTATTTTCATGCGACCTCCTATGAACAGTTACGTAATTGTACTGTTTCTATGCAATACTCTGCCCTCTCCTGAACATCTGCTGCTAAAGGATGGCCTGAAAGGGCAGGGGGATTTTCTTTCGGGAGGTAACCACCCTGCAGTTTTCGCAGTTCTGCCGTGTCGGTCGCAGCGGGCAGCCTTCACAGCGGCCCACCAGGTCAATCGCGTCTTCGAGTTCCGCTTGTAATTTCCGGTAATCGGCAATTTTTTTTTCGATCATCGCCTTTTGCCTTTCCAGGTGGGCCAGCACCTCTGGATACGCCTCGTCCCCCGATTCTCCGTTTCGCCGGGCTCTGTATACGGACTTGATATCCTTCAGAGCCAACCCGGCATCCTTTAGTTTCTGCACGTAGAAGACGGTGTCGGCGGCTTCCGGTGCAAACAGGTAGAATCCCCCCGGGCTTCTGTCAGCGGCTGCGATAAATCCCTGCTCCATATAGAACCGCACCGTCCTCACGGACGTGCCCGCCTTTTTCGCGATTTCGCCGATTTGCAGCAGTTTTTGGTGATCTTGGCTATCCATTGCAATTAGCATAACCATACAGTTACGTTATTGTCAAAAAATTTTTTTGTCCCATACACTGCCTTCCCGGCGGTCAGGGAGATACGCGCGATGTATGGGATCTGCCGTTAATCCAATGCAAAGCGATGTCAGCTCCGGGGCAGTTCGGATTCGGGGGCATGCCGTATAGCCGATGGATTTCCCAACACCATGATCTCGGAGGGCCCCAGCATCTGCTCCGCGATGGAGATATAGCACGCTCCGCAGTCCGCGCGCCTCACATCGATGACCGCGCCTTTCTGCATTTCCGGAACAGCGGACGGATCGGTGTTCATGATGATTTTCATGCCATCTTTTGAGAGCCGGTGGTCCACGATGATGCCGGCGCCTTTTGCTTCTGTTCCATGGGGATTGAGTATGACCAGAACCTCCTGGTCGTTGTATATGCGGGACCACGCAATAATCTCCCCGGATGCAGCATAGCCGAATCCAAGCCCCGGCAGTGCAATTTGCCTGGGATACTGCCGGCCTTTGCGCAAGGGTGCAAAGGCCTTGCGCACCTTTGTCATTTGGGCAATACGGCGGAAAACGGGATGCTGTTCGTTGAAGACATGCCAGCCTGCTGTTCCATGGGGGCCAAACCCTGGCTTTTCCGTGTCTTTTGCTCCGAGGCCCCCTTCATAGCCTGCCGCCAGCGGGCTTTCGGGGCCGAACATGGTTTCCCGGAGCAGGCAGTCGCTGCCGCCCCAATGGGACAGGTATTTGCGCTGCTCCGGCTCGGCGCCGCCGGCCAGGCCCTGTTCCATGCCATAATAGAGGCACGGGATGCCCAGGGAAAACAACTGAAGTCCCGCGGCTGCCGCGGCCTGGTGGTCATTGGATGCGTCGGCGGAGAGCCGGATTTTCGGGCCGAAAACATGATCGTGGTCATTGCTGATGCTCAAATGCTTGGAGCCATAGTTGCGGTGGGAGCCCATTCCTTCGTCATAATAGGAAAAGCCGTTGAAGAACCGGGTGCCGGGAGCCAATCCCTTGCTCACCAGGCATATGGCTTCCCGCTGTCCGCCGATATCCAGGCACGCGGAAAGATTGCGGCCGGTTACGTCCAGATACCGGTCCTGGGCGTTGTCTCCCCCTGCCACTTCCGCTACCAGCAGGAAGTTCTCCTTGCCGAGGACTTCCGCGTATTCCTTGATTGCATTGCAGAAATTGCGGGCCTGATCCTGGGAGACATGTTTGAAGGTGTCGATCCGGAAACCATCGATATCGGCCAGAGCGATCCAGTAGTGGTAGGCAAGAACAAGTGTCCTGAGGGTATCTTCCGAGAAAAGGTTAAATTTCCGGAGGTCCCCGAAATCGGTTCGTTTGTGTTCCGCATGGGCATCATTGAGGTCGCCGCGGCCCAAGTCTCCTTTGCCCGCGCGCACATAGTTTTGGTATTCCTGCAGGTCCCGGGGCCAGACAAAATCGTCCCGCCCGGGGATTTGGGAAAAATCATAAATCGCGGAGCCGTATCCGTTACGGGGCCATATGGGCTCATAGCCTCCCCTGCTCCTGTAGGGCGGTGTATAGGGGTCACCGGCACTTTGGTCGTAGAGCCAGTTGCTTCCGGAATGGTTGAATATGACATCGAGAACAACATACATGCCGTACCGGGAATGGGCGGTGTCCACGAGATCCAGCAAGTCCTGCCTGCCCCCGAATCGGGGATCCACGTCAAAAAAGTCCTGTATGCCGTAGCCGTGATAGGTATTGCCTTCCACGCGCTGCCGGAAGACGGGGCCGATCCATAAGGTGGTAATCCCTAGCTTGCTGAGGTATCCCAGCTTTGACCGCACCCCTTTGAGGCTGCCGCCCTGAAAACGCTCCGCGCCGGAGGACTGCCAGCGGTCCCAGCGCCAATGAGCCCCCCGGATTTGCCGGATCCTGGAAATCCCCTCCGGGCTGCTCAGATCCGCGTCCAAAAGCCGATCCGCGCGTTCTTCGCCGTTGGAGAAGCGGTCCGGGAGAAGGAAGTAGAATACATTGTCGCGCCAGTCACGGGGCGACCTCCAGTATTGCCGCTCCGGCCATTTTTCCAGTGCTTCATCAATGGATGCCGGGGGAGCCGAGGACAAGGTAGTGGATAGGCTGCTCATTTGTGTGCCTCCCGTATGTATGCAGCGATAGGCGGGCCGCCGGAATGCCGGCCCGTTTTTGTCCGGTTGCCGTTTTTGTTCGGCGGCAAGGGCATCGGGGCTTAGCGGCGAAGGTGTCCGGCTGGCAAGAAAAGCGGTTGACAGTTAAACATTGTTAATTTAATTATATAGTATTTAATAAATTAAATTGACGTAACGCGCTTTTGCCAAGCGCATCCCCGGATTTTTTGCGGCCGGAACCAGGGTTGTGGCAGCGAATGCAGCCTGGTTCCGCAGCAGCGGAAAATGCCCTTAATACCACTAGTAATACGGGCGGAATTCAGGAAAGCAAATCATTGCGAAAAGAGGAGGCAGGAAAATGATGCAACTGGGAAAAATGCTGGAGGAACACGCCAGGGTCCGACCGGATCATACTGCTTATATATTCCGGGAGACGGAGACGACCTGGAAGCAGTATGATGAGCAGGCCAATCGGATTGCCAACGCTTTTCTTTCCATAGGCTTGCGGCCGGGCGATTTCATTGCCACCCTGCTGCCGCAGTCAAGCGCTTTTTCCAATATTTTTGCCGCAGCCGCGAAAGTCGGCATCGTACTGGTTCCGTTGGACCTGAGAAACAGCGTATCGGAAATGGCAGCGCTTTGCAGAAGAACAAATCCCCGGATTCTGCTGAGCCTGGCATTCAATGAGGGCACCCGGAAACTTGCGGAATCCCTGGCCGAAGAAGTCCGGTTCGAGCGGGTCTATTCCTTCATGGGGAGCCTGCATTGGGAAAGCGCCGAACCGTATGAAAACCTTCTGGAGTTTCCTGCAGATCCGGTCCCTGATTCTGCAGCCCCCGCGGAGGATGACCCGTTTGTTGTTGTTTTTACCAGCGGCACCACCGGCCGCCCAAAGGGTGCCATGATTTCACACAAAAACACCTATGCGATTGCCAGGGCCACGGTGGACTCGTGGAAGATTTCCCCGGAGGACCGGATGCTGTGCAATCTTCCCACCAGTCATGTGGGCGGCACCCATGACCTTCTTGCTGTTCAGATATTGGCCGGCGCCACAGGCGTTCTGGCACCTTCCTTTGATCCGCAGCAGATGCTGCAGTTTTGTTCGAAATTCGGGCTCACGGTTATCGGCGGAGTGCCGACCATGTATCGGTTGACTTTTAAGCAGTGCGCTGTAAAAGATTACGACGTGGATTCTGTTCGGCTTATCATAGTCAGCGGGGAGCCTTCACCGGTGGAGCTCATTTATCAAATCAACTCGGAATTTCCCAATGCAACCGTTGTGGCCAGCTTCGGCATGACGGAGACCTCCGGGTTTTTTACCTTTACGAAGCTTGATGACAGCCTGGAAGTGGTGGCCCGGACCGAGGGGACCCCGTATCATGCTTTTGACATGAAAATTTTGAGAAGCGACGGCCAGTGGGCTGCAGCAGGAGAAGTGGGGGAGATGCTGGTGCGGGGCGACAGCGTAATTTCCGGTTACCTGGAGCCTGAGGACAACAAGGGAAGTTTTCTCGACGGCTGGCACAAAAGCGGGGATCTTGGGTACATGGATGCGAACAACTACCTCCACTGCGTCGGCCGGACAAAGGAGATGTTTATCAGCGGCGGCTACAACGTCTACCCATTGGAGATCGAAAGCTACCTCAATGCGCATCCGAAAATCAATTCCTCCTGTGTGATTGAGATCCCCGACGAGATATGGGGGGAAGTCGGATGTGCCTTTGTGGTACCGGAAGATGGGGGTGCGATCCGTGAGGAAGATATCGAGCAGTATTGCCGGGACGGTTTGGCCGATTACAAGCGTCCCAGAAAAATCATCGTGGAAAAGGAACTGCCAAGAACCGTGGTCGGCAAGGTGGCCAAGCAGGAGATCCGCAAAAACATCCGGAAATATTTGTCCACTGGTTGAAACAGCACTGCTCCTCTTCCCCCTTCCCGTCCCGGGGGGAGAGGTGCGCCACGGACTTGGGAAATTCTTTCAAAATCGGCAGACGCCGTGCCGGGGGGCGACTCCAGCCCCCCGATACGGTGTTTTCTGTATTACGGCCGAATGGGTTTGATCTCTACGCGTCGGTTTTTTTCCCGGCCTGCAGCAGTTTCATTGGTGGCCACCGGTTCAGACTCCCCATAGCCCTTATAGTGCATGCGGTTCTTATCAATGCCGGCTTCAACCAGGAAATTCTGTACCGCCCTGGCGCGGCGCTCGGATAATTTCCGGTTATAGGCTGCAGTTCCCTGGTTGTCGGTGTGCCCCTGGATTTCCACCTCTATCTCCGGGTTTTTCCGTAAAACGGTAACGACCTGTTTTAAATCGTCATGATAGACGCGCTGAATTTCCGCCTTGTCGATTTCGAAGCGCAAATCCGAAACAACCCAGCAGCCGCAGTCATTCACGTTTGCCCCTTGCGGGGTGTTTTTGCATTCATCCCTGTAATCGGCAATTCCGTCCTTGTCGGAGTCCAGCGGACAGCCCTTCTCGTCGACTTCTGCGATAGCAGGGGTGTTCGGGCATGCATCATCGGAATCCACCACGCCGTCGCCGTCACTATCCCGGGTCGGGGTCCGGCTTACGGTGTAAAAGATGTTTTGGATAAAGCTGGAGCGGGCAGTTTCTTCCTGAAATGCTTCAGCACTGATCCGGGTCGAGCACTCCTGGCTGTTAAGGATTTCCCCGATAATTTGTTTTTCCCGTTGGCTCTGGGCATAGCTGACCACGTGAAAGCAGACGTCATATCGACTCGCAAGTTGCTTCACGGCCAGGGCCGGGTCGCCCCCCTGGTTTTCCCCGCCATCCGAGAAGAGAATAACCGCTGTTTTTCCGGATAGATTGCACAGGACGCGGTCCAGGTTTTGGAGCCCGGAGGCCAGCGGGGTATTGAGCCCGATTTTCCGCAAATCGTCTTTCAGTCCGCAAACGGCTTTGCTGTAAGAGGATCTGCAGAATTTTGCCATGGAAAACCCGGTGGTAAAGGTTTCCACCACGGTATATAAGCCGGCCTGGTAGCCCAGATCGGGAATATTACGCAGCATTGCCTGCATGTCCGCTTTGGCCAGTACAGCCTTTTTCTTCTCAAGCGCCGCGTACGGGTTGTCCATTGAACCGGAAGCGTCGTAGAGAAAGATGAAATTGTCCACTTTGGGAGTTTTGTCTGCACTAGCAGCGCTGCCGGATGCAAGAAGGCAAAGCGTTAAACAGAAACAGATGAAAGCATGTTTTGGGATTCGCATAAAAATTTTTCTCCTTTTGTGAGGGGGCGGGATAAAAACCTGAAGGAACACATCTTATATAACTCAAATCTAGTCCGCTGCTGCTGCTTGTCAAATGAATACGCTACTGCAGCCTGACCGGCCATGCGGTCCGTGATTCCATATTGACTTCCGCGCAAAATATCACATATTGATTGTATCAGTATCCGGGACAACAAGGGCCCCTTGGTGATTGTAGCGGCAGGAAAAGCAGCATGTTCATGAAGAAAAAGGCAGTATTATATAGTGTATTTGCTCTGTTGCTCGGTTTTGTTGTTTTGTTTCTGGTGAACTGCCAATCAGAAAGGGGCAAAAGCCGACCTCCCGCACAAACGAAGGACAGTGTCAGGGAAAGTGCCGAGCGTGTGTATAAAGCCTGCGGCCTTGGCGGCAGGCTTGACTTCCATATTTTCTGCCGGGCGCTGGCCGGTGCCAGGCGGGAAGTATTCCACACCCATGACATTGTTACGATAATCGATTACACACAGCCTTCCACCGCCAGGCGCTGTTTTGTTATTGATGTAGAAAAAAAACGCCTGCTTTATCAAACCCTTGTCGCGCACGGGAGAAACTCGGGCGGCAATATTGCGCGGCGGTTTTCCAACCAGAGAGGCTCGAAAACCTCGAGCCTGGGGTTTTACCGTACCGGGGATTGCTATATCGGCAAGCATGGGTACTCCTTAAAGATTGAAGGTCTGGAGGAGGGAATTAATAACAATGCCATGCAGCGGCATATTGTCATTCATGCAGCGGAGTACGTGAGCCGGGAGTTTATCCGGAAATACGGGCGTCTCGGCCGAAGCTGGGGGTGCCCGGCGCTGCCGCCGGCTCTGGCAGAAAGCATTATCGACACCATCAAGGGCGGGAGCTGCCTGTTCATATACGCCGCAAATCCCGATTACCGGAGGCGGACGGATTTTCTGAAGGCCGCAATCGCGGATGATTCCTTTTGAGCTCTTCCGATCTTCGCGGTTTTGTGTTTGCCCGCCTATCTCGCCAGGTGCAGCCAGAAGAGAAAGGTCGGCGCCGAGAGCAGGGTGTTGGTGGAGATTGCTGCTACCGCGAATTCCGTATCGCCCTTCATTTCCCCGGCCATGACGTAGGTGATCGTGGCTGTCGGGGCGGCCAGCAGGATGAGCCCCGGCAGAAAAACGCCGGCAGACAGTCCCCAGAGGCGATAGAGAAAAAACGCCAGTCCCGGGAGCAGGATCAGTTTGAACAGCCCGGATATAAGGACTGTAAAAAACCGGGACCGGATCAGGCGCAGCGACAGCGAGGCGCCGATCAGCAGAAGCGCCAGCGGCAGGGCCATGCCGCTGATGATATTGAGGGTGCGTGTGACAATCGGATGCAGGGGGATTTCCAGGGCGGAGAACAGTATGCCGGCCAGCGCGGAAAAAATCACCGGATTGCCGAGGATTTTCCGCAGCACCGCGAATGCTCGCCCCCCGGAGCTCTTCCCGCCGCCATAGTACTGCAGGATAAACACTGAGAGAAAATTCTGCAGAATCATCAGAAATCCTGCCAGAATACTGGCGCTGGCAAGCCCCCGGTCACCCAGAAAATAGTAGGCGACTGCAAGGCCGATATAGCCCAGGTTGCCGTGAAACGAACTCTGCATGAAGGTGGCGAACTGCCTGTCTTTCATGTTGAGCAATCGACCGGCGGCCCATACCACGAAGAAAAATGCGGTTAATGTGCCAAGCGTGAGTATTGCCACCCGGCTGTGAAAATCCGTGCTCAGTGATCCCTGGCTGATTGCGTGGAATATCATGGCGGGAATGGCCACGTAGTAGACCAGTTGATTGGCGGGCCCCAGAAATTCATTCGGGATATATCCTCTCTGGCGGGCCGCCCAGCCAATGGCGATGACGGCAAATATCGGGATAATGGTGGCGAAAATGTCCATGACAGTGTATATTCAGTCCGGGTTTGGCGATTCTGTGGTGCAGTGTTTCAGATGAAAAGGCCGTAATCAGGGACCATAACTTTGATTTCCGGTAAAATCAAGCTTCGGGGCATCCTGCGTCCTTTTGAAATTCCGATCCGATCCGGGCCGGAGCCTGGATGACCCGGCTCGCTTTAAAGGTCGACAAATGATCCATTTTCTGGTTATCGGCATTATACTCGGCCTGCCTGCAGGTCTTACCCCGGGCCCGCTACTCGCCCTTGTCATCTCCGAGACACTGCAGCATAATATGCAATCCGGCATAAAAGTGGCCATCGTTCCCTTGCTCACAGACATCCCGATTATCCTGCTGACCCTCTTGATCCTGGCAGAACTGTCCGGCTTTCATCATATACTTGGAATCATATCCCTGACGGGAGGTTGTGTCGTCTTGTTTATGGGCTGGCAGGGCCTGCGCTCGGAAGGCTTTGTCCGTGACACTGCAGCAGAGGCGCCTGCATCGCTGACGAAAGGGATCCTGGCAAATGTGTTGAACCCGCATCCGTATCTGTTCTGGATTGCTGTGGGGGCGCCGATAATGCACAAGGCAATGGCCGTGAACATTTTTGCGCTGATGGCTTTCATCGGCACGTTCTATACCATGCTGGTGGGGGCAAAAATCGTGCTGGCCGTATTGGTCGGCAAATCCAAGCTGTTTCTGAGCAGCAGCGTGTATGGGTATACATTGCGTTTTTTGGGGCTGGTTTTGTGTGTTTTTTCTCTTTTTCTGTTTCATGAGGGTTTCAAACTGCTTGGCCTGATATAAGTCCTGCCGGGAATCTGCAAAAATTCCTGCAAAGGATACTTGATGGATTCGTAAAAAGCGGTTTATTCCGCTGGCACGGAACTTTTGCAGAAAGTAACGGAAAGTTATGCTCTAAAGCTATGGTCTGTTTTATAAGGCCATACCCGGTATTTACCCCGAGGCCTGTCGCGCCTTGTGCTATGTCTTTTTGTTCTCTTTGGGGCTTGCTCCGCCAGCTCACTGTGAACTCGCCCTTTCGGGCTCAGACAACAGCTCGCTTTGGCTGCGCTTGGCC
>Ga0102934_1002039_pt1 | contig 14122 bp, 9 predicted proteins | sample SalPonR2_A_D1_MG_FD_78175 | JGI IMG/M metagenome (GOLD analysis project Ga0102934, IMG submission 78175) | Salt pond soil microbial communities from South San Francisco under conditions of wetland restoration - Salt Pond MetaG R2_A_D1_MG | ecosystem: Environmental > Aquatic > Marine > Intertidal... | reverse complement strand
TTACGCGCTACACTTAATTCAATCGGTGATGCTGTGATAGTCACTGATATCAAGGGGCGTATAACCAACATGAATCCTGTAGCAGAAAAGCTAACCGGCTGGCCTTTAACTGAAGTAAAAAAATCCCCGCTTAAAAAAATTTTCAAAATAGTAAGTACGCGTAACCGCAAACAAGTGGCTAACCCGGCCACCCGCGTAATAAAAAGCGGCAGGAAAATCAGTCTGGCTAATGATACTATGCTTATTGCCAGAGACAGCCGGGAGTACCATATAGCTGATTCAGCTGCTCCTATTCGTGATGAGCGCGGCCAAATCAGCGGCGCAGTACTTATTTTTCGGGATGTAACCAAAGCTTACCAGCTTAGACAAAAAGTGACGCAAAACGAACAACGCTACCGGCAGCTATTCAATAATATGCCCAGCTGTGTAGCAGTTTATGAGGTTACAAAAAACGGCAAAAATTTTATATTCAAAGACTTTAACAAGGCCGGCGAGCAAATTGAAAAGATTAAGCGGGAAGAACTGATTGGGAAAAAAGTGACAGAAATATTCCCGGGAGTTAAGGATTTCGGACTTTTAAAGGTTTTTCAGAAAGTCTGGAAATCCGGGAAACCTCAACATCATTCTGTCAGCATGTATAAAGATAACAGGATTACCGGTTGGCGGAAGAATTATGTGTATAAACTTTCAACCGGTGAGATTGTTGCTGTCTACGAGGATGTCACCAAGCGAAAGAAAGCGGAAGCAGAACTGAAAAAACTGGCAGCTGCTGTTGCTTCCGCAACCGAGTCAATTATTATCACTGATCCGGAGGGAACTGTTGATTATTACAATCAAAGTTTTGCCTCCCTGCTGGCCCGCAAAGCAAGCGGAATTAACGGTAAAAAACTCTCCTCTTTTTTCCCGAAACCGGAAGGGGAAAAAATAGCTGTCGGTATTGCAACTCTTAACCAGGGCCGGCCCTCTTTTCAAAAAAAAATAAAAATTAGACGTAAAAATAAAATTATTTATACTGATTTAGTGCTCTCCCCTGTTCAAAACAGACAGGGTAAAATAACCAATATTATAGCTGTTATAAGAGATATTACCCATGAAAACGAACTGGAAGAACAGCTGCGTCAGTCGCAAAAAATGGAGGCTATCGGTACTCTGGCCGGCGGAATTGCGCATGATTTTAATAATATCCTGCAAATCATTTTCGGTTTCCTGGCTGTAGCAGACAACCACACCTCGTCTGATAAAAAACTGCAAACTTCACTACATGAGATCCGTAAAGCAGCCCTGCGCGCCGGGGAACTGGTTTCCCAGATATTAACTTTCAGCCGTCATACCAAAAAACAGAAAAAAGTCTTACTGCCGGTGCCCCTGATAAAAGAAGAAATTAAACTGCTGCATAACTCTATTCCCCCTAATATCAAACTAAAACAGCAGTTATCACCGGATTGCGGCCGCATATTTGCTGATCCCATGCAGATACACCAGCTGCTGCTGAATCTGGCCAGCAACGCTTTTCTGGCCATGGAAAACACCGGCGGTGTATTAACTGTCAGCCTTAAGAACTATACGGCTAAAAAACCATTGCCGACTGTTTTCAGTACTTTGCCTGCCGGTGATTATATCTGTTTGAAAATAACAGATACAGGCTGCGGTATAAACAAGCATGATAAAAAGCGTATTTTTGATCCTTTTTTTACCAGCAGAGATGTAGGCCGGGGCACTGGCCTGGGTCTGGCCACAGTTACCGGTATCATTAAAGATCTCCAAAGCGGAATCACGCTTAAGAGCAGTCCCAACAAGGGAACCAGTTTCGCAATCTATTTCCCCCGCACCGGGCAGCAGATTATACCAGCCGCAGCTGCTGCTGATACAAATTCTGCTCCTGCGGTTAAAGCACGTATCTATCTTATCGATGACGAATACTCGATATTGGCATCAGCCGGCGCAGCACTCAGTGATTACGGCTACCAGGTGGAAACCAACGCTGACGGCAATCAGGCCCTTGAGTACCTGCTGTCCAACCACCAGGATTATGATATGGTCATAACAGATCAGCTTATGCCTGATATAAAAGGGGAAGACCTGGCAAACAGGCTGCATCAAAAAGCCCCTGAGCTGCCTGTACTGCTTTTTTCCGGATACAGCGAGAATTACAATCCTGAACAGCTTAAACAAAAAGGTATTACTGATATACTTACCAAACCGGTTGATTTTACAAAATTCATAGCTAAAATAAACAAAATTTTAACTGATAAATAATAAATTGCCAATCAATGACAACCTCAGGTTCAGGTGTTTTAGTTTGAATTAAAAAATTAGTAAAATATGTTAACTTGTAATATCAAATATTGAATATTATAATTGCCGGTTAAAAATTATGCAGAATGAGTTATATCCCTTAAAATTTTATCCGCAATATAAAGAAAAGATATGGGGCGGCAGTAAACTGGCTGAACTGTATCAAAAAAATTTTTTCCCGTTAACCAACTGCGGTGAATCATGGGAGATCTCCGGTGTGAAGGATAATATTTCCACGGCAACTTACGGCTCTTTAAAGAACCATGACCTGCGCTCTCTGTGTAAAACCTACAAAGGAGATCTCATGGGTCAGGCTATATACAGCCGTTTTCGGGAACAGTTTCCCCTCCTTATAAAGTTTATAGATGCCCGGGGTGATCTTTCCATACAGGTACACCCTGATGATAAACTGGCCGGCAGCCGTCATAACTCTCCGGGCAAAACCGAAATGTGGTATATACTTCACGCTGAGCAGGGAGCCAGGCTTATATCAGGTTTTAACCGCCAGCTGGACCGGCAAAGTTATCTTGACTACTTTAACCGGGGCCGGCTCAGCGATATACTGAATTTTGAAAAAGTAAAAGCCGGTGATGTATTTTATATCCCGGCCGGACGTGTCCACGCTATCGGACGCGGCATTGTACTGGCAGAGATACAGCAGACCTCGGATATAACCTACCGTATCTATGACTGGGACCGCCGGGATGAACATGGCCGTTCACGTCAACTGCATACTGACCAGGCTCTGGCAGCTATGGATTATAAACATTATAACAGCTATAAAACACATTACAAACCGCTTACCGACCGGAACGTTCTGCTGCAAAAAACACCTTATTTTACCACCTGCCTTACCAATGCTGTGCACCGGGTCAGACGTGATTACAGTCAGACAGACAGTTTTGTAATTTTAATTGCTGTATCAGGCAAAGGTCTTTTGCAATCTGATCTGGGCAGTGAAAGCATTACTGCCGGCGAGACCATACTGCTGCCGGCTGCTGCGCGCTATATGGATATCATACCTGAGCCCGGTTTAAAATTACTTGAAACCTTTATAGTTTAGCAATTTTAAACAAGCCTAAAGCAGAAAATCAGGCTGCCGACTTGACAGAAATTATAATATTAGATATAATTCCGCTTAAATATACATATTATAGTAAAAACAACTAAATATTATTACCTGAAGAGTTTTTATCAGGATTGGATTATGACAAATAACAATACAGAGTATAATAAAGCCAAACAGGATTATTTTAACGGCAACTATTCACTGGCTATAAAAAAATTAAAAAAACTTGCCCATAAATTAAATGATTCCCGTATCCCCTATTTAACTGCCCTGGCCTATTTAAAAACTGACGATAAAAATGCCGCAGCCCGCTATCTGCATAAGGTAATAAAAAAAAACGACCTCCAGTTTAATACTTTACAGGCGCATATGCTGCTGGGGTATATTTATGCTTCCGGTGAAGAGTTTTCCAAAGCTGAAGACCACCTGCATGAACTGCTGCAGAACAATTATGAAAACGCCCAGATATATGCGATTCTGGGTTATATTTACAATAAAAGAAAAGATTTTTCCCAGGCTGAGTACTACTACAAAAAATCTTTAACGCTTGAGCCGGACAACTCCAACAGCCATAACGGGCTCGGATATAACTATCTGGAATGGCAAAAAAACTTTGATGAAGCCTTTAAACATATTCAAAAGGCAGTAGAGTTTGACAGTGAAAACTGTGCCTACCTTGACAGTCTGGGCTGGTTTCATTATCTTAAAAGAAGTTTTTCCAAAGCCCTGTTTTACCTTACCAAAGCTTTCAGACTCGGTAAACATAAAACTGTCAAAGAACACCTGCAAAAAGTAAAACAGGAAACAAAATAGGATAAATTATGAAACATAATAAAATTTTCTTATTATTTATAATACTGTGGTCCCTGAACAGCTGCAGTAAAGATTATGAAACCAAATATCAAAAAGCCTATGGTTACATGGAAAAAAACGAGATAAAGGCTTTGGAAAAAGCAGTAGATACTTTTGATGATGCTTTTCAGGCAGCAGTGGCTTCACTGCAGGGCAAATATGACGCGCTGCTGGCTTTGGGCATAAAAATGGTCCAGAATAAAATGTATCTTCAGGCTGCTAATCTGTTTGACAAAGCTGTTAAAAGTGAAGCCAAATACAGATCAAATTATCTCGCCGCTGCTGAACACTTTGATGAAGCCCGCCGTATTATGCCTCTGAGAGGCGAAGCATATTACCGTCTGGGCCTGTGCTACGGTAACTACGCTAATATTCTATCTGACCGGAAAACAAAAAAACAATACATTGACAAAGCTGAACATACCTTTAAGACCGGTTTGAATGTTGACCGGGAAAATCCTGACCTCTATTACGGCCTGGGCATTTTATATATCCATATAAAAAGCCGCTCTTTTCGTAAAAACAGTCCGGACTATATTGAGAGCCTTAAAAAGGCCCGTGATTATTTTGAAAAAGCTTTAAAATTCAGCAAGCTACATATACCTGCCCTTTTCGGTGCAGCCAAAGCCCATTATCTGCTGGGCTCTTTTCAGTGGGCAGGAGATTATCTGAAAAAAATTAAAAAAAACACACCGGAAAACTCCCGCGCCTGGAAGCAGGCTGACAATAATCTGCAAAAAATAAGAGGCAAGTTTTGAATAAAAAAATACTCGCCCTGTCGCTAAGCAGTGGTTTGACCGCCGGTGGCAGAGCTGCTCTTTTAAAAAAGAGAGGCAGCTTGGCCAAAGTTTTAAAACTCTCTACAGCTGAACTGAAAAATTATGCTTCAGCTTTTAAAACTGCCAGGCATACCCAGGCAGAAAGCGATTTCGAAGGCTGGGATTATTTACTGGAAAAAGCAGAGATAGTCTGTAAACGCTGCCGCCAGCTGGATATTAACATTATTACACTTACAGACGAACTTTATCCGCTGCGGCTGAAACAAATTTACAAGCCGCCATGGGTACTCTATTACAAGGGAACACTGCCCCCTTTATTTTTCAATCTGCAGCAGCGCCGGCATATCGCTGTGGTCGGTACCAGAAGAAGCACTAAATATTCCGAAAGTTTCACCAAAACTTTTTGCGCTGCAGCCGCTGCTACGGATCATCATATTATCTCCGGGATGGCGCTGGGCATTGACAGTGCAGCCCACAACGGCGCTCTGCTTAAAGGTAATACCACGGCTGTCCTGGGCTCAGGTCTTAATATAGTCTATCCGCGTAAAAATATACCGCTTTATAAAAAGATACTAAACCGTAACGGCTGTATAATATCCGAACACCCCCCTGACACACAGCCCCTGGCCTGGCATTTCCCCAACCGCAACCGCATTGTAAGCGGCCTTTCCGATTACATTCTTATGGTTCATGCACCTGCGCGCAGCGGCGCTCTGATAACTGTCAAGTACGGCCTGGATCAAAATAAGGAAATTCTGGTTTTTGATGACCAAACCGAGCATGAGAGCTATGAGGGCAATAAAAAACTGCTACGGGATGGCGCAGCAGCGATACACAGCTTCAGGGACTTCAGCCGCTATACCGGCTGCCCTATGCCTCCCGCTTGTCAAAACAGGGCCGGGAGCGCATCCCTCTCGCCTAAGGAACGCTCTATACTGGCTGCTGCCGGCAGTAAGCCGGTAAGCGCTGCCGAGATAGCAGCCTATATAAAACAATCTGTCGAAAAACTGCCCGGACAACTGTTTCAAATGGTAACCAGAGGACTGCTGCTGGAAATGCCGGGACAGAAATATTTTACTAATAACAGGAACATACCAAATGGGACGTAAAAAAAAAGATAAACAAAAATATAAACTGGTGATTGTAGAGTCGCCTACCAAAGCTAAAACCATCTCCAAATTTTTAAAAAAAGGCTATAAAGTTATCTCATGTATGGGGCATCTTATTGACCTGCCCAAATCGCGCATGGGCGTTGATCTGCAAAATACTTTTGAGCCGGAATATGTAACAGTACGCGGCAAAGGCAAATTGCTTCAGGAGATAAAACGTTACGGTAAAGACAGTCAGGCTGTTTACCTTGCTTCTGATGAAGACCGGGAAGGGGAAGCTATTGCTTATCATCTGCAAAAAGTTTTACAGGAAAGATATAAAGATCTGCAGGTAAAGCGGATCATTTTCCATGAGATTACCAGGGATGTTATAAAGCAAGCTATCAAAAACCCGCAGGAGGTTGATTACCACAAAGTAGATGCCCAGAAAGCCAGACGGGTACTGGACCGCATAGTCGGCTATTCCATCTCCCCGGTTCTGTGGGAAAAAGTGAAAAAAGGACTCTCTGCCGGCCGGGTACAGTCAGTGGCTTTAAATATGATTTGCGAACGGGAAGAAGAAATCCTGAACTTCAAACCGCAGGAGTACTGGTCGCTGGATCTGGAAATAAAAAAACAAAAACAAAAAAAGACCTTCCAGGCGTCTTTTGCAACCTTTAAAAATGAAAGAATAAAACTGACTGATAAAAAAACCGTGGATGAGATACTCGGCCATATTAAAGGAAATAAAGCGATTATTAACAATATTATTAATTCCAGCCGCACCAGAAAGCCTTTCCCCCCTTTTACCACTTCCAAACTGCAGCAGACTGCTGCCGGCAGGTTAAATTTCTCATCAGCTAAAACAATGATCATTGCCCAACGTCTTTACGAAGGGGTTAATACCGGACAGGATGTTACCGGTCTTATTACCTATATGCGTACAGACAGTGTACGGGTAAGCCAGAGTGCGCTTAATGATGTAAGAAATTTTATTGCCGCCAATTTTCCGGACTACAAAACTGATCAGCCGAATTTTTACAAAACCAGTAAAAAAGCCCAGGACGCTCATGAAGCTATCCGGCCTACCAGTGTATATAATACACCGGAAAAAATGAAAAATTATTTAAATAAAGATGAGTACAAACTTTATGCCATCATATGGGAACGGTTTGTTGCCTCCCAGATGAAACCAATGCGGTTTAAAAATGTTAAAATAAATATTGCCGTAGGCGAGGCTGTATTTAATCTTACCGGCAGCGTACTGGAAGATAAAGGTTTTTCCGCTGCTTATAAAGTATTAAAAGCTGAATCCAAATCTGTTAAACTGCCCCATTTTTACGAAAAAGAGGAACTCGATATTGTTAATTTTCTTCCGGAACAGCATTTTACCAGTCCTCCCCCGCGTTTCAGTGATGCTTCCATTGTAAAAATAATGGAAGAATCCGGTATCGGCCGTCCGTCAACCTATGCTCCCACTATTGAAAGATTAATACGAAAATATTATATTAAAAGAGTGAAACGGCAGCTGGTACCGACTGTACTGGGTAATATTATTAACCGGATTATGGAAAAACATTTTAATAAAATTATTAATACAAATTTTACTGCGGAAATGGAAAACAACCTGGACCAGGTAGCAGACGGAGAGAAAAACTGGAATCAGGTACTGAACGAGTTTTATCCCGGTTTTCAGCAGACTATGCAGCAGGCCAGAGAAAATATAAAAGACATGAAAAACATACTTGATGAACCAACCAATCTTACCTGCCCTGACTGCGGCAAACCGCTGATTAAAAAACTGGGAAAATACGGTTATTTTATTGCCTGCAGCGGTTTTCCGGACTGCCACCATACCGAATCCATATCCCTGGGCGACTGTCCCAACCCGGAATGTAAATCAGGTAAAATCATCGCCCGTAAAACCAAAAAAGGAAGAGATTTTTACGGCTGCACCAAATATCCGGCCTGTGATTTTGTTTGCTGGGATGCGCCCACAGATAAAAAATGCCCGCAATGCGGTAACATTCTTTTTGAAACCGGAAATAAAAAGCGGGGTTATTTTTACGAGTGTATGAATAAAAACTGCAAATACAAAAAAAAACAGGAAGAGAGCGCTTGAAAAAAGAACTGGAACTATTCAGAAATTATCTGAAAAATACCAAAAATTATTCCAGACATACTGTCCGGGCTTACATCAGTGATGTCTCTCATTTTCTTGAAAGCCGGCAAGGCGCAGAAAAGACATCACCTGCTGCTGTCCGCAAGTATCTTGCCGGTTTGTATGACCGGGAACTTAATGTAAAAAGCAGCGGCCGTAAATTATCAGCTTTAAAAATGTTTTTCCGTTTTTTAAAAAGAAAAAATATTATCAAAAAAGATCCGACCGCTGCCATAAGTTTTCCCAGAATGCCACGGGACCTGCCTCCGGTTATCTACCGGAATGATATAACCTCTATCCTGGCCAATCTGCCCCGTGAGTATAATTTTCTTGCTGTACGCAACCGGCTTATTTTTGAGTTCATATACAGCAGCGGCCTGCGCCTGGCGGAGACAGCAGCCCTGTCCACCAGCCAAATCAATGAGACGGATAAAAGCGTAAGGATCAGAGGGAAAGGCAATAAACTGCGCATTGTACCCCTTACCAAACGGGTATTGCAGCTGTATAAAAAATACCTGCCGCTGCGTCAAACGCAGCTCAAACAGAAAAACGCCTGTAATGATTATATTTTTATAAACCGCTACAGCCGAAAAATATCAGTACGCGGCATCCGGAAAGCTTTTAGTAATGTTTTAAAACAAATTGCAGTCACCAACAATATTTATCCTCATATGCTGCGTCACAGTTTTGCCACGCACATGCTGGAAAACGGCTGCGATATAAGAGTGTTACAGGAGATACTGGGACACAGCTCCCTTGCTACCACCCAGATATACACCCATCTTTCCCGCGCAAAACTGAAAAAAAATTACCAGCGCTTTCACCCGCTTGCCCGCATAAATAATTAAGGAGGTATCATGAGAGACCCGCAAACTATATACGGCACTACGATAATATGCGTTCGTAAAGGAAACAGCACAGCTATAGCCGGTGACGGCCAGATTACACTGGGCAATACTATAATGAAAGGCAACGCAGTAAAAGTCCGCCGTCTTTACAATAACCGGATTGTAAGCGGATTTGCCGGAGCAGTAGCCGACGCTATTACTTTATTTGAACGCATTGAAAAAAAACTGGAAGAACATGACGGCAGCCTGATGCGCGCCTGTGTGGAAGTAGCCAAGGACTGGCGGCTTGATAAATATTTGCGGCGTCTGGAAGCCATGCTCATAGTTGCGGATCATAAAAGCACTTTCCTTATCTCCGGCAGCGGTGAAGTAATAGAGCCTGAGGACAGAGTTACTGCTATTGGCTCAGGCGGCGAGTTTGCCAGAAGCGCTGCCCTGGCTTTATGTGAAAATACCAAATTAAACGCACTGGATATAGCATGCAAATCTTTGCAGGTAGCTGCCAAAATATGTATCTATACCAACCATAATATAAACGTGGAGGAAATTAATGCCCCAAAAAAATCTAAAAAATGATCTTACTCCAAGACAGATAGTAAAAGAACTTGATAAATATATTATCGGACAGGAAAATGCCAAAAAAGCAGTAGCTATCGCTTTACGTAACCGCAGCCGGCGGCGGTGTGTTCAGGGGGATCTTAAAGATGAGATTGCTCCTAAAAATATAATAATGATCGGCGCTACCGGTGTAGGTAAAACAGAGATTGCCCGGCGCCTGGCCCGGCTTACCAATGCCCCTTTTATTAAAGTCGAAGCCACCAAATATACAGAGGTAGGTTATGTGGGCCGCGATGTGGAATCCATGATCCGGGACCTGGTACGGATCTCCCTGAACCAGGAAAAGGAAAAAGCACGCCGTTCTGTAGAAAAAGAGGCTGCAGAGCTTACCGAAGAGAAAATACTTGACTCATTATTCCCGGACATGTCCGCTTCCGGCCGCAAACAACGGGACACAGGCAGCGGTAAAACTAATGACAGTTTTTCCACTACGCTGCAGGTTCCGGAAGAACAGCCTGGCACAGCTAACCAGGAAGCTTCCCGCGAACGGACCAGGGAAAAGATGCGTGCCCGGCTGCGCCAGGGAGATTTTGAAGAAAAATATATAGACATTGAAGGAAATCAGCCTAAAATTAAAAATACTTTTATAGAACTAAACCCTGAAGCCGGGCTGGAACAGATGGACTCCATGCTGCAGAATATTATGAACAATATCGGCGGTAAAGGAAAAACAAAAAAAACCAAAATAAAAAATGCCCGTAAAATATTAATGTCCCAAATGACGGAAAAACTCATTGATCAGGAAAAAGTAACCAACCAGGCCATTCAAAATGTCGAAAATGCCGGTATTGTTTTCCTTGACGAAATAGATAAAATAGCCACCAATGAATCAACCAAAACCGGGGATGTCTCCCGGGAAGGTGTACAGCGTGATATTTTACCAATGGTGGAAGGTTCTACCGTAAATACCCGCTACGGGCCGGTCAATACTGAACATATTCTGTTTATAGCTGCCGGTGCCTTTAATGTCAGTTCTCCCTCAGACCTGATCCCGGAACTGCAGGGACGGTTCCCCATAAGAGTTGAACTCAACAAACTCAGCAATAAAGAGTTACAGCAGATATTAAGTGATCCTAAAAATTCTCTTATCAAACAATATACCGCTCTGCTTAAAACAGAAAACATTACTATAAAATTTACTGCTGACGGCAGACGGGAAATTGCCCGTATAGCCCAGGAGGTAAACCAGCGGGATGATAATATAGGAGCACGGCGCCTGGCTACAGTAATGGAAAAACTCCTGGAAGAAATACTTTTTAACGCACCGGAAATGGATGCGAAAAAAATAACCCTTGATAAAAAAACTGTCTCGGAAAAATTAAGTAATATTGTGAAGGATAAAGACCTGAGCAAATATGTACTGTAACTGAAAAGCAGGCTTATTGCAGTAATTCAATAACCAGCCCGGAAGAGATCTTGGGAGTAAACCAGGTGGTTTTACGGGGCATTTTTTTACGCAAACGGTTTATATCCACCAGCTTGTGCATACTTACAGCCGGAATAAAAAGAGCAGCGTTATAAGTATTATTATTTACCATCTTTTCCAGATAACGGTGGTCATAATCACCGCCGATGTAGGCAATATTTTCAGAACCCGGATCCAGTTTTAAAAGTTTTTTTATTATCCTCTTTTCGACTATACTGCTGTCCAGGGACGCAACCGGATCTGTCTCATCAGGATTCAGCGGCGTTAATTTGTACCATTGACCGTTATAATAAAGGCCTATCTCATGTACACGCGCCTGCCGGAAAGGAAACCTGTCACCGCTTAAGTGCGGTATCATATTTACTTCCGGAAGTACTTTTAAAAAATCAATACCGGCATCCGGAAACCTGAGCAGACGGTTGTAAGGATCAATATTCATTGTGTCAGCGCAGAAGATAACAGTCAAAAAATAATCAAGGCCGGCCAGTGCGGCTGCCAGGGAACGGTGGTTACCGTCAGCTACATAAATTTCCTGTTTACTGAACAAATTATTTACAGTTTCCGTAACAGCAGCAGCATCAGCGTCCAATACAAAAATACTGTGAATATTCCCTTTGTCATCAGCAGTCTGCACAGCCGGTTCTCCCTCTGTCTGTTTAAGTAAAAAATTTTTTATGTTGTTATGCTCATCCTCTGTAAAAAGATTGACGGTGCCGATAAGTGATCCGGTACTTTTAATAATATCAGCCCGGCCCTGTGCTTTTTCTTTAAAAACATCCTCGTTTCTGACTATAATTCCGTCAGGATTATGCTTTTTATCCCATATCGCAGATGCTGCCGCCATACAACCCAGCCCTATCTGCGGCATGCCCGGTCTGCTCTTAAGATCAATTTTGTAGACATAATAAATGTTTTGATAATTTTTAAAAGAGTTGTTATGTATAAGCTCTTTAAGGTTAACCGCAGCCTGCGCCAGTCCTTCTTTGCTATAGGGCCCCGCAGCCCGAGAGCCTTCACTGCAATGCGGCATTGTCACTCTGAGAATGGACCGGGGATTATTTTTAATAATTTCCCGAATCTCATTATCGTTCTGAAATTCATCATAATTTTTACCTGCTGTTTTGCCTGAGACAGCAATCAGGGCATTAGCTAAAGGTTTTAATAACCGCATCTGTACTCCTCTTATATTTCTGCTGCTTTGAGCATTTTAATATATTAATATCATACCGGCGGGGAATTAATCATCAAAAAAAAGCTGGGCATACTCGGAAATAGTTTTCCTTCTGGCTTCCGCAAAATCTTTATGAAACCATAACTTCTGCGTATTAGCTGCCTGTTTGGCATTTGTTATGGTTATGGTGGTCATACAGTTGTCCACAGCATGCTGCATAGCTTCTTTGCCGGTCTCTCCCAGCCCCTTGTTTCTTTTTTTTCTGATTACCTTACTGCCTGATTTCTTAACTTTCTGCATCAAGACATCATAATCCTTATCTGCGGTACAAAAAAAAATTCTTTTCTCTTTGCGGCTGTTTTCTATCTCCACCTCATATAAAGGCGCCGAAGATATAGTTACAAAGCCCATCTTGTAAAGTTCAGGCCAGTATTCGTAAAAAAAAGAAAGCATAAGCGAACGGATAGCATAACCGTCAAAATCAGCATCAGTTATAACACTTACCCGGCTGTAATTAAGATCCCGGAGAGACTTTACTTTTCCCTGCATGGGCAGGCCCAGAATAGCGATAATATTATTAATCTCTTTATTTTTCATAGCCCGGGCCAGAGACATCCCCTTAACATTAAGCGGCTTGCCCCTGAGAGGAAAAAGACCATGTATTCTGGGGTTACGGACAGGACGCAGGCCGGCAATGGCTGAATCACCTTCGGCGATGAAAAGAATACGTTCCCCGCTGCCGGGCCGGGTGGAGGGCGGAATAAGTTTGGGAATATTATTTTTGGAAGCTTTACGCAGTTTTTTCTGGGCATCATCCATTGCCCGTAGAGTAGTACGTTTCTCCATCTGGTTTTTAACATTGTTCAAAAGATCAAGTTTACGGATAATACGGTCCAGATACTGATCAACCGCCTCGCGGATATCTTCATTAAAGTTATTGATAAGATATGATTTATCCTGGGATTTAAAACGGGGATTTAAAACCTTGAAATCATTATAAATATGAAAACAGTTGCGCACATCATTTCTGGTAGAGCTTGTTTTAAGTTTTTTTTCCAGAGCTGTAATACTTGCCCGTTTGCGCACTTCATCACAAACACGGTTGGCCAGATATTCAACCGGAGAACCGCCCAGAGAAGCAAAATTGGAGTTTACCCAGGTTAAATTTTTACCCTGACCCGCTACAAAATAACTTTCAAGCAGGAGTCCGTTCTGTTTATTTTCATAACGCATTTTATAAAAATCAAGTTTTGACTGCCGGAAAACATCTTCCAGGCCTTTTTGAAAATGAAAAACTTCCTCTTTGTTTTTATATTTAAAATAAACCTTCAAACCGGGATTGGTCATGGCAATATCCTGCAGATACTGTCTGACCAGCTTTACCTTAAAGGATACATCAAGTTTATTAAAATACCGGGAATCAAGTTCAAAAACAACTTTGGTACCATGTCCTTTGCTCTTTTTTTGTGAACTGATCATCAAGGTCTGTTTCATTACAGTTTTAAGTTTTTTCTGCAAAGCCGGTTTTATAAAATCCGCACCCTCAATATGTCCATGCTCTTCAAAATAAGCAACAAGTTTATGCTGCAGTTCTTTTTTTAATTTGCTTTTTTTTAAAGCATCTGTAAAAGCGGGATGTACAGTAAAGAGTTTGGAAAAAGATTTTCCTTTACTGGCAGTGATCACCTTAAAAAAAGAGGAAACAATCCGGACCAGAGAAACACCCACACCGTTCTGGCCTGCCACTTTATCACGGTTAAGCTCATCTTCAAAATTTTCACCATACATCAGATGCACAAAAACACTGTCTGCGTT
>Ga0102934_1002038_pt1 | contig 14124 bp, 9 predicted proteins | sample SalPonR2_A_D1_MG_FD_78175 | JGI IMG/M metagenome (GOLD analysis project Ga0102934, IMG submission 78175) | Salt pond soil microbial communities from South San Francisco under conditions of wetland restoration - Salt Pond MetaG R2_A_D1_MG | ecosystem: Environmental > Aquatic > Marine > Intertidal... | reverse complement strand
GCGAAAATTGCTCCCATCATAACAAAATCCTGAATTACTCTAACCAGACTTTCTCCGAGCATATGGGAAAGAACATGAAGATCGTTGGTAACGCGAGTAACCAGTCTGCCTACGGGATTCTTATCAAAGTAAGACATAGGCAGCCTTTGGAGATGAGCAAACAGCTTAACTCTTAAATCATAGATCGAATTCATTGACGCCCATTGATTTATGTAAAATTGAGCATAATTAAATACAAAACGCAGTATTAGAATTATTAAGAATATAATAGAAAGACTAAATAATCCCTGAATATTATTAGATTGTAAATTTCTGGCATCTTCTGAGGAAAGTTGATTAAGAGATTGCTGTTTTATGATATAATGATTACCAAACTTTTTTATCAGATCGGGATTTTTTTCTGCAACTTCGGTATTTTTTTGATTTAACGGAAATGAAGCATAAAAAATTTTTTTTATCTCTTTTTCATCTTTTAGTTTATGATAATCGGAAGGTGGTAATTTATCTAAGTTATAACTTTTTATTAATAACTTTTTACCTTGTTTATCTATTATATATTCGTCAAATTTTGTAGTAAAATCCTTATATATTTGAGGATTATCTTCCAGGTCCAGGATTTTTTCGGAAGGTTTTATGTAATTATCTATACCATATTTAAGCATGTAGGGAATAGCTATATTGGCAAATGCAACGAATAGGAGTAATAATATAGCTATACCATATTGAAGTTTATAAGGTAGAAGATATTTAAATAATCTGCTCATTAATTCTTTGTCATAGAGCTTGCTTGTTTTTTCTTCTTCAAAAAATGTTCTACGCATAGTATCTTCTTAAATTATAATTCATATTCTTCTTTTAATTTTTGTTTGTTATAGATATCCGTATAGATCCCATTCATGCGAACAAGCTGTTTGTGAGTACCACGTTCTGCAACTCCTCCATCTTTTAGAACAATAATTTTATCAGCATGTTTCATGGTAGAAATTCTGTGGGCTATGATGATATTAGCTCTGTTTTTTTGATATTCTTTTAATTCCTTAAGAATCAATTCTTCTGTTTCCGTATCTACTGAAGAGAGAGCATCATCCAGTATTAAAAATGAAGCATTTTTTATAAGAGCTCTTGCTATGGCCAATCTTTGCTTTTGACCACCAGAAAGTGAGACTCCTCTTTCGCCTATCACAGAATCAAATTGATCTTCCATGTCCAGTATATCCTTATGGAATTGACTCATCTGAGTTATTTCCTCGATTTTTTGCAAAGATGCTTTTTTATTGCCGACTCTAATATTTTCTTTGACAGTAGAAGCAAAGAGAAATATATCCTGAGTCACTACAGCAATACCGTTTCTTAAAGTATCGAGAGGGATTTTATATATTTCATTATCATCATAAAAAATCGTATTTCTGGGCGGATTTACCATTCGGGTTAAAATTTTTATAATTGTACTTTTACCTGCTCCGGTTTGTCCTACTATGGCTAACGTTTCTCCCTTACTTATCGAAAAACTAATATCCTTAAGAATTTCAGTTTCGGAATCCTCGTATGAAAACGATAAGTTTTTTACTTCCAATTTCCCTTTAAGGTCTGTAATTGAATGATCTACCAATTCTTCATCATCATAAATATTCGGTTCTTCTGCCATAATCTTTCGTATTCTGTTTAGAGATGCTGTACCTCTTTGATAAAGATTAGCAATCCAGCCAATACCGATAACAGGCCAGGACAAAAGCTGTAAATAACTATTAAAAGCAACAAGTTCACCAATTGTTATATCACTAAGAATTGTTAACTTACCACCGAAATATAGCATAAGCAACTGGCTTATACCAATAATCATGAACATGAGGGGAAAAAACAATCCCCAAATTTTCACTACATCTATACGTTGATTAACAAGATTTCTTGCTTGGTTGTTTACCCTTTCGGAGAATTGTTTTTCCCTATTGAAAGACTTAACAAGCCTTATACCTGATATAATCTCTTGGACTCTGCCGGATAATTTCTCAAATATTTCCTGTACTTTAGAAAAACGCTTATGTATCTTTCTGCCAAAAAATACCATGATAAAAGTAACAATGGGAAGAGGAATAACCACATACAAAGTAAGGCGAAAATCTATGGACCCCATAAGTATAAGCGCTGGTATCATCATGATGATTACATCAAAAGCCATAACAAAGCCAATTCCAAAGAGCATACGCACTGCCCTTAGGTCGTTAGTAGCATATGCCATCAAATCGCCGGTGTTGTGTTGTTGATAAAATTTTTGTGAAAGTTTTTGTAAATGTTCGTAGTAGTCATTTCTAAACTTACGTTCTATTTTAAAAGAGTTTTTAATTAATAAAACGCGCCATAGAAAACGTAAACCTGCCATTATAAGTGCTAAAACAAATATGAGCAGAGCAAACTGGAAAACAACGGACATAGTAAAACCGGGTTTGTGCATGGTATCTATCACATGCTGTATGATTTTGGGGATAATCAGCTGAGCTGCATCTACTATCAAAAGGCAGATAATGCCAGCTAATATCCGTTTCCAGTAAGGCTTTAAATAAGAATAAATTATTTTAAAATTATGCATTTGCTTAAGTTAAGTCGAGTCAATAGAATATTATTTTTATCTAAAAAATTCTACTAAATATATTACGAATTGAAGCTTGAGATGGCGAATTTTCTGTCAAGTTTGTTAAATTAACTATTCAATCATAAGAATTTTAAGGTAAACTGTCCATTAATTTCTTTGCCTCTTTGCCCCAGCGGTTCTCTGTTCCAAAACGATTAATAACGTTGCGATAAAACATTCGGGCTTTATCAAATTTTTCCTGTTTTTCGTAGGCTGTGGCAATTTTGATATTTGCATTAACATACCACTGAGGATAATCATTGTAATTATATACAATTTTTAGCAGTTCTTCTATTGCTTTTTCGTATTCCTGCTTCTGAAAATAGGAATCCCCTATCCAGAAATATATTTCCGCCAGTAATTCTCGGTCGGAAACCTGATTTTCCACTTTATTGAACATGCCTATTGCTTTATCATATTTTTTGTCCATGTAGTAACAATATGCTATTTCAAAAAGCGTCTTAGGTTTGATCCGGGGCGAATCAACTCTCTCTTGCAGGAGCTGATACGCTTCTATTGCTACCAGCCATTCTCCCATGGCTTTACAGGTTAAAGCAAAATTTTCTATTGCCTGGGTGGCTAATTTACCTTCTTTATCATTATCAATTACATATTTATAATTATCAAGTGCTTCTTTATAATTACTGTTTGAAAAGTTTATTGAACCCAGCTTTAGGCGCACATTATTTATAAGCTCCGAATCGGGAAATTTTTTTATAAATTCATTTAATATTTCCTTAGCCTCAGTTAGATCCTGCTGCTTAATTTTAATGATTGATTTCTGGAAATATGCCTTCTCAGCCGCTTTGGTTTGTGCAAAATCATCAATGACATCATCAAAGATATCCTCAGCCTTATCCCGGTCCAAAGGCGCATAATACTTACCTCTGGCCAGTAGCAGATTTGCATCCAGTTGGGTGTTCTCATCAATTATATCATCAAATTGTTTCTCATAATCTTCTGCTTTACTGCGAGATCCGCTTTCATAGGATGAAACAATTAGGTTTTGGATAATTTTTTTCCAAGCCAAATCCGCAAACTCGCTCATCCTATTATCATATTCTTGACTAAACAACAAAATATCTTGGTAATTTTCAAGTGCATTTTCATAATTTCTATTTCTAAAGTGTATATTAGCCACAAAAAGAATATCCTGCAACTGCTTATTAAGATTATTCTCACTCTCGATACATTTTTCCATAACCAGTAATGCCTCCGCTGTAGCGCCATCTGCTAAAAGTATTTGTGCCAGTGCCCTTCTGTCATCATTAGTTACATCTTTAATATTAGCAGAGGTTTCAATTGCTTTTTTAAATTGACCTGTTTTGTGGTATAATTGCACCAGTTCACGAAGCACTTCATCTTGATTGGCTTTTTCTGTTGCTGTGACTTTTTGGAAATAATATATTGCATCCTCGTAATTATTTTGTTTCTTTAGGATGTTACCGATAAATTTTAAACCTGTATAATAATTTTTATCATCAGGAAATGAATTGGTAAAAACTTTTAAATAATTAAGAGCATTTTCATAATTATCAAGTTCGTATTCCACTAATCCTACACGGAATAATATATCACCTCGGTTTTTTAAAAATTCTTTATCAATTTTATTGAATTGTTTAAGGGCTAAATTATATTTTTCATTATCAGTATAGATGGAACCAAGTTTAGCATAAGCCGTGTTTTTTACATTTTTATCATTGGTTAGAGTTGCTGCTTGTTGCAGATAAATTATAATTTTATCATCTTCCTGTTTATCAAAATCGTCCTGATCTATCATTACCGAAGCAAGTTTTAGATAGATTTTTCCTATCAGAGAAAATGTAGAGTGTTGGTCTATAAATTTTTTATATGCTCTCTGTAAAAAACCATAATATTCAGAGCTTTTATCTTCATATTGACGTTTTTCAATTTCGATAGAGTAATATTCCGCATAAGCAAACTGAGGACTATTAGGGAAATCATCTATAATTTTATTAAATATATTTTTTGCACTTTTAAAGGCATCAGAAGCTTCAATATTATTTTCGTATTCATATCTTTGTGCCAATTGGTAGTAGGCTTTGGCTTTTAATAAAAGAAATTCGGGTTTGTTATTAAACTTTTTAAATCTTTCTGCGATTTTTATTGTTTGAGAAAAATTCTTAAGATCCTCATTATATATTTTTAGCACGTCCTTAATAGCTCTATATTCATCTCTTGTATAAAGAAAATCGGCAAAACTTTTCATAAATGAAGTCAGTGCCTCATCAGAATCTTTGATTTTAAAATCTTTTAGGTAGTTTATTTTTTCATTAACCAATTCTCGATTTTTAGCACTTAAATCAATTCTGCTCTGCAAGGATTCCAGAATTTGGTAAGAATTTTTAAATTCACCAATTTTTTCATAACATTCTGCCAGAGAAAGATTTGCTTCGATTTTCAATTCACTTTTCGGAAATGTATTTAAAATTATCTGATAGTATTCAATAGCTTTTTTATAATCATTTTTATTAAGATGATAGATACGAGCCACCTGAAAATAAGCACTGTCACTTGCTACAAAATCAGGATAATTCTGAATCAAATCAAGATATATTGGAATTGATTGATCATATTTTTTTTGGGAATCAAATACAAAAACTTTTTGGTATTGAGCCTGGTAGCGCAAATTTTTAGAGCTGTTTACAAAGTTTTTATCATTAAGAGCTTTTAGTGCAAGAGAATATTTGCCTATTTTCCTGGCTGCTTTAGCTTTATATAAATAAATTTCGGGTATTAATTCTGAGTAAGGAAAATTTTGTATAAATTCATAGCAGTTTTCGATGGCTCTCTCGTATTCACCTTGTTTATAATTTATTCTGATGACCTGAGCATTCATTTTATCAAGATCTTTTGCATCATCGAACTTTCTGATATATTTATTATAAACCGTCAGGGCAGAATCGAATTTATTTGATTCAAAAAATATTTTTGCCTTCTTTCGAACCAGATCTTGCTCCAGATGTCTTGGTGTAATTTTTTTAAGATTCTGCTCTATTACTTGCAGTGCTTTGTCATAATTTTTTAACTCTAAATATGTATCTGCCAGCATTTCGGCTGCTTTCCAGCGTGTATCCGAATTTGAATAATCTGCTATGATCTTTTCCAGCGACATTCGATATTCTTTATCCATATTATTTAAATCATAAATTTCTGCCAGAAGTAGAATTATTTCCGGAATTTGCGGTTGGTCTGCATAATTTTTTAGTATTCGCTCAGTTACGAGTATTGCTTCGTTGTATTTTCCGGCATATTTATAGCAAAGAACAACATTTTTAAGAGATTGCAGGGTAAATCGGCTTTCAGGATAATTATTCATGAGCCATTCATAGTTTTTCGCAGCTTGTAGATATAGTTCATATCTAAATTGGCTTTCAGCAAGGTGAAATTTAACATCTAGCATATATTTAGTATCAGGATATGCTTCTATTAAATGTTTATAAGCTTCTATTGCTTTGGCGTAGTTTTGCAGCTGAAAATAACAGTTGCCTATGTATAGCTCGGATTTTTCGGCTTCTTCGGAGGTGGGATATGCGGCAATTATGTTGTTAAATTTGCTAATTGCCTCTTCATACAGAGTGTCGTCATACATGCGCTTGGCAAATACATAATCTTCTTCTACACCAGCTTGCAACGTAGTAGCCAAAGCGAAAATTAGAATTATGACAAATATGTTTTTTAATCTATGTTTTAGCATTTTTACTCCAGAAATAAAAATATTATTTATTTAATAAAATTAATTTAACTTGTGTAAATCTAGCAATATCAGTCAATGTTTTTATTGTTAATGATTTATTTTTATGGGAAGGTAAAATTTTATTGTAAATTAAAAGTTGATTATTCTTTCTGATAAGGGTTGCAATACCTTTTTCTTTGAAGATAAAAACAATATGGCATAGTTGTTTAGTTCATTTAAATAATTTACAAAGTGCAGTCTGTCCTCATCATCAAGATATTGGAATGGTTCATCCATAATATAATAATTCATATCTCTTGCTAAAGTAAAAATAATCTGCAACAGGCGAATTTCCCCTGAAGATAGATCAAATATTGTTCTTTCCGATTTGATAATTTCAGCAAGATTGAAGTTAAAAACATATGAAATTTTTTTTATCCTCTTTTCAGTAGCATCTTTTCTATTTTGTACGATAAATTTATATTCATCTTTAATTTTGGGAAATATGAACTGTTTCTCCGGATTTTGGAAGAGTAAACTTATTTTAGCTGAAGTATTATTCATTTCTGCTATAGATTTGCCGTCAATTGAAATAGTGCCTGAATAATTGTTTATTTCTCCATTTAATATTTTCAGAATAGTACTCTTACCAGTTCCTTTTTTACCATAGACCCCTATTCGGGCTTGCGGAGTAAGTTCCAGATTAAAGTTATCTAAAATTTTTCTGTCTTGTTGATCTTTATAAAAAAAAGTTAGATTCTCAAAAATCAAACTCATGGCTTAGCGCACAATTGTTTGCTTTCTGTTTGGCCCCACGGATATCCATTTTACCTCTACTGCTAATAACTCCTCAATTTTATAGACATAATTTCTTGCATTTTTGGGCAGATCATCAAATTCTCTAATATCCGTTATATTTTCCTTCCAGCCCGGCAATTTAATATAGTTTGGTTTTACTTCAGAAAATAATTGTTGCTCCTGAGGCATTCTAAGCAATTCTTCCTTATTATATTGATAAGAAGTACAGATCTTGATTTTATCTGTATTAGTAAGGACATCCAGCAGGCTAATTGCAATACTATCAAAGCCATTAACCATGACAGAGTATTTACCTAACACAGCATCAAACCAGCCGCATCTTCTGGGTCTGCCGGTAGTTGCGCCAAATTCATTACCTTTTTTTCTAATCTCTTGTGCTGTTTCTTCTTCCATTTCTGTAGGAAACGGCCCCTTACCCACTCGAGTTATATAAGATTTGAAGATTCCAATAGTTTGCTCAATTTTTTGGGGACTTACGCCACTACCCGTGATTGCGCCGCCTATACTGGGATTGGAAGAAGTAACAAAAGGATAAGTACCAAAATCAATATCAAGTAATGTGCCCTGTGCTCCTTCAAAGATAACATTTTTTCCGTCTTTTATCATGTCATTTATAAGATATGGAGTATCAGTAATCAATGGTTCCAGCTCTTTGCCGATTTCCAACAGATTATTAATCATTTTATCTACATCGTTCTTTTTAAGCCATGCTCCCAGTTTATCTTCATTTTGTCTGATTAGATTTAGCGCTCTGTTTTGGAAATATTGTGGGTGCAAAAGGTCAGACATACGGATTCCAATGCGGGATGCTTTGTCTGTATAGGTGGGTCCTATACCTTTTTTGGTAGTTCCAATTGCTTCTTTGCCTTTTTGTTTTTCTTTATAAGCATCCAGAAATAAGTGAAGAGGCAGGGTAATATGAGCAGTTGAACTAATATAAAGACGGTTTTTAGTATTCACACCTTGTTCTTTTAGCTCTTCCAGTTCTTTTTTTAATTGAATAGGATCAATTACAACCCCATTGCCGATAATTGCTTTTACTTCCGGTTGCAATATTCCCACAGGGACCATATGCATAACAATTTTATTGTCGTTATGAACTACTGTATGACCTGCATTACAACCACCCTGGAATCTAACGATGGCGTCAATATCCTGAGCCAAAAAATCTACTATTTTTGCTTTCCCCTCATCTCCCCACAGTGCTCCCAAAACTACTTTAACTGACATAAAATTCCTTTTAAAATTAAAAAGAGCTTCCTAAAAATTTAAGAAGCCCTTTGTATAATTAATCTATGGAGTGAAATCTATATTTTTATCAACATATAGACAAAATTTAGTTAAAATATCAATAACAGCCTGAGTATCTTTTAGGGATATAACTTCTGTGTATGAGTGCATATATCTACAGGGAATTCCCAGGAGACCAGCTGCCACACCAGAACGAGTTATTTGAATAACATTAGCGTCTGTACCAGTAGGACGAGAACTGGCTTCTACTTGATAATCTATATCATTTTCTTCAGCCACTTCTTTGAGAATTTCAAACACCTTTGGATTTATATTAGGACCGCGATTAATAGTACCGCCGGCATTCAATTTTATTTCACCTACACGCTTTTCACTGGCATCGGGAGTATCCGAGCAGTTAGTTACGTCAATCGCTATACCAATATCAGGGTCGATTCCATAAGCAGAGGTTTGAGCACCTCTAACCCCAACCTCTTCCTGACAGGAAGAAACACTAAATAATGAAGCATTGAAATCTTTCTTTTGTTTGTGAATATTTTTCATAACTTCCGCTACAATAAAAGAGCCTATCTTATCATCAAAAGCTCGGGATGTATATATATTGTTTCTTAATTCTTCAAAGTTTGGGTCATAAGTTATGGAATCGCCAATTTCTACAAGTTTCTCAGCTTCTTCTTTATCTTTTGCTCCGATATCAATGTAAAGATTTTCCGGTTTAACTGCTTTTCTTCTCTCATCTTTCTTAAGCAGATGCACTGCTTTTTTACCGGTAACACCAAGAATTTCATCATTCTTAGTATGAATTCGCACTTTTCTTCCTGGAATCAAGCCAATATCAAATCCTCCCAGTTGATTAAAGAAGATAAAACCATTTTTATCGATATACCGTACCTGGAATCCCAGTTCGTCCATATGACCGGATAACATGATCTTGGGAGATTTGCTTGTAGTCAAGGATGCGATAACATTGCCATGAACGTCAATTCTAACCTCATCTGCGTATTCCTTCATCTCTTGCATCCACACTTTTCTTATCTCGTGCTCATACCCGGACGGAGAGGGAGTATGTAATAGAGTTTTTAGAAATTGTTTGGATTTCTTGTTCATTTATTTTTTCCTTTCTAATATTAATTATAAATTGAATTGTTAGAAACAGTTTTGTTGATTATTTTGTCAATGTTTTTGAAAAATTCCAGCAGCTATCATATGTTCACAATATCTGAATCTCTTTGCCTGTTTCCCTTTCTATACACTCTACTTTTTTATCATCCAGAGTCAATTCCTCGGTATTGAACATATTAGCGGGAATAAGTACAAGCTCTCCACTCTCTCGCTCATTTATCGCCTTTATTACATCCTTTGCTGACAGGAGTCCGGACACTGTGACCTCATCTCCCAGATATTTATTCTTTACTTCAATTACATTAACCGGAATATCATGATATTTTTCAATTTCTTCGGCAAATTTTTGTGTTACGGGATAGATCAACTCAGCTGTTATTATAGATATGGAATCAGGATTAGAATTAAAATTGATTAATTCAACATATTCGGGCATTGCATCTAAAAACTGTCTCACCATGCCTATACCATTTTCAATTTGGGCATAACCTTCATAATAGTCTGCAGGCGGTATTGGTTTTTTTGCTTTTAGATAAAATTCATCGGCAAGCTGTACAATTCCACCTCCAAATTCTTCAAAAAATCCTGAACGCCATTTATCAACCTGATTTATCAGTTTTTGTGACTGTTTTGCATCAACAGCTTTAATCTTTGGTAAATTTTCCCGGTATTTCGTTAGACCCACTGGTACTATACCAATAGTCTGTACATGATGATAAAGATTAGCAAGCTCTTTAACGGTTTTCTCTAACTCCTCACCATCGTTATATTGCGGCACAAGCACAATTTGTGTATGCATCATAATATCATGATTTGCCAAAAACTTTAGTCGCTCCATAATCGAGAAATCCCTTTTGTATCGCATCATTTTGCGGCGTAATTCATCATCGGTGGTATGAACCGAAATATAAAGTGGTGAGAGTTTTTGTTCCAGGATTCGCTTATAATCATTCTTGTTTAAATTTGCCAGAGTTATAAAATTTCCAAACATAAAAGAGAGACGATAATCATCATCCTTGATTTTTAGTGAGGGTCTGGAATCAGGGTGCATCTGATCAATAAAACAAAAAATACAGTTACAGGCGCACCTGCGATATTGCATGGGATAAAACTTCAAACCCATATCTTCGTAAAATTCCTTTTCGATATTTAGATTGAAAAATTTGTCTCCTCTTTTAAATTCTAGTTTTAGGTCTTCTTCACTGGCATAAAATCTATAGTCCAGATTGTCATTAATTTCCTTATCATTGATAGAAACGAGCATATCCCCTGCTTTTACATCATGCTCGGAAAGTAGAGAATTCTGATTTACTTTTTTGATTTTGATAGCCATAAAAATAAAAAAGCGGGAAATAATTCCCGCTTAAAGCTTGATTTTTGTAGTTTTAGAATTTATATTTTTCACTAATAACTTGTTGGGCAGCAGCTACACCTGCACCTACTTTAAAGTCCCAGCCTAATTCTTTAAGAACCATTTCCAGGCCGGCAATTACTGAAATAACGTCAAATGCTTCAATATAACCCATATGAGCTATACGAATAATTTTACCTTTTACATGTTTCTGACCACCAGCTATAGTAAAGCCGTATTTGTCTCGCATAAGTTTAGTCAATTTTTTACCATCGACAGATTCTGGAATTTTAACAGATGTTTCCACATCACAGGGTGCTTTTGCAAAAAGATCAAGCCCGAGTGCTTTCACTGCGTTTTGGGTAGCTTCTGCTAGAACTTTATAACGCTGGAACATATTCTCTATACCTTCTGATTTTATCCTGTCAATAACTTTTAGCAAACCTTTTACGTGAACTACAGAACCTGTGAAAGGATCCTTATGACTCCCAACCAATTTCTTCTTATAAGTCATCCAATCAAAATAGTAGTGAGGTTGTTCGCTTTTTTCAATTACTTTCCATGCTTTATCACTAACTGCGGCATAGGCGTGACCGGGTGGTAACATCAAGCCTTTTTGAGAACCGGCAACACAAATATCTACATTCCATTTGTCCATATAGAATTCCTGTCCGGCAAGACCTGAGATAGCATCAACAATAAGAAGAGCATCAGTATCTTTAATAATTTCGCCCAATTCTTTAATAGGCATAACTACACCGGTTGAGGTCTCTGTTAATTGAGTATAAACAGCTTTTATATCGGGATTTTCATTCAGGATTTCTTTGATTTCATCGGGATCACAAATTTCGCCCCAATCAACATCAAGATAGATAGGATCTGTCTTAAAACTCTCGGCAATTTCGCCCCAACGTTCTGCGAATTTCCCATTTCGAATTATTAATGCTTTATCAGCAGGGTTAAGAATATTTGCTACTGCACCTTCCATCGCACCGGTTCCTGATGAGGAAAAAATAAGTATATCATTTTCTGTTTGAAAGATGTATTGTAAGCCCTCCATAGCTTTCCCTACTTTAGCAATGAAATCAGGGGTTCTGTGATGTACCATGGGCTCTGCCATTGTTAAAAGAACATCCTCTGGTACTGGTGTTGGACCAGGTGACATTAAGTGTTTTTTCATATTTAACTCCTTTTGTTAGTTTCTATTTTTTTGAATATAATTCAATTATTTTTTCAATCCAGTCTAAAGTCTTTTGCATATCTTCAATCTTAATATTTTCGGATTTGGAATGGACATTATTCATTCCGGTACCAAGAATGGGGGTAACTATTCCATTGTCATAAAGAATATTAGCATCGCTACCACCGCCACCAATATCAATACTATATTGCAAGCCCGTTTTTTTTGCACTTTCTTTTGCTAATTTTACAATTTCTGCATCATCATCTATTTCCAGATTAGAAAAGTTTCTTTCTATTGCGAATTCTGCTGTAGCCATAACAGTTTTATTATTGATCTTAATTTTGTGCTCCTTAGCTACCTGAGTAAATATATCTCCTACAAGATTTTTAGTCTCCTGCAGTGTATCAAGATTATGACTTCTTATTTCCCCTTCTACTACAGCTTTGGAAGCCACAATATTATGGGGACCGCCGCCGTTGATTTTTCCTGTATTTATAGTTGTTTCATGATCAATTCTGCCTTGAGGAATACGATTGAGGGCATCTGCAGCAACCTTTATGGCATTGATACCTCTATCCGGATCCATTCCGGCATGAGCTTCTCTGCCTTTAAAAGTAACCTTCCATTCGTCCAGAGCAGGAGCACGAGTAGTTATTGAACCAATATTCGAACTATCGAGTGAATAACCAAATCTTGAATCCAATAAAGAATAGTCCAGATTGATAGCTCCCCTCAGTCCAATCTCTTCTGAAATTGTAAAAAGAAGTTCTATGGGAGCATAATCAAGATTCTTCTTCTGAATATTTTTGATGGCTATTATAACCTCTGCTATTCCAGCTTTATCGTCACTTCCTAAAATTGTTTCACTTTCACTGGAAATTATTCCGTCTTTTATAATGGGTTTTATACCCTTACCAGGTACCACTGTATCCATATGAGCACAAAATAGAAGAGGTTCTTTATCAATTTTACCGGGGATCTTGGCTACTAGATTGCCTACATTACCACCTGTTTTTTTATGAGCTTCATCAAAAAGTACTGCTCCTCCTAATTCAAGAATATCCTTCTCGATCTTTTGGGCGACTTTTAATTCATCCTTAGATTCACTATCAATTTGAACTAGCTCTATAAAATAGTCAATTAAGTCATCACACATATCTTATAAACTCCTGTAATTATGTCGATTAGATAAATTAACAATAAATGATAATTTGAAAAGTTAATTTATATTTTTTTTAAAAAGACAGATATTGGTCAATTGTTTGTCAACTAAATTATTATTTTATTTGACAGTTATTTAAACTATAAGATTTATAAAATCTATGAAATTAGAATTCAGTAACGTAAATTCATTTTTGGGAAAGATGTTTTTGATCTTTAAAAATAATCATCTCGTTGAAAGCGGTTTTGGAAAATTATCTGCCAAGACTGTGAATAAACGTTTTTCTGATACAGAAATAAGATATTCCAACTGTAATCAATATAAAACTGAACTCGAGGAATATTTTTCCGGTAAAAGAAAGAAGTTTAATTTTGATTATGTATTAGATGGCACCTTATTTCAAAAAAGAGTCTGGCGAGTAACCACTAGTATTGAATACGGCAATACTGCGAGCTACCAAGATATAGCTAAAATTATGGGAAATTTTAACTCAGCTCGTGCTGTAGGTAATGCTTTAAATCGTAATGCCTTACCTATTGTTGTACCGTGTCATAGAGTTATCAGATCTGATGGAAGTTTGGGTGGTTTTGGTTCCGGAAATGATATAAAAAAGAAGTTATTAAATTTTGAAATTTGCTACCAGGGATAAAATATGATAAAAAGAAGAAAAACACGTGTTATAGAAGTAGGAGATGTAAAAATCGGAGGACAGAATCCAATTTCGGTTCAGTCCATGACAACTACAAATACTACAGATATTAAGGTTACAGTAAATCAAATAAAAAAATTACAGAAAGCCGGCTGTGACATTATCCGGGTAGCTGTTCCTGATTTGAAGGCAGCAGAATCAATTCCTCAAATCAAAAAACAGATAAAAATACCCCTTATAGCCGATATACATTTTAATTATGTC
>Ga0102934_1002037_pt1 | contig 14125 bp, 8 predicted proteins | sample SalPonR2_A_D1_MG_FD_78175 | JGI IMG/M metagenome (GOLD analysis project Ga0102934, IMG submission 78175) | Salt pond soil microbial communities from South San Francisco under conditions of wetland restoration - Salt Pond MetaG R2_A_D1_MG | ecosystem: Environmental > Aquatic > Marine > Intertidal... | reverse complement strand
GGATCAGAGAGGAGGCTGCCCGCGTCCTGCCACAGACCCACTTGCCTGCAGGATCGGAGAAGGGCCAGGAGCATGTCCTTCCCCCAAGACATTACCTTTCCCTCCCCTACCCCGCGCGAGGCCCCCCCCCCTGCCAGCCCCCTCCCCGACCCCTCCAGGCTCCTCGCCACCTCCAAGGCCTCCCCCATGCCTCCACTTCGGGCCATGACCCCTTCCAAAAGGGCGGCGACGGCGTTGGCATCGACATGCTCCGCCTCTGCTTCGCTTTGCAGGAGGGCGAGCGCCTTGGGTGTCTGGCCGTCACGGCTCAGGGCGTACAGGACAGGAGGCAGGCTCCTCCTGCCCACATCGCGTGTTTCTGCAGAGGCCTCACTCGCCCCAGAGAGCTCCCTTTCCTCCCCCAGGGCGCTACTCGCGGACCGGGCCAACAAATCCGTTCGCAGACGCCAAGCCTCGCGCCACTCCCCGGCCTCGGCACAACCGTGAAGGACGAGCAAGTAACAAGCCGCGTCGGGGGAGACATGATGCAACACTTGCATCTCCTCGAAAAGGCGGAGAGCTTGAGAGGATTGCGGCGGTGACGGCGGCGGCAGTCGCTCCTTGCCCTGCTCCAAGGGCTCTGCAGAGAAAGCTTTGCTGGGCGAGTCTTCCAGGGGCACGACATAGGAGGCTAACAATGCTTTGTACGTGGACAGGTGCGCTGGTATACCCTCCTGCCGTAGCAAGCCCCATGCCACCTCACGACGGTTCGAGCGCACACACAGCCTTGTAAAATGATCGACCAGGGCCGGGGCAGGGTAGAAGCCTTGCTTACGCAAAGACAAAAGAGACACCATGGCGTTTTCCATCTGTCCTTCATGCAACAGGCGTTGCAAATCCTCATGCGCCCGGGTGTCAAGACGTCGCAATTTGAGCTCTGCCGTGGCTTTGGTCCACAGCGAGGACAACTTGAGGACCTGGGGACGTATTTGCCGGGCACGGAGGCTGGAGGAAGGAGGCGCAACAAATGGTGGTTGTAGCCGTCGGGCCGCAAAAAAAGTTCGATGCTGCCTCTGTAAACATCTGAGCATGCTAATCCCTGTGTACGCGGTTCAAAAGTCGTTGAGAACGTCTACTGTGAGCCAAAATGTATCAGGCAAGGCCAGTCGCATGCTTTCCACGAGTAAGCGAGGCAATGAGGTGAAATCGCCCCCACCGCCAGATAATATGCGTGCCAAAAAACAGGCTAGCTGTCCGCGCGACGCACATGTGCAGCCATGAAGTGCTATCTCTACGACGACGATAATCTGCCCAGGAAGCGGAGGCCTCAAGTATTCACGTGCGTTTCCAGGGAAGGAGTATTTTCTTTTGGGGGTATCTCGCATTTCCCCTATAAATCTCATTTCTACATGTTCAAGCCCGGGGCGACATGTCCGTTTTTCAACAGGTCTTATAAATAATACCGTGTACGCCGACAGGACCTCATACCCTTCTCGAGGCTGACATTGTCTGTTGTTGCTGTTTGGTAGGGTAAAGGCCTGTGCTTTTGTATCAACTCCGTGAATGTGCTTTGCCAATATCATCAAATGGGCTTCAATAACCTCCCCTCGTCCCACGCAGGAGCTGTACTGCACGCAACCTTTCCTTAGATAAATCCAACTTCGCAAGTCGTGGATCTTAATGGCTGAGCGACCCATGCAACAGAGTCATACGACTGCCCTGCCCGATTTTGTCGAAGAAACGGACCTGGCTTTAAGTCGTTTTGGTGGCAGAATATGCTTTGCAACCGACGATTGGTTTGCTGCCGCAGAGAATTTACTCAATCACGAGGAACCGATTTTTATCCCAGATAAATTCACAGCCTACGGAAAATGGATGGATGGGTGGGAGACACGGCGAAAACGTACAGCAGGTCACGATTGGTGTATTATCAAATTGGCTTTCCCCGGTCGCATTTTGGGCGTGGGTGTGGACACCTCCTTCTTCACAGGCAACTACGTGCCTCGCTGCTCTATCCAAGCTGCCTCATACATTGATGACAACGAACCCATCGCCCTTCAAAAACTGGCTGCAGCACGCACTGAGGTTCCAGGTGGAGATAAAATAGGCAGCAAGGCCTCTGAGGAGGAGATGACCCTAGCAGCGAGCGTCCATTCGGATAGTTGGGAAACCATTTTACACTTCACCCCCTTGGGTGCCGGTTACAAAGATACGTGCCACAACTATTTTGCCATTGAAGCCACAGAGCGCTTCACCCACCTGCGCCTGAACATGTTTCCCGACGGCGGCATCGCGCGTCTGCGTGTGTACGGAATCGTCGCCCGAGCCTGGCATTTGGTCCCGGCCACCCAGGTCGTGGATCTGGCTGCCGTTGAGAATGGCGGAAAGGCCATCGGATGCAGTGACAAGCACTATGGCCACCCTCGGAACTTGATCAACCCGGGGCGTGGGATCAACATGGGGGACGGTTGGGAGACCGCTCGGAAGTTGACCCGGCCTCCCGTGCTCGAGCCTGACGAAGGAGGACTTATCAAGGTACCCGGAAGTGATTGGGCCGTTTTACGCTTGGGAACGCCTGGGAAGGTCCGAGAGCTTGAAATTGACACGTGTTGGTTCAAGGGGAATTACCCCGAAAGCTGTCAGGTGGAGGCAGTCGAGTTGCCCCTGGACATGTCGAATGAGGACGTGCACAAGGCGCAAGAGCTAGGGGAAGTGCCTTGGCGCATCTTGCTGCCTAGAACAAAGTTGGGAGCAGATCAACAGGCTTACTTTGATGTGGGTGCGGTGGGAGGACGGGCGGAAGCGGGGGGGGCGGTGACGCACTTAAAACTGACAATATATCCCGATGGAGGGATCTCACGAGTGCGCGCCCGAGGGACCAAAGTGGAAGTATAAGTCAATGACACCGGCTTTGCCATACTAAGAACAATTGAACGTGCGTGCCTGGTAGGGGAGGGACGGACAAGGAGAGGGAGCGTCACAGGGAAGGGTTGTGTGGCATGGGGAAGACCTCGATGCGCAGGAGGCCCATGCCAGGCGCCAACGGGCCCAAAAGAAGGAGTGCACGAAAGTTGTGATTCGAAAGGGATGTGGCTGTTGGAGAATGGTAGTTGGATGTTAAAGAGGACCGCGGGGGGAACGCAATGCTAGCGGGCATCGGGTTCCCCGAGAAAGGCAAGTTCAAAGGGATGGACGCTTCGATGAGGTAGATGATAAATGTGCTTGCTGCACTTGATATCATGTCTTTTGTGATCGTTTATTCATGTGGCATTCATTCATACAAAGCATCTGTGAACTAATTATTAACCCTCTCCAATTCGTCATATTCCTCATCAATCCAAGCCTTCGAGGCCCCGATGCGTAAGACGCTGTAAACCCTCACAGGTGTACAACGAGCAGGGGAACGTCGTTGCATATATACAAGGAAAAAGTGAAACAATGTTTTTCCTCTCACGACCCTCAGCCGATCCTAATAATGAATACCTGAACCATCTGAATATTACTCTCTTATACAAGCGATGTCTCGAGCTTTTCTTCGCGAGGTATCAAGGCTAGCCTGGCCGTCCTGAAAAATGCTTTCTGGACCTCACTCTCCTCTCCCAAATTTACTGGCAGTGGTGGATCCGTTCCTTTTCCCCCTCCCCTGCCCGCAATTTCATCCACGTTGAGTACCATGACCCTACTCTCAGTGGTGTACGTCGCTTGTGTATCCGCGATTGGGAGCCTCAAGCTTCTGACCAATGGCATCCACCAGAACCATCCATCGTCCCTCAGCCCAGCAATCAAGTACAAGGCTCCATTTATCGCGTAGAAGACATCCCCCCAAAAGTACAGGTAGTCCGTCCCATACCAGCTGGGTTGGGCGATTATCTGCAAATTGTAAATTACGTAGATGACAGCAGCTGCAAAAATGGTCAGCAGCGCCCAGACGTCTGGGTCTTCCAGAGTGTAGCCACGTCCAGGACCTCTTTCATACGAGGCATGCCATGAAATGGCCCATCCAACACAAGCGAAGAGTTCCACAAATGCCGCACATGTCTCAAGCACATGAACTTGGGAAGTGGCTGCATCATCTGATCCTTGCTCTCGTTGGTATAACGTTGAAGACCACAGGTACAAAGCCGCCCCTACAGCATTAAGGTACTCAGGGTAGACTATCGGGTCTGACCACCTTACCCCCTCCCATGCGTACCAGTACATCCAAGCATTGATGAAATGTATGATGCCGAAAATGTTATAGAGCCTATCATTTTTTTTTTCCCCATAATCAACAAAATCTATGCAAAGCATTCCCATGCAGTAAATACAGTAGATGGCGTTGGCGTAAAAATAACGACTCTGCAATGTGCATTTAAGGCAGTGATGCAAACGATTACATGAAGATGCAAGATAAACTTCAGTAGCCTCAAAGGTAGAAAATACATTTGCTAACTGATATGAAGCATTATCACCTATTTGGTGAGAGGATAATGCGGAGGAGGAGGAGGAGGAGGAGGAGGAGGAGGATAGGGGGGAGGAGGAATATGAAAGGGGGGAAGACGGCGCCGTCAGGGGAGTCCTCTCCATCTGCACGGATTCTCCATCCTTAGCTGATGTCATCCCTAGAATACATGTATGCGGATATGCATGCGCAGGGATCGTTAGTAAGTATTATGAGTTAAACACGATCTTGAAGCTAACTTATGTCGGACGGGAGCGCTGACAAATAATTTGCTGTATAATTTGTTAATCCACACATCCACTAAAATGTCTAAAAAGCTCATGCCCACAAGTAAATTTTAAATTCCGTAAATCCGCATGGATCCTGGAACACAATTTCTCATTCCCATTATGTCAGTTTCCATAGGTTTTCTCTTCTCCAAACCGTTGCAGATTCAAATTCTTAAATGTCTGTTCTAATGGAAAGCCTTGTGAACTTGCCATGACCATGACGATTCGGCGGACAAAGAAATTGTCCATGGCGCCATTTCTTTTGAAGTTGTGACTAGAACGAAATAGAATTCTTTATAAATGCATCAAAATTCGATTAAGAGGCAAAACATATATGTATCCGTTTCTCATGTTTCCGTGTACGATCGTAATCGCGGAAAAGGATCGATAACAGAGATTTACGGTCAAAAATTATCACTTAAAATTATCACTTTATGAGGATATAGCACCTTCTAGAATTATTTTCACGATGGTGAATTCTTGATACATGCGCCCGTCATTCTATTCCAGGCCAGTTATCTTCGAAACAGGTATCCGCCCCACACTCTCACTGACCCCCTTCCTGCCACTGTCGAGCCTGCTCCGCCTCTAATCGCAAACGTTCTTGTTTTTTACGATTTAATTCCTCCATGTAATGATTTGCGGACTCAATGCCCGTATGAGCTTGCTCCTGCCGGCGTTTCATTTGAGCCGCTTTAATTCGGCTCTGGATAATCCTCAGATACTCGTCCGAGCTCACTGGTTGCTCTGCAATGTCCACATAAAACGGCGTGCCTTTCAGCGTTTCCATAAATGGACTTTTCTTTTGCCTTGTCACAGGTTGAGGCAGCCCGTAAGTCTCAAAGTCATCCCCCTCTTCGTCAAAACCACCCGCTCCCGCAGGCTGGTAGGCCGAAGCTGCCCGGAAACCAGGCGCCGGACCCGTCAACGTCCGCGAGCCCATTTCCCAAGGAATATCTTCGTCTTGCTCGAAACCGCTGGCCGTGAACGATGGGGCCTGGGATTGATGTCTTGGGTAGTCTTGTTGGTGATGCGGTTGGGTTTGTTCCGGCTGCCTCGGCTGCTCTGGTGAATAAAACGTCTGCGCTTGTGACTGATAAGCCTCCTGCTGCTGTCCAACCGGTGCATTCACGCTGTATCCAATGCCGCGTGCCTCCTTAATCACAGCCTCAGCTGCCGCGGTGAACACCCGCATTTTTTCCGGTGCCAATGGCTGCCCCGTCCCGAGACGCTCCCCTAGCAGGTTGAGCAACGTCGCGACTGCTTCGTTTGTTTCCTGAGGCAACGGACTCCCCGAATGTGGTGGTCGATTTCGTTGCTGTTCTTCCTGTGGAGAGTATGAAACAGTCTGGGCTTGCTGGGCTTGCTTGGCCGGAGAGGGGTACGAGGCACGATACGCGTCTGAGGGTGGCTGATACTGCGGCTGGGGGACAGCACCGCCTCCAGCCTGTCGAGCAGCTTTTTCCGCTCTAGCCCGTGCGAGTTGCTCTTGATATGATGCGCACAGAATGACGTGAGCAGACTTGTACGCGGAGGGGTTTTCTCTTGTCTTCGGTCTGGGAGCAAGCCACCAATTTGGCGTATGGGATGGTACGTAAAAGGCCGTGCCGATCCACGCAAAGTAGACCACCACGAACGCTACCTGAAGAACATTTCCTCTATTTAGCATGATTGTGAGCTGTGACGTTGAAATGTGAAATAGTTGAGGTTTATCTGACGCTTCAACACGGTCGTGGCGCTGGCTTCAAGTCGCTCGTCTTAGCAAAGATGTAAGGCCTTCCCCTCCATCCTTTTGGATGTCTTCTACAGAATTACCACTAAACGACCAATGAATCCTTCCAAACATCGGAATTGAAGCCCGACGTTGCACAAGGCGTTCACCGGTGTAAATTGCTAGTTGCAGCAAGTTTGGACATCAAGGAGCTCCTCTGCGACGCTCGCTTACCCGCGGAAGAGACCGTTCCGAGCTCTTGGTTCTTGCCGCACCCAAAAATAACATGTGCTTGCGCCGGCAACGTGGCAATGCAACTAAGCCACGAGAGACATGACGGAACCCTATCATTTTATATTCACTTTTTTTGTCCAACAGCCCTTCACAATCCCAGCCACATGTCTTGAGATACCACATCAGTCTATCTACCCCACCCCTCAACAGGTTCCCCCCCCCGGTGTTTTCATCACTTTCTCCTACATGACATGATATTTTGATCATCAAATTTCACTCGTCATCGCCCGCTGGTTTCGCCTCTCTTGTTCCTTTATGCAGATAACATGCGACGCCAAAGCTCGGCACGAATCAGACCTTGCTCATGCTTCACCCCCCCCATAACATCGCTATTTTCCTGGGCCCGTCGGATTAGGTAAGGAAGCACTTGCCCCACCAATCCATAAGGTACATCTGTGGTGACGTGAACAACATTAACAGGGTGAGTCACACGAAGAAGAAGCCCAGCGCGGTCCTACTCCCATTTTTCATCCTCCCTTGCCCCTCCTCTTGACCCAACCTCGTAGCTTCGCTGCCTACTCCTCTCCTGCCCCTCTTCTCGACTCCTTCTCTGCACTCTTTATAGCTCCTTCCCCCCGCACTACTTACACTTGTAGGCCTTGTACCCCGCGCTGCCTAAGCTCAATGTCAGATGATCCGCCATGCCCAGCAATTGCCCAAAGTAGACGCCGGAGGTCTCCCCCCGCAAACCCAGTCGATCCATCCCGCTCAAAGTTTTCTCGATGCTCGCCTGAATGAGTAAAAGGGGAATGTAAGAGCGGGACTCAGTTCCGAGGCACGTGTGCGCTCGTACAATGCTGTCGCTTCCCCGTGCCCGGGCTAGTACTCCCCCACAAGGCTTGGAATATGGGCCAGGCATGGGAAGACCGCAGATCGGAAGAAACCTCCCTGATGGTTTGAGGACTAGCCACCCCATCCTCCTAATGCAGTGCCCTCACCTGGTTGTGCGTTGCTACCAACACTTCAAGCTTCTCACCGGCGGCCATCCGCTCCAAGAACGTGGATACACAGCCATCGTAAGTAGCGTGTGTGGCCTCGATGGTGTCGTGGATGGGAGACTCATACCCCTGGGGTGTGTGTGTGCAAAAATTACAAACAAAAAAGTGGAAAAGGGGATGGGGGGGGGGACGTTGGTGTCACGGTTTTGAGGACTTCGGGGGGAAGGATACCCTCAAAATGTCCTACACAGGGTACCACGCGATCCACGCAGGACAAACCTCCCTAATCCGTAGCTCACGACGCCACGTATCCCTAGCCCGTCCTCCATCCCTCCTTCAAGCCTCACCTTTTCCGCTGCCCGCTTCCTTTCCGAGACCATGTATGCACCCCGGACCAGTTTCGCCGCAAACAAGAAACCACCCCGGCGCGCCCTCTCTATTTCCATTTCCAACCGTTCCGTGGCGTCCCTCAGGTAGCATTGCATGGTGGTGTAGACGACAAAGGCGTCCCGGTTGTGTCGTTGCATCACGTCCAGAATCAAGAAATCGATGGCGGGTTGGAAATAACTCTGTTCCGCGTCAATCATCAGACGCACCCCCAGGGTAGCCGCCCGCCCTGCCAGCATCTCCAAACGCAGCTGCATTGCCCGCATCAATTCCATCTCTTGCTCCGAGAGGGCCGCATTCTTCAAGGGGCCAGTTTCCCGGCATTGATGGGTCAACGCGGGCATGTCCGAGATGTTCACCGCCATGCGCCAGTCGATCACGTCGATCCGGTCCGTATTGTCCGGGTCCAAACGATTGAGAAGCTGGGTGGCCATTTCCTCTGGCTTCACAGCCCAGATCCCCGTGGGGACCGGTGAGGTCTCGGATGGAGGGGCAGACGTTGACCGGAAGAAACGGTCGTAACCGTCCAAAAACTCCTTGCGCGTGATCCATCCTTTCCCTTCCCGGTCCATCTTCTTGAACAGCCTGTCCGTCTCTTCGATGCACACGGACATGCGCTCCAACAGGTGGGGGTTCCCCAAAGCCGTGATTTTGATAGCGGCAAAGCCCTCTGGCGTCACGTCTTTCACCGCATGGATGCAATCCAAAAATGTCTCCACGTGCGCGTCGCATTGCCGTTCGCTTTCGTAACTGTAGACACGGCAAGCGATCTCGCCCTCTTTGTAGGCGTGGGTCTTGGGTTTGGTCAGGGGGGAGGTCATCATCTGCGTGATGTCGGCCTCTGCGGCATAATCCAAGATACCGGCCACACCCCCCTTCCGGAGCTCCTCGATGCGCGGTCGGATGGTCTGGCTGGTCTCACCTGCGCAAAAATGCGCGAAAAATGTGTTACGGACGATGGATTCGGTGATGGCTTGACCCAGGAGCCGGTAGGAGATTTGAAGGAGTTTATCTGCATGCGTCACCAGGGGTCGAAATGAACATGCTTTGAACACCAGATAGGCCCGCACCAGCTCCCCGGTCGAGACGGAAGCGTAAGCTACTTTTGTGTTTCCGAAATCAATCTTGTGAGAACGACGTGGTTCCTGTGGTACGACGGCATCCTGGGGGGGATGAGACACAGACGGGATAGTCGTGGTGGTGGCAGCACGAGCGAGGTGAAGGAGGAGAGGATGGCACCAGGGAAAACGAGGAGCGACGCATGCCGGGACCAACAAAGTGTGACGAGTGAGATTAGCTGTCGGCGCACGACCACGAGTAAGAAGCGACGAGAGAGATCGCAGAGGCATGCGGGAAGCCGATCTTGGCTTGACCGAGAGCGGGTTGGAACCGTCGAGTCAGTCCGACTAAATTGCGCCCTGTCAAAGCAAGGATTGTGCAAAAGTTGAGATGCACGCGTGAGTTCCATAACATTGCCCAATACAGGACCATGTATAGCCTGGTCATGATGCAAGAAGCAACTGTACATGTCACGCGGTGTTTAAGAAAATGACAGGAAGTTTCACCACCAGGGGAGACAAATATATGACGCACGTGGGGAGAGCGAGTCATATCAGGAAAAGACATAGGGCCAGAGCACTGCCTGTGTACGACTTTGCTCGCGCGCGCCTCGTCCCCTGCTCGAGATGAGCTATTTGTAATCAAACGAGTCATCTCGACATGTTGGGCAAGAATGTTTCTGTCGACATAAGACAATTCCGGCGACTGATGCCAGCCCCCGCTTGGTAACTCATGTTAGGGTGGTACTCTTAGCGCGTTCATTTATGTGACCTTCGTTTGGCTGTCGGGTGTCACTTGATTCAAAAGTTCAGCACGGCCCTTTCGCGTGAAAGGTATACGTTTTATGAATTCTTTGCCTGCGGCATTTTCTCGACTTGAACAACATAGTTTCAGAGGTACTTGCCGAGCAACAGCAAGATTCCACCGAGTCGTATCTCGCGCCTTCCCCCCAACCAAAAGATGGGCCGTCTGTCTAACTTTGAGACAAGTGACTTCGCACGCAATTGAAATATAAATGTGAAAATAATGCTATTCTGCGCAAAATCATGTGGCGAATGGGCTGTCGGGTCACTTGGTCCAACTTTCTACCACGGCCCACCCTCGTAGGTTGCATAAGACAAGCATACTTTTTTGTATGCTTATTTGCGGCAATATTTCCGCGCAAACGAGAAAATTTGATCAAGTATGATTTATGATTATTCCACTTCGCAAGAATGCCTTGAAACTTATAAATCAGTCAATTAAGTTTTGCTATTCAATGTCGTGTCTCGCCTGATCGTCTTGTGGGATGTTTCTTGGCCTGCACCTCACCTCTTACAGCCCTTGTACGCTCTGCGCCTGAAGCATACTCGTCAACTGACATGTTTCTAAAAGAAAGTGGAAGGGCCATTCCAAGCACTTAAGGCGCCTTCACTCTACAGAACGACGTCTTTTCTATTGATTCGCAACACTAGCCTGTGAAGTGAACGGCAGACAAGCAAGAAGGCCTCCTTCCTTCTTCATTTGAGACAATACAAGCCTCTGAAGAAATGACATTGTCGTTAGAAATCATACATTCAGAAACCGTATCGGAAAGTCGAAAAGTGATGTGTACTGGCTGAGCTTGAAAGTGTTCGAGTTCGAGCGGTAAGGTCTCTGCAGCATGACTTGGTCCTCGTTGAGACGCAGTATCTGAACAATGTGATCTTACATATTGATCGTTTGCGTTGCCTCGAGACGACTCTCTGGCAAAGCTTAGTTGCTGCTCTAATTGTGTTAACGCGGAATCGTACGTACGCAGATCTTCCAGTAGGCGTCCCCGTTCTGCCTGAGAGGTTTCCAACACCTGTTCCAAACGGCTGAGCTCTCTACTCGTCAATGTTGCTCCAGACTTTTTACACGTGGGTTGAGTTTCTTCTCGACTATTCGCTCTTCTGTTGTGCACTTCGGACGTCGCAGCTTCGGTCGTGAAGGGTGCCAGTTGGACTGCTAAGTTCTGGCGTGCGCGCTTCCGGAGCCTCGAATAGAGCCAGGCAAGAGATTTCACAGCCAAAGTTCCTGCAATACAGACGATGGCACCCACGATGGCCCCTCCAACGACGGCGAAGCCAAGCAACGTGATGCTTGAACGAAGCCCTACCTGATTAACAAAGAGGTACCCGATCCCGGAAATTGCCCCCGCCACGGATCCTCCAACTCCACCGATGGTTGCGTCCTGCTCGAGTGTGGTATTTGTTGGATGCCGATATATATGGGTGCTTTGCCTCGGTCCCATGCTATGTCTTCCAGCGTCCCTTCCAAGGAGGGGGAAGACCTCGAAGGTTGCACCGCAAGTGATACGGACCTGCGTAATTGACGGATAAAACCAGTAAAAAATACTGGAGCCAAAAAGGAGTCAAAGGTGGTACACTGGCTATAAAATGTTCACTTTTCAGAAATGTAGCGTCTTTTTAAGGGTGCTCTCGGAAATGAGAAGGTGAAATAAGTTTCTGGCCAGAGTTTCTGGCCAGTGCCAGGAGATTAAACAGGCGCCGATGCTGCCCATAACAAGCATTTCTATCACAATTTTGTAGAAAACTTAACAAAGCCAGAGTTATGCTGCCTTCTTTCACGTGATTGTATGTTGCGCACAACATGATGCACACCATCTTTTATGAGCCAGGGGGGAGGTTTTTCCGAGACCGTTGCCGCACCCCTACTACATGCCCCAGCCCCCGCAAGTTGCGGGCCGCAACCCCAACCATTTCGTACGCCTCACGGCGCTTCATAGTGTCGGCAAGGCAGTGAAAAGTATTTGTGAGTTATCTGGTCATTGTGTGGCGGGCAGAACAGGTCCCGGGTAATAATGTAGTGACATCTAAGACTACGTTTTTGGCCAACCTGGAGTCTGTCAAGCCATACCCGTGGACACAAACTCCTGGTCGCTGTTACATTTTTTTGGGTTGTATGGTCTTTGTGTATGCCTCCATCTCTGAAAGGGCCGTCCGCAATCACACACACACACACAGGGAGAGATCCCGACCAGGCAGTAGGCAATGAGCACGGCGGGGCAGCCTCTGAAACGGGCCGTGCTCGAACAACTGCTACCGGTAGTGAGCAATGACGCCGGCGACCCGAAAACAGCGGCAAGTTTGCAAACATTTGTGTCCGCCCACATTCCCATGGAGTCGGAACGCGAGCAACGCCGGCGCCGCGACAAGGTCCTGGAACTCCGCAGTTTGTTTCTCGACTGGATCAAAGCGACCTGCCATGCCAAAAACTTGCCAGAGGAAGTGGTGGCGGTGGCTGGGGGTGAGGTTTACATTATGGGTAGCTACAAATTAAATGTGCATGAACCTGGCGCAGATATTGACCTGTGCTGCGTCGTTCCTGTCCACATATCACGGGAGGACTTCTTCACATCCTTCCATGACACCCTCCGGCAGCATCCGAAGGTCAAGGACCTGGCTTCTGCTGCCAGCGCCCACGTCCCTATCATGAGCTTTGCTTTGGACGGCGTGGATTTCGACGTTCTATTCGCCCAGCTCCCCCTGACCTCGGTCAAGGCCGGGATGAGCGTGGACGAGGACCTGATCCTTCGTGGGGTCGACGCCAAGACCTACCTCTCCCTGAATGGCCCCAGGACCACCAACATGATCACGCGCCTCGTGCCCGCCTCCGCCCAAGCCTCCTTCCTCACCGTGCTCCGGGTCGTCCGAATATGGGCCAAGAACCGGGGGCTGTACGCGAACAAGATGGGCTACTTGGGGGGCGTCAATTTCAACATTCTGGTGGCGATGATCTGTCAGATGTACCCCCGAGCGAACCCCGCCCTGATGCTCCACCGTTTCTTCTTGGTGTTGGGGGAACGCTGGAAGTGGCCGACGCCCGTCCGTCTCTGCAAAAATTTCGACGCCGGCCTGGGTTTCCCTGTGTGGGAACAAGGCGGGTCCTCGCGGCGGGAGCTGATGCCGATCATCACGCCGGCGTACCCAGCCGGGAACAGTGCCTATAACGTCTCGGCGCAAACCTTGTCGGTGATGAAAACGGAGTTTGCCCGGGGAAAGAAAGTGCTGGACAAGGCGTTGGCCATGGCATCCTTGACGCCAGGCGACGAGGTCGGGAACAACGCGGCGCAAGCTGCCTGGCGGGAACTGATTGAACCGTCGGATTTCTTCATCCGTTACAACCGTTACTTGGCCGTTGACATGTGGGCGTCGACGCCCGAAGGGGAAGCCGCGTGGTTCGGCTTGGTCGAGTCGCGCCTGCGCCTGCTGGTGGATATCCTGGATCGGGAGCCTCGGGAGATCTACGGCCTGGGGCCGATTTTCAAATCCGTGCACCTCTTTCCCCGCGCCTTTCCCCCCTGCCACAGGGGGGGCCACGACGGCGGGTCAGAGGCCTGGCATGCCGCCCAGTGTTTTTACATCGGCTTGTCCTTCGACAAGGAAGAGATGGAGCGGCGCAAGGTGGGGAAAGAGGTGTTTGTGGGCGAGTTTATACGGAAATGGCGATTTGCCGTGGAGACCCCGCCCCGGGGAGGGCAGATGAGAAGCATGCGACCTCGGGGATGCGACGTCCTGGTCAGCGAGGTAAAATGGCGCGAACTCCCCGCCAATGTCTTTGAGAGCCTGGGGGGCGAGAAATTGGCGCGGGAGAGGAGGAGGAAAGAGCGGGGGAAAGGGAAGGAGGGCCGGAAGAAGGGGCAGAAACGGGCGCGGGAGGAGGAGGGGGAGGGGGAGGGGGAGGAGGAGGGCAAGGCAGGGATGGAAAAAAGGAGAGGGGAGGAGGGCGAGGCCGGGGAGGGGGAGGAGGATGAAACCGAAGGGTTCACTCCTCTGCACATGGCGGCGTACACGGGGGAGTTGGAGTCGGTCAAGGCGTTGACGAGGGAGGGAGAGGAGGGGGGAAGGGAGGAAGGGAGGAAGGGGGGGGGGGAGGGTTTGGTGGCGGTGAAAGGGGTAGATGCCTTGGATGCACAGGGGCGGACGCCGGCGCAGGTGGCCCGCGAGAGAGGCTTCGACGAAGTAGCGATGTATCTGGAAGGATTGATGGCGGCGAAGGGGGAGGGAGGGCGGGAAGGAGGGGC
>Ga0102934_1002036_pt1 | contig 14126 bp, 10 predicted proteins | sample SalPonR2_A_D1_MG_FD_78175 | JGI IMG/M metagenome (GOLD analysis project Ga0102934, IMG submission 78175) | Salt pond soil microbial communities from South San Francisco under conditions of wetland restoration - Salt Pond MetaG R2_A_D1_MG | ecosystem: Environmental > Aquatic > Marine > Intertidal... | reverse complement strand
TTCTCTCCTCTCCATGGGAATGCAGAGGGTTAAAATAGGAGTATTGTCTTAATATGCAATCAGTTTAGATAATTTTCTTAATACACCCCGAACAACCGCCCCAGAAATCCCGGCTCGGCCTGCTGTTGCGGCGGGACGCCGACGGAGGCGGGCGGGAGGCCGTCGAAGCCGCCTTCATGCGCGGCGATGCCGCCGGTCGTGCCGGGCGGAACCGGACCCTGCTGCACCATGGGGGGCGGGAAACCGCCGGGGCTGCGTGGAGCAAGCCAGCGATCGGCACCGGGTAGCGGCATCGGGTATTCGGCGGCGAGCGCGCGCCCCATGAAACGCGCCCAGATATCCAGGGGCAGATTGCCACCGGAGGCGCGTTTGGTGGAGCTGTTATCGTCATTGCCGATCCAGACACCTGTCACCAGAGCCGAGGTGTAGCCGACGAACCAGGCATCGCGGAACCCCTGGCTGGTGCCCGTCTTGCCGCCGGCCTGCCAATCGGGCAGTGCCGCGCGGCGTGCAGTTCCCGCGACCATGGTCTCGTGCAGCATGGCGTTCATCTTCCCCACCGTCTCGTCATTCATCACCCGCCCGGGACCGGCGCGGACGCGCTGGTAGAGCACTTCCCCGAACGCCGTTTCGACGCGCGTGATGACATGGGGGATCACCCCCGTACCCCCATTGGCGAAGGCCGCATAGGCGCCGGTGAGTTCGAGTGGCGTGACCTCCGAGGTCCCGAGCGCGATCGAGGCATTGGGCTGGAGCGCGGAACGGATGCCGAGCCTTTGTGCTGCGCTGATAACCGCGCGCACGCCCACTTCCATGCCCAGACTCACAGCAACCGTGTTGAGCGAGAGCGACAGCGCCTCGCGCAGGGTGACGGGCCCGCGGTAATCGCGCGAAAAGTTCTCCGGAGTCCAGTCACCGAGGCGGATCGGGCGGTCCTCGCGCACCGTGTCCGGTGTGAGCCCGCGCTCCATGGCCGCGAGGTAGACGAAGGGTTTGAACGCCGAGCCCGGCTGGCGTTGCGCAGCCACGGCGCGGTTGAACTGGCTTTGCGCATAATCCTTGCCGCCGACAAGCGCCTGGATAGCGCCATCAGGCCGCAGCGCGACGATGGCGCCCTGTTCCACACCATAACGCCCGCCCTGTTCACGCAATTCACCGATCAGCGACGCTTCCGCCGCCTCCTGCAGGCCGAGATCGATGGTGGTGTGGACGACCACGTCATCCTGGACCGCGCCGACGAAATCGTCGAGAACATCCATGACGTAATCGGCGGCGTAATTCGCAGTACCCGGACCGAGCGGACGGTTGAGCGCGGCCGGACGCGCCATGGCGTTCGCCATGCGATTCTCGTCGATGAAACCCTGACTCTCCATGGCGTTGAGCACGAGCGCGGCACGATCGCGCGCAGCCTGCGGGTCACGCGTGGGCGCAAGCCGCGACGGGGCCTGGACGAGACCGGCGAGCATCGCCGCTTCGGCCAGTGCCAGATCGGATGCCGGCTTGTCGAAATACCGCCGCGCCGCCGCCTCGACGCCATAGGCGCCGGCGCCGAAATAGACGCGGTTCATGTAGAGTTCGAGCAACTCGTCCTTGCTGTGACGCTGTTCCAGCCAGAGCGCGAGGATCGCCTCCTGGATCTTGCGCGAGGCGGTGCGCTCATGCGTCAGGAAGAGATTCTTGGCGAGTTGCTGCGTGATGGTCGAGCCGCCCTGTACCGTGGTGCCCGCCGTGACATTGGCGATGAGCGCGCGCCCGATCCCGACGGGATCAATGCCGAAATGGCTGTAGAAACGGCGGTCTTCGATCGCGATGAAGGCCTGGGGGACATGGGTCGGCAGATCATGGATCGCGACATTGCGCCCGCCGGTCTCCCCGCGATTGGCGATCAGGGTGCCGTCATTGGCCAGAATTTCGATATTGGGCGGGCGCTTGGGCACCGCAAGCCGATCGATCGGGGGCAATTGTGTCGCGTGATACGCGACGAGACCGGTCAGAGCGATTGCACCCCACAACGCGAGCACGATGCTGCCATAGACGATCCGCCCCAGAAACGAGCGACGCTTGCGCCCGCTGCGCCGGCGATTGCCGCGTGCATCGCGACTGCCCCGGCCGGTCGGCTTGCGAGACTTTCCGGATGCTGCCTTGCCCGATGTAGCCTTGCCCGACACAGCCTTGCGGGTCTTCCCGCGCGTACCGCTCCGCTTGTCCGCCTGTCTGGCCATAGCATCCTCGTGAACCGGGCCGCCGGCACGATCCTGCGGGCCGAGCCGCAGATCGGGTATGCCGGATTCGGGCGCGGGAAAATCGAGCACCGGCTCGCGCCGCTCCCGCTTGTCTTTCCTGCCCGTGAACATGCCCATAACCGCCGTCCCGCGAAGTTTCGTGCCTAAGGCCGTGTTACGCGCCTATGGCAATCTAAATGTGGCGGTTTAAGGAGCGATGAACGATGTTGCGGCGGCGTTTGCGATTGTGGGTGGCGGGGCTGCGGTATCGCGCATTGACTTCCGCTGGAGCCCGGTTTTGATGGCGGGAAAGAAATCTGCGGGAGGATCAAGAGCATGCCGAAAATCGTCGAAGCCTTTTCGCGTATCGGTGAAGAAAACGCCTTCGCCGTGCTCGCGCGCGCCACGCAATTGCAGGCGCAGGGGCGCGACGTGATCAATCTCGGCATCGGCCAGCCCGATTTCGCCACGCCGGAGCATATCGTCGAGGCCGCCATCAAGGCGCTGCGCGACGGCCATCACGGCTACACGCCCGCCACCGGCATCCTTCCGCTGCGCGAGGCGATCTGCCGCGATATCGCGCGCCGCCTCGACGTTACGGTCTCGCCGGATGCGGTGATGGTCATGCCAGGCGGCAAGGTCACGATGTTCGCCGCCATCCTGATGTTCGGCGAGCCCGGCGCCGAAATTCTCTATCCCGACCCCGGCTTTCCGATCTACCGTTCGATGATTGAATTCACCGGCGCGACCCCGGTCCCGGTGCCGATCCGCGAGGAGAACGGCTTCGCCTTCTCGGCGCAGGAGACGCTCTCGCTGATCAATGAACGCACCCGCCTCGTGATCCTCAACTCCCCGGCCAACCCGACCGGCGGTGTCACGCCGAAAGCGGAGATCGACGCGCTCGTGGCCGGCCTCGCCGCGCATCCGGATGTCGCCATCCTATCCGACGAGATCTATGGCAGCATGACCTATGACGGCGAGCCGCATGTCTCGCTGCTGTCCTATCCCGAGATCCGCGATCGGCTGATCTGGCTCGACGGTGCATCGAAGACCTATGCCATGACCGGCTGGCGACTGGGCTGGTCGGTCTGGCCGCCGGCATTTTACGAGGCGGCGCGCAAACTCGCGGTGAATTCATTCTCCTGCGTCAACGCCGCCACCCAACATGCCGGCATCGCCGCCCTGGACGGGCCGCAGGATTGCGTCGCGACGATGATGGCGGCCTTCGATGCCCGCCGCAAGCTCGTGGTAGAGGGGCTCAACGCCCTGCCCGGCATCAGCTGCCGCACCCCCAAGGGCGCGTTCTACGCCTTCCCCAATATCCGCGCGACCGGCTGGAAGGCGAAGCCTTTGGCTTCCGCCCTTCTGGAGAAAGCCGGTGTTGCCGTGATCGGCGGTCCGGATTTCGGCATCCACGGCGAAGGCTATCTGCGCCTCTCCTACGCCGCCTCACAGGACGCGATCAGCGCCGCGCTCGCACGGATGGGAGATTTTCTGGCAAGCGAGACGCCGCTGCAGGGGTGACGGGCTAGGGCAGCGATCGGGCGCGCGATCACATTACGCGTTTACCGCGACGGTCGCGCACCGGCAAATCCTGGAGATTCATTCCCGTAGCCGGTCACCGGCTGACGGGCAAATTGAAACGTCAAACCAACGATTTGGCACGTCTGGCCTGACAGGGTCGGGCCGAGCGCTCTAGATCCGGTCCTGAATGAACCTCTCACGCCGTGTCGGTATTACCACGGCTTCGTGCGTCACGCCTTCCGGTCCGTTGCCTTGAGCGCGCTTCGCTGCTGCTTCCCGCTCCTGCTTCGCGCGCGCGATCAGAATCCCCGCCGCAGCCCATTCCTGACGCGGTGGCATCGTGCTCGCCGCATGCTTCCTGATCTTTTTCGGACCTTGGGACTTGTTCGCCATTTTCGACCTCTTTCGCATCGTCATCCGTGTTCAAGCGACCGACATAGCGCCCGGAGCTGCCGCGAGCCAGTTCCTTCATTGCTTCGCCGAGCATCGTAAGCGAGCTGGAGGGGAAATCAATATTCTTGAACAGACGGAGCGCTTCCCGCCGATCAATAATAAAGTCATGGGAAGGATATCCGGTGACGAGCTTACGGATTGTCCACCTGTCGGCATTTTCACTGTATTCCGCCAACCTCAGCCCATACTGCATCGCAACGTCGATGTCGCGCCTGTCTTCGCCTAACACGTTCGGATCGAATTGGGCATAAACGGACGACATGACATTCGACGAAATTTGAGCGCTTATTTCCGATGCGACCTTGAAACTGACCAAGCCGCGACTTTTCCGAATGATTTGCAAAGCGATGTCTTCATATAGCTCAAATGTCGCATCGGACAGAGCATGGAATGCGGATTTCGCCACCAATCCCGACTTGCGATGGCCGAGCTCATTCGGCTTGAGAAGTTGCGCATCAAGAGAGTCAAGTTGCGAGAACGGTCCCATAAACAACCTGTTGGCACCAACACAGAGTAATGTGCCCGCACTATAACATTTTTCAGGCATATAGACGAAGAACTCGTCGTACTGATCCTGAAGAAAGCGTGATATCTTGTAGGCGGCGTTGGCGCTGCCGCCCGGGGTTTCAATAATGAGAAGTGCGCGATCACGTCGGCTTTCGAGCCTCAGAGACGACCCCAGAATTTCAGCAAAGCCGGTTTCATCAATATCACCATGATAAAATAGAATACCGCAATCGTATTCAGTGACGACACAGTCATGCAATTGCTTTATGCTGAGCTCTTCCAACACCTGCCTGCACCCTCAAACCCATCCATTCTGTCGGTTTTTAAGGCAGCCAGTATTTTGACGCGATATAAAGTTGCTTCTAGAGCGCATTCCGACCTGACGGAGTCGGGCCGGGTGCTCCAAATCATTGTCCGGCGCAGCATTTCCCCCGCCAGCCAGTATCCAGCTGACGGCATGATGCGCTGATCAAAAAGCCAACTTGCTTTCAAACCCCGCGATAGACCCATACCCGTGCCGGCGGAATATTGCGCCAGACGCGGGATGAGCCGGCCATGGTGAAACTGCCAGGACGCTTCGGAATGGGCGGTATCATCGCGTACGTGAACTGGATGAACGGCGCCTGCGGCTGCATCAGCGCCTGCGCGTGCCGCAGGAGCGCGGTGCGGTCGGCCATCGGGCGGGTAAACAACGGCAGGCTGGAAACGACGCCGCAGGCGGGCGTGTCGAGAATGCCGGCCAGTGTCTCGTCCAGGCCGTAGGCATCACCCTGAACGATGGTCGCACGGGGGAAGCGCCTGGTCAGCAGCTTGCAGAAATCCGGATTGAATTCGATCAGAACAAGGCGTTCCTGCTCGATCCCGCGATTGACCAGCGCATCCGTCACCGGCCCGGTGCCGGGGCCGAGCTCGATAACCGGCCCCTTGGCCGTGGGATCGACAAAGGAAGCCATGGTACGCGCCAGCGCCTTGCCCGAAGGCGCCACGGCACCGGTCAACAATGGCTTTTCGAGCCAGGACCGCAGGAAGCGCGCCTCGTCATCGAATTTCGAGCCGTCTGCGCGCGCCGCCTGAGACGACTTCTTCTGCAAGGAATTCAGCACGCGCCGCCTCTTCGTCGAAAGTATCTGCTCACCATAGACCAACACGGGTGGCGCCGGTCAAGTCCGCGCCGACCCGCTGATACCATCGAAGAATTCGCGGACGCGTGACAGAAAGCCGCTGCTTTCCGGGTGCGTGTCCTTCGAGCATTCCGCCTCGAACTCCTCGAGCAGTTCCCTTTGACGTTTAGTCAGGTTCTGCGGCGTTTCGATGACGACCTGAATATAAAGATCGCCGGTATCGCGGGAACGCAGAATCGGCATGCCCTTGCCGCGCAGACGGAATTGCTTGCCGGTCTGGGTGCCGGCGGGAATCTTCACTTTCGCATCCGAACCGTCGATGGTCGGCGTGGTGAATTCACCGCCCAGAGCCGCCGTCACCATCGAGATCGGCACGCGCGAGAACAGGTCCGCCCCCTCGCGCTGGAAGAAGGCATGAGGCTTGATCGAAAGGAAGATGTAGAGATCGCCTGCCGGGCCGCCACGCAGGCCGGCTTCGCCTTCGCCGGCGAGGCGGATACGGGTGCCGTCCTCGACGCCGGCGGGTATGTTCACCGTGAGCGTGCGCTCGCGCGTGACGCGCCCGGACCCGCCGCAGGAATCGCAGGGATCATCGATGACCTCGCCGCGCCCGTGGCAATTGGGGCAGGTGCGCTCAATGGTGAAGAAGCCCTGCTGGGCCCGAACGCGACCGACCCCGCCGCAGGTCGGGCAGCCGCGCGGCTTAGAACCCGGCTTGGCGCCGGTGCCGCTGCAGGCATCACAGGCCACGGAAGTGGGAATGGTGATGCTTTCTGTCTTGCCGTTGAAGGCGTCTTCCAGCGAAATTTCGAGATTGTAGCGCAGATCCGCGCCGCGTTCGCGCCCACCGCGTCCGCCACCGCGCCGACCGCGCGCCTCACCGAAGAAATTCTCAAAGATATCCGACATGAAGTCGGAGAAATCATTGCCGAAACCGGGGCCTCCCGGACCACCGGGCCCACCTTGGGCGAACGCCTCGTGGCCGAAGCGGTCATAGGCCGCGCGGCTCTGGGGGTCCGACAGGGCCTGATAGGCCTCGTTGAGCTCCTTGAATCGCAGTTCGGCTTCCGCGTCGCCAGGATTGCGATCGGGATGGTATTGCATCGCAAGCTTGCGAAAAGCGCTCTTCAGGGCCTTTTCGTCAGCCTCGCGTTCGACACCGAGGATTTCGTAGTAATCACGTTTCGACATGAGTTCCCGGGCGTTGCGCCCCCTCCCGGGCCGATCGCGCGGACAGGCGCCATCGCGACGGAGAAAGAACGAGGATCTTCAATCGTAAAAAAGGCGCGGATCCCGCGATCCGCGCCCTGTTGCGTCAAAGCGCGGCTCAGGCGCTCTTCTTCTTGTCGTCGTCTTCGTCGTCGACTTCCTGGAAGTCGGCATCGATGACGTCTTCGTCGGCCTTGTCCTTTGCCTCGCCGTCACCGGCCTCGGCGGCATCAGCGCCCTCGCCTTCCTGCGAGGCCTGATACATGGCTTCACCGAGCTTCATCGAGGCCTGCATCAGGTCGTTGGTGCGGCTCTTGATGACCTCGAGATCCTCGCCGGCGAGCGCTTCCCTGAGGGCTTCGATCGCAGTGGTGATACCATCGCGCTCGCCCTCGCCGATCTTCTCGCCATATTCCGAGAGCGATTTCTCGGTCGAATGGATCAGGGCCTCGCCATTGTTGCGGGCCTCGACCAGTTCGCGACGCTTTTTATCATCCTCGGCATGCGATTCGGCATCCTTGACCATCGTCTCGATCTCGTCGTCGGTGAGACCGCCCGAAGCCTGGATGCGGATCGCGTGCTCCTTGCCGGTCGCCTTGTCCTTGGCCTGGACGTTGACGATACCGTTGGCGTCAATGTCGAAGGTGACCTCGATCTGTGGCACGCCGCGCGGTGCGGGCGGAATGCCGACGAGATCGAACTGGCCAAGCAGCTTGTTGTCGGCCGCCATCTCTCGCTCGCCCTGGAAGACCCGGATGGTGACCGCGTTCTGGTTGTCCTCTGCCGTCGAGAAGGTCTGGCTCTTCTTCGTCGGGATCGTGGTATTGCGATCGATCAGGCGGGTGAACACACCACCCAGCGTCTCGATACCCAGCGAGAGCGGTGTCACGTCGAGAAGCAGCACGTCCTTGACGTCACCCTGCAGCACGCCGGCCTGCACCGCAGCACCGATGGCGACGACCTCGTCAGGATTCACACCCTTGTGCGGCTCCTTGCCGAAGAAGGACTTAACCACTTCCTGGATCTTGGGCATGCGCGTCATGCCGCCGACCAGCACCACCTCATCGATCTCGGCTGCCGAGATGCCGGCATCCTTGAGCGCCTTCTGGCAGGGATCGATGGTGCGCTTGACCAGATCTTCCACGAGGCTCTCGAACTTGGCCCGAGAGAGCTTCATGGTCATGTGCTTGGGACCCGAAGCATCCGCCGTGATATAGGGCAGGTTCACTTCGGTCTGGCTGGTCGAGGACAACTCGATCTTGGCCTTTTCCGCCGCTTCCTTGAGACGCTGCAGGGCAAGCTTGTCCTTGCGCAGGTCAATGCCCTGCTCCTTCTTGAACTCGTCGGCGAGATATTCGACGAGGCGCATGTCGAAATCCTCACCGCCGAGGAAGGTGTCGCCGTTGGTCGACTTCACCTCGAACACGCCGTCGCCGATCTCGAGGATCGAGACGTCGAAGGTGCCGCCGCCCAGATCGTAGACGGCGATGGTGCCCGAGCCCTTCTTGTCGAGCCCGTAGGCGAGCGCGGCCGCCGTCGGCTCGTTGATGATGCGCAGGACCTCGAGGCCGGCGATCTTGCCGGCATCCTTGGTGGCCTGGCGCTGGGCGTCATTGAAATAGGCCGGGACGGTGATCACCGCCTGGGTGACCTCGGCGCCGAGATGCGCCTCCGCCGTCTCCTTCATCTTCTGCAGGGTGAAGGCGGAGATCTGGGACGGCGAATAGGACTTGCCGTCGGCCTCGACCCAGGCATCGCCGTTGTCGGCCTTGACGATTTTATACGGGACCAGATCCATGTCCTTCTTGGTCATGGGATCGGCGAAAGTGCGCCCGATCAGGCGCTTGATGGCGAAGAAGGTGCGCTCGGGGTTGGTGACCGCCTGGCGCTTGGCCGGCTGGCCGACGAGGCGCTCGCCTTCATCGGTGAAGGCGACGATGGAGGGCGTGGTACGCGCGCCTTCCGCATTCTCGATGACCTTCCCGGCGGAGCCGTCCATCACGGCGACGCAGGAATTGGTCGTACCAAGGTCGATACCGATAACTTTACCCATGGCGGGATCCCTCACTTTCAAGCAGACCGCCGGATCCCGAAGCGACCCGGCCCATGGCTGGCTTTTTGACACGTTGACTGATGTTCAGATGGGAAGGCGCGACCCGCTTCGCAAGAAGCGCCGACCACCTCCCCGGCTGCGCGGGATATAGGCGGGGCCGTCACCGCGTGCAAGGCCCCGGAAAAACGCGGCGAACAACGATGCCCGCCGCGCGTGCTTCGGCCCCGGAACCCGGCCTCACCGGGCCGGCAGGCGCTTACCCGGCGGCGACAGCATCGTTCCGCCGCGCGAGAAAATCAGGCAGGGCCGCCATCTGCGACAGGATCGCGACGGCACCCGCTTCACGCAGGGCTGTGGGCGCGTGATAGCCCCAGGCGACCCCCAGCGCAGTGACGCCGGCGGCGCGGCTCATCTGCATGTCGAAGGTCGAATCCCCCACCATCACCGCGGCATCCGCCGTTGTGCCGGTGGCGCTCATCGCCTGCAGGAGCATAGCCGGATGTGGCTTCGAGGGAGCATCATCGGCTGTCTGAACGCAGGCGAAGCGCCCGACGAAGCCATGGCGCTCGAGCATGTGATCGACCCCACGCCGGCTCTTGCCCGTAGCGATCGCGAGGATGATACCGGGCTCCGCCGCGAGCGTCTCGAGCACCGCACCGACTCCGGGATACAGCGGTTCGGCGAAGGCCGGATCATGCCGCAAATCCCGGAACGCCTGCTTGTAGCTCGCGACCAGCGCCGCCACCGGGGCGTCCTGCCCGACGAGGGTCGTGAAGGCCTCCGGAAGCGACAGGCCCACGATCGACAGAGCCCGCGCGCGATCGGGCACGGGCAGGCCGTGCGCCGTGAAGGTGCGTCTTTGCGCCTCGACGATCATGTTCTGGCTGTCGACGAGTGTGCCGTCGACATCGAAGACGACGAGCCGCCTCATCACATCTTGTCCATAGTCTTCTTTGCCATCCGGCCCTCTGCATCATCACGCCGAAGCGAGGCCCGAAAACGGGCCGCCGGATTTGAGACGGTCGCATATGACCACCTGCGCGCGCCCCCGGAAACCATCGAAGGATCCATCCACCACAAAGGTCGCTCCCGCATCATCCTCGTGCTTCAAGCCGGATCTGTGTTCCACCTACGCCATCCCGATCGCCTGCCGAAAGCGCGCGCGCAGGTGATGCCCGTCACGCGTCGGCATCACACGGGGGTTCTCGCCCGAACGTATCGCACAGACAGCGAGCACCGGGCCGGGCGCCTCGCGCAGCAGGCGACGCGGCGCCTCGAAGCCGCCGGTTGCATCGCAATGCGCAGCCTCGTTGAAGCCGGCGGCACGGGCCATCGCGACGAGATCGACCCCGTGCGCCGTATGGCTCGCCTGGCCGCCGGTCTCGCCATAGGCCCGGTTGTCGAGGACTGCAATGGCGAGATTGTCGGGGCGGGCGACGCCGATCGTCGCGAGCGCACCGAGCGCCATCAGCATCTCGCCGTCACCGGTCACCACGAGCAACCGCGCCCGGGGGCGCGCCAGGGCGAGGCCGAGCCCGATGGTCGCCGCCGAGCCCATCGCACCCCACAGATAGAAATTGCGCGGATCATCACCCGCCGCCGCGACATCATAGGTGGGCGAGCCGAGCCCGGTCACGACGAGAAGATCATCATTGCGATCGCGCAACAGCTCCGCGACCAGCTCGCGCCTCTCGAAAGCGTCCCGCCCTGAATTCAACGCCGTCATAGCGCTTCTCCCATCATTTCCCGAACACTGCACAATCAGAAAATCTTCGCACCAATGAGCCGCTGCGACAAAAGCACTGCCATCGCGGTGCCGCCCTCGAACGCCATGTGCAGGGCGTATCTGACGACCGCGCGCACATCCGCCTGATCATCCACGCGCTGTACCACCAGTCCGCCCGCTTCCAGCGTGGTCGACGTCGCCTGGCCCATCGGCACTTGCCAGGGATTGAACTCGCCCCATTCACCCCGCATGGTCACGATCGTGACGATGGGAAAGCCGCAATTGCGCACCAGCGAGAAGGTGTTGAGGCAATTGCCGACACCGCTCGACTGCATCAGGAGCACACCGCGCGCACCGGCGAGATCGGCACCGGCGATCACGCCGATCCCCTCCTCTTCGGTGGTGAGCACGATCGGCGTGATCGCCGGATCCTCGTGACAGCGCGTGATCACATGGCTGTGGCCGGCATCGGGCACATACGCCACCTGGCTGACCCGCGCTGCGACGAGTTCCTCGTAAATGGCTTCGCGCCAGTCTTCCACACGGGTCTCGCTCATCGGCTCCTCGTTTCCCTGATCAGAATCATGTTACCGCGCCCAATCCGGCACGCTCCCGGGCCTATCGATCACGACATGACCGCCGAGCGCCGGCGGCATTTCGAGGCGTGCGCCCTCCCGGATCGCGGCGTGACCGGACGCAACCCGCTTCGCGCCGCCGGCCTCGAAATGCTGCACACTCGCGCCCGGCTCCGCACTGCCGAGCGCATAGGCCGCGATGCAGGGGCGCGCCATGGCGGATATGCCGTAGGGCGTCGCGTCATCGGTGAAGACGAGCGTGCCGCGATCGAGTGGCAGAACCAGCCGGGCATGATCCCGCCGGACGGGAACGCGCCCGAGAAATCGCCCGAAGCGCGCGGCTGCCTCCGGCGGATCATCCACCAGAAGGAGCGCGGCTTCCAGCGAGACGATCCGGTTGGGATGGGCCGTCCAGCGCGCCTGCCAGACGATATCGGGCGTGTGATGGGTGAGCACCTGGATACGCCCCTCGGGCATCGCATCGGGGGACACCCGCACCACTGAAAACCGCCCCTCGGCCTCGCCACCATCAGGAAGCGCGATGGCGCGGGTGAGTTGCACGGCCTCGTCAGGCGCAAATCCCGCATCTTCGAGATGCGCGCGCGTCGCCTTCGCGTCAGCGACGCTCATCGCGAGCAGATGCACCCCGGTATAACGCGCGATCGCGGCTTCGAGCCGGCTTGCGAGCGGGGTGTCGGCACAGCGGGTGAGAAATTCGAGATAGCCGCTTTCCAGCATGGCACAGCGATTGCCGGTACCGGCCGGCACGAAGCCCTGCGGGGTGCGGTTGCACTGCTCGGTGAAGGGGGTCAGCACGAATCCGAGCGCCTCGAGCGCTGCGCTCGCCGCCTCCATATCCGGCACGAAATGGGCGAGATGGTCGAAGAAGACCTCATTCTCGCCGGGAATCTGTCGAAACGACACCATGCACGCAACCTACGTCGCGCGCCTCGGCGCGGGCAAGCGGCGTCTGTGGGGACAATCGCGCGAATGCATTTGCATGATCGCGCAGCGATGCAGCGAACCCTGGCGCGATAGCGCAGGGAACCGAACCCTTCAGCCCCCGTTCGTCTCGTAGCAAGCATGCAGCATGCAGCTCATGACAGCAAACAGGGACAAATCAGAATGAAACGCCTCGCCGCTCTCCTCGCGGGCACGGCCATGCCGCTCGCGCTCTTTGCCGCACCGGATCTCACCAGCCGCGCCGCCGCACAGGCATCCTCGCCATCTATCGCGGTGATGCTCGAAGAGGCCGGCCTCGACGCGCAGACGCTTGAGCGCCTTGAAAGCACTCTCGCCGAAACGCAGTGGGAGGCGCGCGCCTTGCGTGAGCGCGCCGATGACCTTGCCGATCGCGCAGCGACGAGCACGGCGCAGGCCGATGATGCGCGCGCCGCGTTCGAGGCGCTCGCTGACGAACCCGATGCCGATCCGGAGGCGGTCTCGGTCGCACAAGCCGATGCCGAGGATGCCGCAGCGCAGGCCGATGAGGACGCGCAATCCGCCTCACAGGCCCGCGAAGCCGCCGACGCCGCCGAAGCGGAAATCGGCGCGATCCGCGAACGCCTCGAGACGACCCGGCGCAAGGTGCAGGATATCCGTGACCGGGCAGCGGGGGCCGAAGCCGAGCGCGCCGCTGCAGAGGCCGCAGAGCGTGAAGCAGAAGCCGCAGCGACTGAGGCAGGAGAAACCGAAGCGGCAGCAGAGGCAGAACGCGAGGCTACAGCTGGATCGACGGCATTCGCCGAGACAGAAACAGAGGCCGAGGCCAGGCGCAAGGCTGAAGCTGAGCGTGAAGCACAGGCAGAACGTGAAGCGCAAGCCGAAGCCGAAGCCGAAGCCGACGCGGAAGTCGACGCGGAAGTCGACGCCAAGGTCGAAAGTGAAGCCGGGCTTGCAGCCGAAGCCGAAGCGCAGCAGGAAGCCGAAGCGGTGACCGAAGCGGACGCTGAATCCGAGCGTCAAATCCGTGGTGAGACGGCAACTGCGACCGGGTCGGAAAACGAAGGCAGTGAACCCCGTACCGAAAGCGATGCGGCAGAGGCGACACGCGAATCCGCTCCCCCGGAAGAGAGGGCAGAAGAGCCGCAGGATTTCGCAGATGTTCGCGAAGGCCGGCGCGAGCGCACCGAGGACGGCGTGACGATCACGGAGGAATCGGGCGCGCGCACAATCCTCCAGCAGGGTAACGAGATCATCCTCCGGCAGGCGGAGGACGAGCGCGTGCGTCGAACCTATTCCAATGTCCGCCGCGAACGAAGGGGCGAACAGGACGTTCTGATCGCCCCGCGCGAAGGCAATGTCGAAATTATCACCATTCTCGACACCGACGGCAATCTCCTGCGCCGGATACGCCGCGAGCCCGATGGCACGGAAACGGTGCTGATCGACAATATCCGCCAGGTCCACACAGATCGCGAGCGGCGCGGCGATCGCCGTGACGACAGGCGCGAAGACACGCGCTTCGGCTATGAGGGCAGCGCCTTCTCGTTCCGCATCGAGATTGCCCCGCCCGTCGTGGATATCCCGCGCAACCGCTACATCGTCGATTACGGCGATGTCCGCGAAGATGATCTCGAAGACATCTTCAGCGCACCGCCCGTTTCCGAGATCCGGGAAAGCTATACGCTGGATGAGGTGCGATACAATCCGAATCTGCGCGACTACATGGCCCGGGTCGATCTCGACACGGTGACCTTCGATTCGGGCTCCTGGAGGCTGAACCGCCCACAGATC
>Ga0102934_1002035_pt1 | contig 14127 bp, 14 predicted proteins | sample SalPonR2_A_D1_MG_FD_78175 | JGI IMG/M metagenome (GOLD analysis project Ga0102934, IMG submission 78175) | Salt pond soil microbial communities from South San Francisco under conditions of wetland restoration - Salt Pond MetaG R2_A_D1_MG | ecosystem: Environmental > Aquatic > Marine > Intertidal... | reverse complement strand
GACCTCCATTATACGAGCGGTTTTGCGCACTCCTCCACAGTTGGTCATATGATCGAAAATCATCTGATAGTCGAGCCTTCGCTTTACATAGTAGTCCAGGCGGAAGGTTTGCTCGCTAAAACCTCCGCCGCAGCCGAGGCATCTGAAGCGGGTGACCGTCCCATAGGCCAAGGTCTCGTAGCTGCCATTGATGTGGTACCAGCGCCCGTAGGCAGGTGGCTGGGTGTGATATTCACACTCAGGATGGGGACAAAAAGGGGGGATAAGCATTGGTGAACCTCCTCTAAAGTAAAGTATGGGTACACTCTTATAGAGGGGTTAAGTCGAATCCCTGCTGCAATCCCCCATGGTTTGAACCATTAATAAACTTGGCAAATAAGGCGAAACCTAGAGAATAAAGTATAGAGAGGTTCAAATGAAAAACGGCGACAAACTCACCTGGATTGGGATAACATGTGCGGTATTTGTATTTGGGCTGGTGGTAGCCTTCACCCCCCGAGTAGAAGCTGAACAGTCCGATCAGGCTACGCAGCAGTATATTGACCGCATTCAATACGCATTTAATTTTATTCTTCAGAATTATGTTGAAGAGATTCCCCCAGAGCAGCTTTATGAGGGGGCAATGGAGGGGCTGTTTGAAAGTCTGGACGACCCCTACTCTTATTATCTGACCGCCAGTGATATGGAGGACCTCACCGACACTACCACCGGTAAATTCGGCGGAGTGGGTCTGTACATCAGCAAACCGGCCGAATCCGAAAGTGATCAACAGGCGGATAACGGAAGGGATGCCTTCATCAAGGTGGTTGCTCCAATAGAGGACACCCCTGCCTACCGGGCAGGCATCCACGCCGGGGACTACATCACAAAAATTGAGGACGAGTCTACTAAGAAACTCACCGTAGACGATGTAGTCGACCGTTTGAGGGGAGAACCCGGCAGTACGGTTACCGTGACCATCCTGCGGGGTAAGGACATTACTTTCGATGTGGATATTACCCGCGCCATCATAGAGATTCCCACGGTCAAGCATTCCATGATCCACGATACTATCGGATACATCCGCATTATTCAGTTTACACCCTATACTGACGACCGTGTCCAAGAGGCGCTTCGCGAGTTTAAGCAGCAGAATTACTCAAAACTTATCATAGATGTGCGCCAGAATCCCGGGGGCCTGCTGACCTCAGTAACCGACACCGTCGATCTGATTCAATCGGAGGGCACCATTGTAAGTACCCGTTCCCGGATAGCCCAGGAGAACGAGGTATTCAACGCAGATCCTGCTCGCGAGGTAGCCCGTGACATACCCATCGTGGTGTTGATAGACCAGGGGTCCGCTTCGGCTTCGGAAATTCTGGCGGGCGCGCTGAAAGATACCGGACGGGGAGTTCTGATAGGCCAAACCAGTTTTGGTAAAGGATCGGTTCAGAAAATCATTCCCTTTGGTCGCAGCGGCTTCAAATTGACTATCTCCCGCTACTATACCCCCAGTGGGGTTAATATCGACAAGGTGGGGATCGATCCGGATATTGAGGTCAAGGAGCCGGAGCTCACTGAAGAGGATAACGACGATCTGAAACAAATTTTTGAGAAGCGGCTGCTTTCCAAGTTTGTTGATGAAAACCCGGAAGCCTCGGAAAGCGAAAAAGAGGCCTTTGTGGAGCGACTGCGAAGTGAATACAATATAAAAATTGAAGAGCGAATACTACGCAGACTGCTGCGAAACGAGTTTCAGCGGCGTATGGATTTTCCCCCGGTGTACGACCTCGAATACGATCAGCCCCTGCAAAAAGCCGTAGAAATGTTGGAAGAGGGCAGGATCTCAGAAATGTTGGAAGAGGCACGAAAAAACGCTCCCGCCGGCGGCTCAGCCACTGAAGGGGCGATTAACTTCGATCTGTTCAATTTTCCCGCAACAGGAACAGAGAGAAAGGAGAATCCAAAGCCATGACCCATACCACCCTGCAGGTTCGAACCGGAGCTCATAGCGAGCTCAACGACATCAGCTCGCAGGTGGCCAAAGCGGTACGGGACAGCGGAGTTCAAGAGGGCCGCTGCAGTGTGTACATACCGCATACCACCTGTGGGGTAACCATCAATGAAAATGCCGATCCCTCGGTAAAAAAGGACATCCTGAAAGAGCTGAATAAGGTTATCCCCCTGGATGACGGGTATTCCCACATGGAGGGCAATTCCGCCGCCCACATCAAATCCTCGCTGATGGGATTTAGTGTCACTATTCCGGTCAGCGGTGGGCAGATGATGCTGGGCACCTGGCAGGGGGTGTACCTCTGTGAGTTTGACGGTCCCCGCAGCCGCAAGGCTATTGTTTCGATTGGCGATTAGGCACACAGGTGCGCCGTTATCTGCTGCCCCCGGAAGCTGCCGTTGACGATCCTCCTTCCAGGATTGTTCTGGAGGGAGAGGAGTACCACTACCTTGTCCATGTGCTGCGTTATGGGACCGGAAGCCGTTTTGAGGCAATCGACCGCAGGGGACGTCGATATCAGGCAGAAATAACCGCATGCATGCCCCACTCGCTTGAACTTGAACTGGAAATCCTGCCGGGGTCTCAGCGTTCGCTCCAGCCAGGGCTGCAACCGGATCTGGAACCAGGGCTGCAGCCCACCTACTTTCTGTATCAGGCCCTGCTGAAGGGTAAGAAGATGGATGCGGTTATTCGGCAGGCAGCGGCGGCCGGAGTTGAGCATATCATCCCCCTGGAAACTGAGCGGACCGTGGCCAAACTGGAGCAGGGGCGGGAACAGAAAAAATATGCCCGATGGAAGGCACTGGTGAAAGAGGCGGTGCAGCAGAGCGGCAGCAAGGTCATTCCCCAAATTCATCCAACCACGAAGCTTCAGGATGTGAAAAAAAAGTGTCCTGTCACGACTTTAAGACTCATTTTTCATGAGGTACCCCTTGAAAAGGCTTCACTTCACAGGTATCTTTCCAGTTGCCCGCAAAATGTAGCACTTTTTGTAGGACCGGAGGGGGGCTTTTCGAGAGATGAGCTTGTGCTGCTGCGCAGTTACAACTGCCGGCCTGTGCATTTGCCCACCAATGTACTGCGGGCTGAGACTGCAGCCATTTATGCGATCGGGGCTATTCAAACAATTGCAGGGGAGAGAGAGCAGTGGAAACACGTACCCCAATTTCCGGAAACGACGGACACAGCCGCATTTCAGTGATCGGTGTGCCTATCGATGTACTTCCGGAAAAGGATATTGAAGAGACTGTACGAAACTATCTCGATGAACAGGGAAAGCATCAAATTGTATTCCTAACTCTATGGGATTTACTCCGAGCCCGCGGGAACAGCGATTTTGCCTGTACGGTGCGTGAGGCCGGATTAGTTATTCCAACCTCAAAAAGCATTCAAAAGGCAGCCCGATTTCTGAAAACAAGGGAGCCGGTTCGTTATATGCCTTTTTCGTTTGTAATCCGCCTGCTGGGGGTTCTGGAAAAGCACGGAAAAAGTGTGTATCTGGTCGGGCTTCGACCCGAGGCCCTACACATCGCATCTGGAAACCTGAGGGACAGCTTCCCCGGACTGCAGATAGTAGGGCGCTACGCCGGTTATTTTTCGGATGAGCGGGAGGAGGATGTAGTGACGGCCATCAAAAAGGCCGGTCCTTCCCTGGTCCTGGCCGGCCCCGGTGTGAAAAAGGGAAGATTGTGGTTTCGTAAGCACCGAAAAGAGATGCCCAGCGGCTTGTCTCTATGGTGCGGTGAGTGTTTTGAAATTTTCAGCGGCAAACGGGAAAAACCTGCGGAAAAGAGCTGGAACCGCGGAACCTATTGGGTGCGGGATTTAATCCGACGGCCATGGACTATTTTACGAGTGTTTTATTACAGTTATTTTCTGCTGCTGATGCTGTTTTACCGGATAAAAAGCTCCTGAGGCCTGAGGCCTGAGGCCTGAAGCCCTGCGGGCCTGGGGGCTGCAGCCTGAGGCGTACGGCCCCAAGAGGCCTGAAGCCCTGCGGCGGGGATTACAGTTCGTACAATTTTAAATATTCATACAGTTCTTTGAAGCGGTCTTCCATCGACCCGGCCACCACGCGCCCAATTCCCCGGCGCAGGCTCGGCAGCAGCAGAAAGAGTCCCAGCACATCGCCGACAAAGCCTGGAGTAATGAGCAGGACCGCAGCGACCAGCAATCCGGCCATTTCAAAAAACTCAATCCCCGGATAGTAGCCGTCTTTAATCCGTTCGTGCATAGTATCAAGCACAGCACGGATTATCCAAAAAGTGAATAACAGCCCAAGAAGGCCGGTTGCGGTAACCAGCACTAACAGCACGTACTTCGGCATAAGCTCCACCAACTGCAGTAGCACATACATATCCGCTATCGGTATGAGTGAGAGCAACAGTAATATATAGAGCAGACGCAAAATAAAGCCACTGTCTAAAAAGCGCATTAATGAACGAATTTCTAACATACCTATAAAAATATCACAGAGAGTACGCAGACACAAGTATGCCTCCCCGGGTACAGCAATTCGAATTATGGATAGTGTAATGCACTATCAAAACTGAGGATTCCTGTCCCGGGTATTACTGCCGGCGAGAATTTTAGCCGAGAAACTCTCCGAATGAATATTCACCTTGCATCTTATATCGCCTACTATAGGAATATATAAAAAAAGGGAATGCGAGTGTCCAAAATTTTGTATGTTGATGCTCATGCCCCGAGCCATGAGCTGCTACGAAATACCTTTCCATACCTCAGTATCCATTCCGCCTATTCAATTAGTGAGGGTCTTACGACAATCTGCAGTGCAAAACCCGATCTTATTCTTACCGAAATCGATTTTCCTGGTGAGAAGGGGTTCTCACTTTTAGAGCAGCTGGTCCAGCACTCCCCGCGGCTGCCGGTGGTGGTTTTAAGTACGCTGGACTCCACCCCAAATGTGGTGCGGGCCCTGCATATTGGAGCGGAACACTTTTTCTCCAAACCCTTCGTTCCGGGACAGCTGTGCCGGCATGTTCACAAGCTGCTGGCCCTGATGTATCCTCTGCAGCAGATACCGGAGGAGGAGAACCGGGAGCTCAGCGAAGGCAGCACCAAGGGCGGCGAGGACAACCCACCCAGCCCTCTGGATGCGCTTACGGGCTGTTCAGAAGCCCTGTTTCAACTGAAATACTCGCTGCGTCTATTTGCTGCGGCGGATGCGCCGGTACTTATTACCGGTGAAAGCGGGAGCGGGAAAGAGCTGGCTGCCCAAACCCTGCATAAACTCTCTCCCCGCTGTAATGGCCCTTATAAAACGGTGCATTGCGGGGCAATTCCTATGAGCCTGTTGGAAGCAGAGCTCTACGGCAGTGAGCCGGGAGCCTTCACCGGCTCGATCCGACGCCCGGGACATTTCGAACAGGCCCATCAGGGCAGCCTGTTTCTCGATGAAATTGCCGAGATGACCCCTGCCGGGCAGATGAAACTGCTGCGTATTATTGAAGCACAGCAGGTGACCAGAATCGGAGGAAGGCGCCCTATACCCATCAGTGTAAGAATTATTTGTGCAACGAATCGGGATATAACTGAGCTTGTATCGCAGGGGAGGTTTCGGGCCGATCTTTACTTCAGGATTCACACACTGCCGATAAACCTTCCGCCACTGAGGGCCAGAAAAGAGGATATTGCCGCCCTGTCACTGCAATTCTTACGGCAGCAGCAGAGCTACCTGGAAAACCCTATTTCCTACTCCGCCCTGCTAAAACTTACCCAATACGACTGGCCGGGAAATGTAAGAGAGTTGCGGAACACTCTGCAGTTAGCTCAGGTACTGTCCCGGGGAAAGGTTATTCAGGCCGAACACATTCGTGTGGCTTATTGAATAACTCTAACCTCAACTGCCTGGAGGACAGGAAAACGGTTGCCCTGTTGGTCCTGGCCATAGCCTAGATAGCGGCCTATTAGGAGCACATGGGAATGCAGGGGTATCTCGTTGGCTGAGGTCTCACGGCTGCGGGGTTTGGGTACTGTTCCAAAAAACTGCGGCCCCCGCAGCTGGGCATAGCAGCGATACAGTTGAAGCTCTTCGCCTTCTACCCATTCTCCGGAAGCTAGTTCCAGAATGCCCAGATATTCCTGTTCATCCTCATTCACCAGCTGGCGGGAGGAGACAATGCCGTTGATCATAAGGTACCGGTCTTTGGGAATTGCCTCTGTATCACCGGCCTCTACCTGGGCAGCCAGGCGGTCCAAGGTTAAATCGAAGGCCACGACCTCTTCAAACAGAGGCAGGGCAGCCGGCGACTGTTCAGCCTGCTCCTGTGCCGCTAAGAACGCCGGCACACACAAGAGAAGAACCGTCAATAAAATACCCATGAAACTTGAAAACACAATATTAGACCGCATAAAGTACCTCTTTTCACATCAGCAATCATACTGATTGTATGGCTTTATCATGGAGCGGTCAAGTTTAGGAGAAATCTATTTGATTTTTTACGAATTATTGTCGATAGATCTAGTGCAGATAAGTGCAGAACTGACCACTTTTTCAGGAGAAAGGTTTGACAAAATATGATTACCTGAATAAGATTAAAGTGAACGTGAGAAAGTATCGTAAGATAGAGAGGTTTCATGAATAACAACGATATAGTAGAAGGCTTTGACGATGAAAAAGACGATAGCCTTAAAATACGTCTTGAAAAAATCGATAAAGTTGAAGGCTGCATCGTATTGTATCTGACCGGATACATCGATACCTATAACTCAAATTTCTTTCAGAAGAGAGTCAGTAAAGCTGTCGAGAACGGATTCTCCCGGCTTATCTTTAACTGTGCGGGGCTCAACTACGTATCCAGTACAGGAATCGGCTCGTTTACGGCCTTCCTGAAGGCTGTAAAACCGCGGGGCGGAGACATCGTACTTTTAGACATTCAGCCAAAAGTATACGAAGTATTCCAGCTGCTGGGGTTTTCTCAATTCTTTAACATAAAAGATAATCTGCAAGAAGCTATCGAGTTTTTCAACTCCGCCGGAAAAACCGGTTCAACAGATGTCTTTCCTAAAATATTCAAATGCCCTATCTGTTCAAAAAAACTGAAGGCTACGAAACCCGGGCGTTTCCGCTGCAGCGAATGCAAAACCATTTTAGCGATCGACAATTCCGGACAGGTTTTTCTAGGTTAGCATTCGTACCCATTTCAGTAAGGGGAGAGTGCATTTATGAACAAAATTGAAGGCTACCTCATCAATCTCAGTTTGACCTACGCAGAAATTAGTGAAAACACCTGGATGCTCAACGATCCGCAAAGTGGGTTGGAACAAGTGGTGATAGCGGTAAATGAACCGCTGGTCATTGTACGGGTGAAGGTAATGAACGTTCCCCAGACCAAGCGTGAAGCGTTTTTCCTTAAACTCCTGCAACTAAACGGCTCAGATCTCATCCATGGGGCCTATGCAGTAGTTGAAAACGACGTTATTTTAATAGATACATTAAACTACGAAACTATGGATTTAGAAGACTTCCAGGCTACTCTAGATGCAATGAGTCTTGCTCTGACCGAGCACTACTCACTGCTCGCCAGCTTCCGAACACCATAGTAGTATATAGTAGTATACAGAGGAATAAGCATGGGATTTTTTGAAAGATTCAGACGCATGATAAAGAGCAACCTCAACCAGATGATCAGCCGGGCGGAGGATCCGGAAAAAATGCTGAATCAGTTGATCATCGATATGAACCAGCAGCTGATTGAGTCGAAAAAGAGTGTTGCCTCGGCCATTGCCGACGAAAAGAAGCTCGAACGGTTGATGAACAACGCCCTATCCCAATCCCGCGATTGGGAGGAGAAGGCCCGTACCGCGGTAAAGGCCGGCAAGGACGATCTGGCAAAACAGGCCCTGGTTCGCAAGCAGGAATTTGACTCACAGGCTCAGCAGTACCGCGAGCAGTACGATTCACAGCATGAGTCGGTCGAAAAACTAAAACAAGCCCTACGGCAACTGCAGCAGAAGATAGAAGAGGCGCAGCGAAAGAAGAACTTGCTGATTGCCCGCTCGAAGCGGGCCGATACGCAGCGACAAATTCAAGATACCATCGGGAACCTCGGCAACAACTCAGCCTTCGAGGCCTTCGACCGCCTGACCCAGGATATCGAGGACAAGGAGGCGCATAACGCCGCCGTCGAAGAAATGGAATCCACCAGTTCGACCGACGAGCTGGAAGAGGAGTTTGCTAAGCTTGAAAACTCCGATTCCTCCGCCGATTTGATGCTGGAAGACCTCAAACAGCGCATCCAGGATGAAGAGGGCAAAAAAAGCTAGGTGAACTGTGCAGGCACCCCAATCAACAGTGTTATCAACATTGTATATGATAACATATTGCGGGGTGCCGAAGCTTTACCGATTCCGACAGATGCCTTTCCCACTTTTCTACACCCCAAGGTAGAGATTTGCTTTTCCCGCAACCCGCTTACCACCGAGCACATTGATGTGTACGTGGTGCCGGCGGTTAGCCTGCCCCTCCACCATGAATTTCAAAGCCCCCAGCCTTGCAGCGTAGTGCCGGTCATAGCCTATGGGCCGGAGAGCCTGCTGGCCCTGGCTTTTGACTGCGGCTGCTGTGATTATCTACGCAGTCCCTGGGCTTTAGAGGAACTGAGGGTCCGCGCCCTGCGGGCCCTGCCGCCGCGGCAGCTGGAGTTTGAGTGGGGGACTATTTCTCTGGAAAGGGGGCTGCAGGGAGATGTGCTGTGTCTGCGTGAGCCGCCGGCAGCCCCGGACCACACGACCCACCCGGCCCAGCTTACACTCAGTGCCCCAGAGGCAGCGATTCTGCGACTGCTGATATTCCAATCCGGAAGCCCCGTCTCCCGGGAGTGCCTTCAGGCCGGGCTGCAAAGGAAGCCTGGAAAGATGGCGTCTGGCACTCCACCAGTCACTTCTGTGGTGGGTTCGGGGGGTTTGGGGGATTCGGGGGGTGGTTCAGTGCGCAAACCATCGACCACCAATCGCACTACCAATCGCAACGCTAGCCGCACCACCAGCCGCTCTGTGGATGTACATATTTCCTCTTTACGAAAAAAGTTTAACCTGTTGTCAGGGAAAGCATTACAGCCCCATCCTATTCGCAGCATTTATGGCTATGGTTACATGCTTATCCACAAGCACTCAACACCATATTCATGTTGTGGATAACTTGTGAGAAAAACTTGGATAAGTTTTTTATGTCACTGTTATTATATCACTGTTTTATATTACGAAATAGTCAGGAATTAAAAACGTTTTTCCAAAAGTGACTATCTCTTTTATATATAATGAATTAAAAATTTTTTATCTAGTAGTGAGGGTAAATAATGACCCACCCTGCATTTTTATTTACTCGCAATGATCAAAAAACTCTAATGGTATAAACCCGACAGCCTGTGGATAACTTGTGCAGTGAATTGTAAAATCCTTCTAAACAGTTTCACTGTTTAGAATTGCTGCAGCAATTCCAACTTTGGAAGTCAAAAGATTTCCAAAGTTGGAATTTCCATCAATTTGTGTGTAAAATTTTATATATCTCAACCTTTGGTGGCATTCTCGTTTTGGACAGTGTAATACACTAACCGAAATGAGAATAGCTGTAGTTGCGAGGTATCTAGCTTCGTGTTACTATAAGGCACCTAAAAAAGGATAAATCTGTGAAAAAAGCTGTAGTGCTTTCTGCGGCATACGTCGGTATTTATATCATTAGCCTCCTACTCATATCCGGGGTGACCCTTATTTATACCTGGATAAGTAATTACTCGCCGGAGTACCAGTCTATGCACTTTTTTGAGCCGGCCCCGCAGGCCCTGCTCGCTGCAATTGCCCCGGCGGTTGCACTTTCACTGATGTTGGTTCTGCTGCTGCGGACCCGAACCCCCGCCAGCTCCCGCGATCCCCTAGGGGGCTTTATTGTAACTCTTGTGGCGATAGCCTTGTATATGGGCACCGCTCTGTTGATACTGCAGCTTTTCCAACCAGACACATCGACTGAAAACCAGCATGCTCCTTTCTTCCAACAGCGACTGGCGCACATTGAGCAGGATCTGCTATATACCGGCCAAATTCAGGTGTCCGAGGGCGACGAGGTGTCCATTGCTCCTCTACTTAGAATAGATATGGATAAAACCCTGGCACCTAGAATTACCTATTTCCAGGAGGCTCAGGCCGATCCGATCCAGCGCCGTATTACAGCCCCCGACGGTGAGACGATTCTTGAATACAGCCCAAGGACAACTCCCTTCTACGCCTTCATAGAGCCGCCGGCATCCCTGCAGCGGATCTCTCGGGAGGTCGAGGGTATCACCCAGGCCCTTCGACAGAGCATTGCGAAGGGCTGGGTATTTTTACTGCTGATAACCGCCGGCCATGTGCTGTTTCTAACCGGCAGCTGGTCCGTTATTCGCAGCAGCCGCTGGCCCCTGTTGAACGCCCTGGTTGCGCTGCTTGTATTCAGAGGCTTTTTCTTTTTAGATGCGGCCTTTCATAGCGGAGTCTTCGCTGAAGCCCTGCAGGTACTCTCGCTTGGGGAGTACAGTTTTTTAGCAGCCCCCGCCGCCTTCCTTTTGTTAGGCCTGCTGGGCATCTTATGGGGAGTAGTCCATCAACCTGCTCCAGCAGGAGCAAACCATGAATAAGTTTGCCCGTCGCAGTTTTGTCTTTTTGATGGGTGCATTCCTGCTGGGCTACCTGTTTTTCTTTCTTCTTCAGCTGCAGCAGTATCCGGAAGAGTCGCTGCTGTATTTTTACAAGGTGCCCTGGATTTTCGAAGAAGCCCTGCGAATGCTAATTGAATACTTCCCGGTCCTTGCCATCAGCGCTGTACTCCTAGCCTTTGCTACTATTCCAGGAACTCAGGCCGAACTGATCGGCGGTACCGGAGTTATATCCAGCTCAATAAGCCGGACAATTATTCTGTTTCTGATATTTACTCTGTTGTACTCAATCCTCAGCATCGGACTCCTGCCGGTACTCTACGAACACCGCCACAACCGCCTGTACCAAAGCAGCCTGGCCCGCAGTTATCTTCAACAGGCTGAAGCTGCCGAGCAGCAGAATGAGCTGGAGGCCGCCTATCTCCTCTACCGGGACTATTTGGAGATCGATGAGGATAATCGGGCAATAAAGGATAAGGTAAATTATTTAGAGGGGCAGGTAAGCCTTCAGGAGGCTGTAGAGCGGCAACAGATAAGGGAGGAGGAGAACCAGGAGACCCTGCGCCATGACAACTACCGGGATATGAGTGCCAACGAGCTTGTGACCCAGGCGCGGCAGGCCTTAGAGCAGGATGATCCCTTTACCGCCCACTATATGGCCCTGCTTGCACAGAGAGTAGCGGAACGGGAAAACGTAACCCGGGAGGACGCCAAGCGCCTCGCTGCAAAGGCATGGGAGCAAATAGCCTCGCTGGAACCAAGCCGTGAAGAGGAGGCGGCCCACCGCATCTACAGCCGGAAACTCAGCGGCTACCAGGCCTTTACCCGTGAGCAGCCCATTAAGGCCTATTACATTTTTAGAAGTCTGATTGAAGAAAAACCGGGAGATCCGGATGTCAAAGAGTATTACCAGCGAAGCCGGCAGCAGGCAGAAAAGGTATCCTATTTTATAGACGAAGCGGAGATGTTGAAGTCTAATCCAGGGACCCGGAAAATCGTGTACCTGGATAACAAGGGAGAACTGCTGTTTCTTGAAAAACTGGTTATTGAAGACGGCCAGATATGGGCCTATGGAATTGAAATGCTTAAGTTCTCTTCCACGGGCATGCAGGAGCATATCAGTGCTCCTTACGGGAAGTTTTCCGCAGACACCATAATACTGCAGGGCATTGACCGGCAGAGAGAGGGTCGGAGTATCCAGCCCACGGTTCACAGCGCTTCGGAAGAGGAATATCTTCGCACCAGCATACGCATTACCCCCTCTATACCGCAGCTGCTGCGTTTAAGCCGGGAGCAGGCCTTCCTCAACCGCCTGACCCTTCCGGACCTGCTGGCGCTGCAACCGGTGATAAACGAGTACGGGTACCCCTCGTACCAGTTTGGGGTGCTAACCCTGATGCGGATACTCGAACCCTTTCTGTTTCTAATATTTGCAATATTCGCAGTTGCCTTCGGCTGGCACACCCGTGTCCATGCCCGCGGTTTCCCCTGGATGATACTGGTGGTGGCGCCGCTGCTACCCTTTGTGATTAGTCAGCTGGTCATTCTGTATGAGTACCTCCACCGGCTGCTATTGACTGCGGTGGTGCTGGAGTACGGCTTTGTCACAGGGATGGTGGGACTGCTGGTGTTAGAAGGGGTGCTTCTATTTTTGGCACTGTTTTCGGTGGCCATTCAAAAGGAACTATGAAATTTCGCTTTTCTGAAGTGCAAACACAACTTAAATTGTATTTACTAACATTAGTTCAAGCTCTTCGCCCGCATGCGGGCAAGCTGATAGGCGGAGCTCTAGGCCTTGCCCTTGGGCTCAGGCTGTTTGGTCTTATCTTCGGGGTGCTGCTGGGCGCTCTAGCGGATATTCTGCTGCAGGAGCTGCGGCTGCGGCGCAGGTTGGGTCAAAACCCGGAGGGAGAGTTTAGGGATGCCCAGGGGGCTGAGGAGTTTCCTCCGGAACTTGGCTTTCTCGTCAGCCTTACCCAAAAAGTACTGGCCGCCGCCGGCCTGGATGAAACCCCGTCCAGCCACGACATCAGCTACATGGAGCAGCAGCTGCTGCACCATTTTCCCCTCACCCCCCGGGGAGAGGCGGTGGTGCGCCAGCTTTGCAGGACGTACTATGAGCCGCGACACCCAAAGACCGAGGCCTACGAGGCATCCGAGACAGCCGAGACAGCCGAGTCGCGCCGCGGTCTGGATACTCCGGTGGAGCTATCCCCCAAGGAGCAGCTGGCAGCGGCACGGCTGCTGTTTGAGGCGGCTACCCTCTCCAGCTCGGAAAAGCGGATCAGTCACAGGGGAAAGCGCTTTGTACAGGAGAGCTGCCACGCCTTAGGCATCCGGCCCGAATACATGGAGATTGCCGCCGGGATAGTTATCCGGGAGGATACCACCGATTATGAGGTGCTGGGGCTGGATCCGGATGTACCTGTGAAGGAGATAAAGTGGGTATACCGCAGTCTGGCGGCCGAGTTTCATCCGGACAGCCTCCACGGGCTAAGCCCGGAACAGAAAACCGCAGCCACCGAGGCCTTTATGCGAATCAGAACTGCCTATGAAAACATTATGAGAGGCCGGGAGGGCGACCGGCCGGATTAAAGGCCGGCTGGCCCCTCCAGCCACGCCACCTTGGCCGGCCACTTCGATAGTTTACGGGCCGGCCTCGCAGACCACCTTGCCGGCTTCTCCCGGCCCGACACCGGCCCGCCCGGGGGGAGGGCTAGGGGCCTTCTTCGCAGGTGTCTTTGGAGTATTCGATGTGGGCCCCCAGGGACTGCAGGCGGCCGATGAGGTCCTCGTAGCCCCGCTCTATTTGATACACGTTCTGGATGAGGCTGCTGCCTTCGGCGCACAGGGCGGCGATTACCATGGCCATACCGGCGCGTACGTCGGGGGAGACCAGCTCGCCGCCGCGCAGGCGCGAGGGGCCGCTGACTACCGCCCGGTGGGGGTCGCAGAGGATAATGCGGGCGCCCATGCCGATTAGCTTGTCGACAAAGAACATCCGCGATTCAAACATCTTTTCATGCACCAGCACCGTACCCTCCACCTGGGTGGCGACCACCGTGGTAATGCTGGTGAGGTCGGCGGGAAAACCGGGCCAGGGGGCGTCGTCGATTTTGGGAATCATGCCGCCCATCTCCGGGACCACCCGCAGCTCCTGTCCTGAGGGAACAAAGATATCCGCGCCGTCCCGCTCCCAGTGGATGCCCAGTTTGTTAAAGGCGATGCGCGTGGCCCGGAGGTGCTCCGGCCCCGCATCCTGTATCTCAAGCTCGCCACGGGTAACCGCGGCGAGGCCGATGTACGAGCCAACCTCCATGAAGTCCGCCCCAATGGTAAACTCGGCCCCCCGCAGGCGCTTCACACCCTCGATGGTCAGGATGTTCGAGCCCACCCCGCTGATGTTGGCGCCCATTGCATTGAGCATATTACATAGGTCTTGCACGTGGGGTTCGCTGGCGGCATTCCGCAAGTACGTGGTGCCCG
>Ga0102934_1002034_pt1 | contig 14127 bp, 15 predicted proteins | sample SalPonR2_A_D1_MG_FD_78175 | JGI IMG/M metagenome (GOLD analysis project Ga0102934, IMG submission 78175) | Salt pond soil microbial communities from South San Francisco under conditions of wetland restoration - Salt Pond MetaG R2_A_D1_MG | ecosystem: Environmental > Aquatic > Marine > Intertidal... | reverse complement strand
CGTAACACCCTGAGACAAACAAAAGATACATAACAGAAAAAAAGAAAGGTAAAGAGTGTCTGATTCTCAGGCCCTTGTTATGATTGGGTTAGCGCTTTCCTGTATGCTCGTAAAAGTATCTGAGTGTGCCAAACGGGCTTCTTCGATCTTTAATCCTACGGAATCGGTACAACAAAAAAACCGGACATTGACACTTGTCCGGCTTTCTTCTTTCGGGTACACCGCCTCATACTGACGGTTTCGGTGTCTCCCTCTGGTGGCGGCGGTCAGATTTGAACTGACGACTCTGCGGGTATGAACCGCATGCTCTAGCCAACTGAGCTACACCGCCAAAAAAATGGTCGCGGGGATAGGATTTGAACCCATGGCCTTCGGGTTATGAGCCCGACGAGCTACCAGACTGCTCCACCCCGCAACTTATATGCTTGTTTTATATGATCAATGCAAATTACCCATTTTATCCTGGTGCCGAGGGCGGGACTCGAACCCGCACGATACATAGTATCAACGGATTTTAAGTCCGTAGCGTCTGCCTGTTCCGCCACCCCGGCATTTCCGTTAGGTATCATAACACAATTATATGGGGATGTCAACTCTTTTTATATAGATTCATTTAAATCTACAATAAAAAAACATTTCTATTAGTCCGTAAGCCCCTTTCATCATATATGATAGGGTTTGGTGAATAACACGGTGAGACCTTTATCGGCGGTTGCCGGTAATAAAACCAACGTTTGATGCAAGGTTTTTGAAGAAAAACCACGAAAAACCCTGCATCCCTCTCCAAGGAAACAGGCCATACGTGACTCAAACAGGGGGGATTCCAACCTGATAAAAAATCGGAAAACACCCTGAGGAGGGTGTTTGATTCATTGTGCGCACCGACCCGGGGGAGTCAGTGCGAGACCGGGAAGGTTATTCAGCAGCCCCTATGTTATAATTTTTTTCAAAGCTGACTGACATGAATCACTTATATTATGCTCCGCTTTTATCAATAACAGACAAGAAGGAGGCGATTAGCGTGACTAAGTATTCTTATCTAAGCTTTTTGCTTGTGCTTTTACTATTATTAGTCCTTGTTTCCTGTGAGGGAGGAAGCTATACCATTATCAGCGGCGATGTCGATGCTAAATCTAATTCCATTGAAGGACATTATAAGTTGTTTTCCGGTCACTATTATAAAGAAATTCGTTTAAATCCTGACGACGAGATTGTTTTTGACTTTAGTCATCAAACTGAATCGGGTGAGATTTCGATGACCCTGAATGATTCTGATGGTGAAACGGTTTTTAAGTTGGATGGGAAGCAGGATCCCGTTGTCCGTTCTTATACTGCGAATAAAGCGGATCGCTATCGCGTAACGGTTCACGGAAACGAACATGAAGGGCAGTTCGAACTGAAATGGGATATTCAATGACCGACAATTTTCATAATAAGCTTTTATAATCGATTTTGAGCGTTATCTTTGTCATAAATAATTGTATCTTCATTTTACTCACTTTAGCTTATGATTCTTGACTTTTTTTACTGTGAGTGGTATAATGATAGTGCTTAACGCTGTTAAACTTTTGTCGTTGTTCCGATACTTTCTTTAATTCTTTACACATTCAAATAACCAAAAAACAGGAGGTTTTACTTTTGTTAGACTTTAAGGTCTATTCTCATGAAGCAGAGATAGATAAGGAACGATTCATTGATTTTCTTCACAAGCATCTGGGTAAATACCGAGATGAAAAGTCCGAGATTGAAAAGGCCATTGATTATGCTGTCAATGAAAATGAGGGCATGGGTGGTTTTGTTGTTGGTGGTTTCTTAGGCGATGAACTGATCGGGTGTGTTGTCATCAACGATACGGCAATGGAGGGGTACATCCCTCAGCATATGCTTGTTTATATAGCTGTTCACGAGGATTACAGAGGGAAGGGTTACGGTAAACAGCTCATGAACCGGGCTGTTGAATTGTGTAGCGGTAACATTGCCCTGCATGTTGAGTATGATAACCCCGCAAGATTCCTATACAGGCGGCTTGGATTTAAGAACAAATACGCTGAGATGCGGTATGAGCAAAAAGACGACTCCGAGCGTCAGAAGGAAATGGAAAAGCGGATCCTGAAACGGTACAAAAAGCATCCTGAAGAAGTGCAAAGCACCCTTGACTGGATAACCAAACTCGATCATGACGATCTCGGCAAAATGCAGGATGATTTCAAGGAATACCTCAACGAACTGGTCCTGTGGGTAACGGACTGGGACGACATCTTTGAAGATCGGGATAACTGGCTGACAAAGTTTGTAAGCTCTTTTTCAACGCTGATCAGTCTCCCTTATGAGCAACAATACCTTTTAAACCGTATTCAAAAGGAGTTTTACCATGCAATCGAGAGAGCCATTGAAAGCGACGAATGGGATTTCGCATGGGATGAGTTTGTTCTTCTGATCAAGGCAGCCAATGAGGTTCAGAAGAAATTAGATGATAAGTAATTGAAAAAAGGGGCCCCATTTTGGGGCCGTTTTGTTAATATATGGGGAAACAGATTGTCTCTTTTATCTTTGCCTTGAAAAACTCATCGGAGTGAACGGTCTTGATAATCATCGAGGTGTCAAGTCCTCTTCCTTTTCCACCAGTCGAAACAATCCATTCATGAATCGGCACCATCCCGGCATCTGCAGCCATCACCATGTCCTCCATCAGGACCTTTGTTCCCTGCGAGAAGACTCTCAGTGTATCCGCGATGATTCTATGAGGGTACATGCCGCCGTAAGGTTTTGAGAATGATTTTTCAAGTGCTGAAAAGGCATGTGTTGTAAAGAGTAATTGTGCATTACTTTTTTTGATTCTTTCGATGGTTTTTGCTTCCATTTCATTTTTTCCCGGTTCTTTAAACCCGTAATTATGACCCACAATGACCACGTTCAGGTCTTTTCCTTCTGTCATATCCAGAACCATTTCAGCTGAATATCCGGTCGTTGATGGTAATAGCAGCGTCCTTGATGAAAGTTCCTCTGCCTTCTTGATTGATTGTTCCAGTACTTTCTCAGTGTTCTCTCTTTTGTATTCTTCAAAATACAACGTTTCTTTGCTAAACATGCTCATACCTCCCGTTTGATAGAAAAAAGGCCGACTTTCATCGGCCCTTAATGATTGACTTTTAACGTTCTTTACTCCAAGAGTCCGAGTCCTTCGAGGTATTCTTCAGCGACATCCTCAGGTTCTTCTCCCTCGGCATCCACAAGATAGTTCAACCTTCTCATGATGTTTGCGTTCAGGTATTTTGCGAGTGGCGCGAGAACTTCCTTAACTTCCGGATTTTCCTCGTAATATTCTCCGTTAACCGTCACACAGGGATTATAAATGGGGAAGAATTTCTTGTCATCTGTAAGGACCTTAAGGTTGTATTTGTTTAACTTACCATCTGTTGTAAATACCATGGCCACCTGAATATTCCCTCTGGATATTGCCTCGTAGGTCACGCCGGTTTCCATGGTTTTGACATTTCTTTTGTCAACTTCCATGCCGTATTCTTCAGCCATTGCAAAGAACCCGTCCGGCCTGTCGTAGAATTCAAAATTAACTCCCATGATAAGATCCATATCCCCGCTGTTTACCAGTTCTGCCAGATCGCTGATCGTTCTCAGGTTATGCTCAGTGGCAAATTTCTGAGTGACAGCGAGCCCATATGAGTTGTTAAAGTCTATTCTGTCGAACCAGATGACGTCGTTTTCTTCTTTTTCGATTTTTTTGACCTCTTCATAAAGTTCGATGGGATCTCTTATAACGGTCTCCTTTTTAAGGTAGGAAGTCCAAGCCGTTCCTGTATATTCGGAATACATATCCACCTGTCCTGTTTTTAAAGCCGTTCTGACTGCAAAAGAGCTCATTCCGAAATTTTCAGAAACATCATATCCGTTTGCTTCAAGCAGCTGGCTTATCATACTGCTGAGGATGTACTGCTCTGTGTAGTTTTTCGAACCAACAGACACATCGTCTGCTGAAAATCCAACACTGAAAATGATCAAAGTGGCTAATAATAGTACAAAAAGTTTCTTCATTAAAAAACACCTCCGTAAAGTTTATTCTTTAGCTAATAACAAACCGTCCGAGATAACCTTCTTTTGAATAAGACCAAGAATATTGTCCACGGCCACAGCGAGTATCGCAACGGGTAGAGCTCCTGCAAATATCTTTGAAACATCCATCATTCTCAGACCGATATATATGATCTCTCCAAGTCCGCCGGCACCAACTATCGAAGCAATTGCTGCTGTTCCGATGTTAATGACGGCAGCTGTTCTGATCCCCGATGCAATGGCCGGTATTGTTGTGGGGAGCTCGACTTTGTACAATATCTGATGCTCTGTCATCCCCATGCCTTTTGCCGCTTCTTTCATTGCCGGCGAAACGTTGAGAAGGCCTGATGCTGTGTTAAAAACGATGGGCACCAAACTGTAAAGGAAAAGGGCAAATATGGCCGGCAGGGCACCAATTCCCATGTATATAAAGACCAGGGCGATAACGGCAACACTTGGTACGGCCTGTGTTGCTCCTGTGACAGAAAGAACAGCGTGACCAATCTTTTCCCTTCCGGGCCTCGTAGACCAGATACCGATAAACATTCCAACAGCTATCGCGAACACCCACGAGATAAAAAAGAGATAGAAATGCTCCCAGGTCTTTTCAAGAATATATTGAAAATTGTTCATCAGATAAGAAAACAGCTCCATAAAATCACTCCTCGTTGTGCTCGAATTGCCCCATAATATCCACAAGTGTTTTGAACCTAATGATACCGAGTAGTTTATCTTTGGAATTGACAACGGGGCAACTGGTGATGCCGGCTTCAACCATGGTGGTAATCGCCTCCATCAGATTGGAAAACGGCTGAATTGATTCTGTCGGTTTGACGTGATCTTCGAGCATATCGTTTCTGTCCCGTTTTTTGAGATATTTCAAGGTGACATACCCCTTTAGCTTTCCCTTCTTTCCAACAACCAGCATGAATTTCTTTTTGTTCTTTTCAATCAAGTCAATAGCGGATCCCACCGTTTTGGTCTCCGTCAGATTGATCGACGCAAAATCGGTGATGTAATTGTCCTTGACTCTCAGCATTTCAAGACCTTTCAAAGCGCGGTCCGACCCCAGGAGGCTTTCCACAAACTCATTGTGTGGATTGTTGACAACGTTGATGGTATCGTCGTATTGAACGATTTTTCCGTTGTCAAGTATCACGATCTTGTCCCCGAGTTTTATGGCCTCTCTGATGTCATGCGTGACGAATATGATGGTCTTTTTGATCTTCTGTTGAATCTCAAGGAAGGCATCCTGTAGTTTTTCTCTGTTGATCGGATCGATGGCTCCGAATGGTTCGTCCATCAAGATGACATCCGGATCCGCTGCCAATGATCTGGCAACCCCGATTCTCTGTTTCTGCCCTCCGGAAAGCTGTGCCGGGTATTTATGAAGATTAATATCCGGATCCAGATTGACCAGCTCCAGCAGTTCAACAACCCGTTTGTGTATTTTATCATCAGGCCACTTAAGAAGTCTCGGGACGACGGCAATATTATCATGAACATCCATATGCGGGAACAAACCGATATCCTGTATGGCATAGCCGGTAGAACGTCTCAAATCAATTGTGTTTAAGTTGTCAATGGATTGGTTGTCAAAAAGAATATCCCCCGATGTCCTTTCTATGAGCCTGTTGATCATCTTCAAAGTTGTCGTCTTTCCACATCCCGAAGGGCCAATCAACACGGTCAACTTCTTCTCCTCGAAGGTCATACTAACATTATCGACAGCCTTTAATGCACCATTTGAATATATTTTTGTTAGATCTTTCAGCTCAATTTTCACCTGATCACCTTTCCTCTCTTGAGACTTTTATACCCTTTGGGGTAACCCAGTCTTCTACTCTTATAAGGGCATAATTGGTTCCGATACCCAGAGCGGCTACCAAAATTGCTCCCAGAAGGACCATGTTTAATCTGGATCGACTGAGTCCGGAAAAGATAAAGTATCCAAGTCCTCTGGCGCCGATTAAATAGGCGATTGTTGTGACAGCAACCCCCATAACAGCTGCATTCCTGAGCCCAGCCATGATGATTGGAACCGCGAGCGGGATTCGAATCTTAAAGAGTATCTGTTTTCCGGTCATCCCCATCCCTTTTGCCGCTTCAACGATAGCCGGGTCCACTTCCTGAATGGCAACAAGCGTATTTCTAATCAGAGGCAGCAACGAATAGACAACAACTGCAATAACAGCCGGCGGAACACCTAAACCTGCGTTAAAGGGAGCCAACAACAGAACCATGAATCCAAAAAGTGCCAGTGACGGGATTGTCATCAGCACACTCGCTATGTAAATAACACCCTTTGCCAGTTTGGGCTTTCTTGAGATGCCGATACCTATTGGCACGCCAATACCAATGGAGATCGGCAGGGCTATGGCAATAATCTGGATGTGCCGCAAAAGCTCAGTGATAATCTGATCCCAGTTCTTCCCGATATATTCAAAAAACTCCATATACAACCTCCTGTCTTTGTTCTTAGTCAGAATAGGTTACCCCAAAACAAAATCACAGGGTTTTAAGCCTGTCTATCAAAAATATTATTATTTAGAAATGAGTTATGATTAAACCATCATCAAGTAAAAAAAGAAGTAATTAAGCGAAAAATGAAAAAACAACACATAATTGCCTTTCAAAAACCATAATACCATAAAATTCGATTAATGTCAACAGTTAAAGCCCCGCCTACAATTAAGCAGACAGGGCTGCATAAATGAGTTGATTTAACTTAGGATACCAGCCAGTTTGTCAACAAAACGATCAATATCCTCCCGGCTGACCCAGTAGTTTGTTACAAAACGCCACTCCCCACTCTCGCGTGGATTGACGATGATGCCGTGCTTCTCCAGTTCATTGACGATTCTGTCAGTGTCATCGGTTTGTATATCGCAGAACACCATGTTGATATCCGCTTTATTCTCATGCACATCCACCTTGTCGATTTCGGAAAGTCTCTTGGCCAGATAACGCGCGTTGTCATGGTCTTCTTTCAGTCTCTTTGACATCTTCTCAACAGCAATAATCCCGGGGGCTGCAATCACCCCGGCCTGTCTCATGCCGCCGCCCATAATCTTCCGGTTTTTTCTGGCTCTTTCGATAAACTCATTGGTTCCCACCAGCATAGAACCAACCGGGGCACAGAGCCCTTTCGAGAGGCAGAACATGACAGAATCCGCCTTTTCGGCAACAACAGCAGGATCACATCCAAGCGCCTGAGCCGCATTGAAGATCCTGGCCCCGTCGAGATGAACGTTGATATTTCTTGTTTCGGCCATTTTCTTGATGGAAGCCATCTTTTCAAGCGGGATAACTCTTCCCGATGAATGGGCATTTTCCATACAGATAAGGCCCGTTCTTGGAAAATGAATATCCTCGCCACGGATAAGGCTTTCGATTACCTCTGTTTCGGGATAGCCTTGAGAATCATCAAAAAAAGAGAGCTGAACCCCGGCTATAACGGCGGAAGCCCCTGCCTCGTGAACAAAAATATGAGCATTTCTTCCGAGAATAACCTCATCGCCTCTCCGTGTATGTGTCAAGATGGCCAGCTGATTCCCGAAAGTTCCCGAGGGGACCAGCAATCCGGCTTCTTTTCCCAACCCCTTTGCGGCCAGCGCTTCCAGTCTGTTCACTGTGGGGTCATCCCCGTAAACATCATCTCCAACTGCAGCCTCTGCCATTGCCTTTCTCATTCCTTCAGTGGGTTTTGTAACCGTACCACTGCGTAAATCTATGGATTTCATCAAACTTCCTCCCTTTCATCTGTTATTTCCTTTTCAATCCTTCTATAGAGATCCTTTTTCTTTCTGAGAACATCCTCCTGATCGTAATTTTGGATACAACTCTCCCGGCATTTCTCACAGGGTGCCCTGAATTCATTTAAAGACTTCCCCAAGGCCTGTGCCAATGCCCGGGGATCTTTGAACGGGACGAGATATCCGTTTTTACCGTTTTCGATCTGCTCCCGAAGTCCTCTGACATCCGTTCCAACAACGGGGACACCCATGCTTAGTGCCTCCAGCGTTGAGACGGGCATCCCCTCTCTGTGTGAGGGGAGGGCGAAAACATCCGTTATACTCAGTATTTCCGGTACGTCCTGCCTTTCGCCGGTGAAAATAACGTTCTTTTTCAGGTGGTATTTGTCGATCGTATTCCAGATTAAATCCTTAGTCTTCTTCTCCTTGTCGTCTTTTTGAACCTCCCCTACAAGGATCAGTTTTATTCGCGGCATTTCCCGCTTTAAGATATACAAGGCCTCCAGAAGCTCGACCAGGCCTTTCTCTTTTTTCAGGCTGCCGGTATATGTGATAACCTTTGATTCGGTATCGATCTGGAATTCATCGTACAGCTCCTTCTTCTTTCCCGGGTTGATCCGCAGGGGATTAAAAACCACCTTCGTATCAATGCCGACACTGTTGAGATTGATGATTCTGTCCTCATCCAGAAAATGCTTTTCAACGGCGGTTTTTCTGTCTTCCTCGTTGATCGTTAAGAGATAATCCGTGTATTTTTTGGCCTGATGCTTCTCAAGCCATAAATAATAATGATACAGGAATGGATTCATCTCCTCGTGAAACGCAAACCCATGGGCTGTATAGATGGTTTTTGGAATCCCTGCCTTCCTGGCCGCCGGTCTGGACAGGAAAGAGATTATCGGGGTATGTGTATGGACCACATCCGGCTTCATCCCCTGAAACAGCTCAAGCATTGTATTGTAAGTGGTGAAGAGTTGCCAGAGTGAGAAATGCTTGGGTATATTGACATCAAAGACGGAGATCTTGTTGTCTATGATGATGACATTGTCCTGTAGGATTCCATCGGGATCTGAGGTAATAATATCAACATCATGTCCCATCTGTGAGAGCATTTCAATAAAGGGGAGAAAAAAATGCTCCACCGCCTTTGAATCATCTATTACTTGAACGATTTTCATCGATTCACCTTATCCTTTCAAGATCTATTGATGGTATTTCAATCTATTTGATCATTTGGTTATAATCGGCTTGGCTTTTGGCGTTAAATTATAACATGCTTCGATTGTCTGTTCGGTCTATATCGTTCAAGAGGTATGGTATCATAAATCATATCATAATGAAGTGGAAGGTGAAAGATTGTTTGAGAATAATCGAGTCTGTAAACTACTCGGCATTCAATATCCTGTTTTAGAAGGTGGTATGGCCTGGGCGGGCACTGCTGCTTTAGCAGCAGCGGTTTCGAACGCCGGCGGTTTGGGAACTATCGGGGCCGCAGCCATGCAACCGGGAGAACTTCGTGAATCTGTTAAAAAAGCAAAACAGCTCACCAACAGGCCCTTTGCCGTTAATCTGGTCCTCATTAATCCTGATGTTGACAGGCAACTGGCAGTTCTTTACGAAGAGGGGGTTTCAACGATCATTTTTGGTGCCGGTAATCCTGCAAAACACCTCAAAAAGGTTAAGGAGAGAGGAATAAAGGCCCTCGGGGTGGTGTCGTCCACCAACCTGGCCATCTTCCTTGAAAGAGCCGGAATCGATGCCATTATTGGGGAAGGGCTTGAGGCGGGGGGGCATATCGGAACTGCTACCACCCTCACACTGACACCATCGCTCACTAAAGCACTGGATGTTCCGGTTATTGCGGCCGGAGGTATAGCTGATGCCGGGACAATGAAAGCCGTTTTTTCACTGGGGGCCGAAGGAATACAGATGGGTACAAGATTTTTATGCTCCCATGAGGCTGAAATACATCCGCATTACAAGGAGCTGATCGTTAAAAAAGGACTGAGAGATTCAACCATCACAGGTGATGATTTGGGTCATCCGGTCAGAGTGATCAAATCCAGATTTATTAAGAAGATGAAAAAGCTGGAGAGAGAGGACCCGGAGAAAGCGGAAAAAATCATGCTTGGTTCACTTTCAAAAGCCGTTAATGAGGGCAATCCTGATAATGCTTCTTTTATGGCAGGATTATCAATGGACAATATCAATGAGATACTGAGTGTAGAAACGATTATCCAAAACACCATCAAAGGATTTGAAAGGAGAATGAATGAAGGACATCAATGAAACAAAGACAATCATCAAACAGTGGAAGGACAAAGTCGATGAAGAGGGCGAATATCTTGGAAACGGCATTCTGAAGATCGACAGCTTTGTCAATCATCAGATTTATCCCGATATGATGAACAATTTTGCTACGGCGGTTCTCAATGCTTTTGGGGATCAGGATATCTCCCGTGTGATCACCATTGAAACTTCCGGTATCGCCCCGGGGTATGCGGTAGCTGATGCATTGAATGTTCCCCTGGTCTTTGCAAGAAAGAAAAAACCTATCACAATGAGAAACGCCTATTCAAAAAATGCCCCTTCCCATACAAAGGGTGGTGTGGTCACATTGTACCTATCCTCACAAATGCTTAATGAAGGGGAAAGGGTCCTCCTTGTTGATGATTTTCTGGCGAGTGGAAAGACGATTCACGCAATGGGCAAGATTATTGAAGAGGCCGGCTGCGAATTAACGGGCATTGCCACGCTTGTTGAAAAGACTTTTGAAGGTGGAAGAAGACTGCTGGAGGATGAATTTAACGTACCTGTCTTCGGTTTGCTGAGGATTGCAGCGTTATCGGAAAACGGAATAGTCTTTGAAGAGGGGACCGGAACGGAGTAAAACAACATGATAAAAAGAACACTGACGATACTCTCAAAAATGCCTTATTTATCAATAAAAGGGCTTTCAGATAAACTGGATGTCTCTCCCGGCATGGTCGAGGCACTCCTTGAGGATATGAAGAGACTCGGGTACATCAAAGAGGAGCAATGCGACTCAAGTTGCTCAAGTTGTCAACTCGCTACTTTTTGCTCTGGCGAGAGCAATGGGATTATATACTGGCAGATAACCGAAAAGGGTAAAAAGGCCATAGAAAGTCCATAATACTCTAAAGAAGCGTTTCAAATGTGTTTTCCCTGTAGCGTCGGTCTGCCTCATTAAACTCAGTGATCCAGGTATCATCCAAATGGAAATAGCCTGTGTAAGGGGCTTTCAGGTTCGTTATGAGGGACAGGTTATGCATCACCCAGATGCCGCCCGGGGTTCTGTACCAGATATAAGAAAGCAGAGCACCGTTGTTGTCATAGCGTTTAATCCCATAGGTCAGGTAGACCTCCGAACCGGGATAGCACATCGCCCGCGTAAAGTTGAGTGCCTTTCTCAGATCAAAATGCTTTCCGGACTCTTCAAAGGCATTCTGAGCATAGGCAACCCCGATCATTTTAAGCTTTACCAATTCCCCGTCAGCAATCACTTCTAATGTGAACGGATCCAGTATCTTATGGACGGTGACCTTTTGATAGTGAACGGGTACGGTCTCAAACGGATAGGAAAAGAGCGCACCGTTTCTCGTCAAAGTGTTAGAAAAGCCAACCGTTACGATTATCACCGAAAAAACTATCACTAACAGCTTCTTGTCAACCATTAAACTCACCTCTGCAGCCCATTATATCATTAAATCGTTTAACCCCTATTCATTGTGGCGGTGTAGTACCCGAATACACAAGAGCCCATTCGCTTTTTAGAATGGATTTTTCAATCGACCTTCAATAACTCCAATTTTAAAAACCTTATGCCTCTAATCAGAAATAATCAACTCTAAAAACGACTGATGCTTTCTTTTCAGACTTGAATTGTTTTCTGAAAGGTATATGATAGATATGTGATAGGTGATTCACCTATGAAGAAAGCGAAGGAAGTTGAAAGCTTAACCCAACGGATTGATCAGATTTAAATATTTCATGGAGGTGTTGTTTTGAAACTAAAAGGAAAATGTGCGTTAATAACAGGTGGAGCAAGGGGAATCGGAAAAGAGACGGCCCTGATGTTTGCAAAAGAGGGAGCCAATGTTGCCGTTTGTGACCTTCTCGACGATGACTTGAAGCAGGTGGAGAGTGAAGCTGCTGGATTTGAGGGAACTGTTAAGGGGTTCCATCTTAATGTAACAGACCGGGAAAAGATTGACAAAGTCCTCGGAGAGGTGAAAGAGACGTTTGGGCAGATTGACATACTCGTCAACAATGCCGGTATAACAAAGGACGCATTTCTCATGAAGATGACGGAGGAACAGTGGGATCAGGTCATTGACGTTAATCTCAAGGGAGTCTTCAATATGACCCAGGCTGTGTCAAAGATGATGAAAAAGACCGGTGGTGTTGTTCTTTCAACCTCATCGGTTGTCGGCGTTTACGGAAATGTGGGCCAGACAAACTACGCCGCATCAAAGTCAGGTATTATCGGCATGACCTACACATGGGCAAAAGAACTCTCAAGGTATAAGATCAGAGTGAATGCTGTGGCCCCCGGCTTTATCCAGACCCCGATGACCGAGAACCTGCCGCAAAAGATTCTCGATCACATGAAGGACAAGACACCGTTGAAGATGCTCGGAGAACCCAAAGACATTGCAAATGCCTTTTTGTTCCTGGCAAGTGACGATGCAAGATATATAACCGGTCAGGTCCTGGGAGTAGACGGCGGGCTGGTCATTTAAAGAAAGGATTCTGTTTAAATTGAGAAGAGTTCCAAAATCGGCAAGGGGAGAGGCAACCTGGAAACGGATATTTGACAGTGCACAAAGACTCTTTTTGGAAAAGGGCTATCACAAGACATCTGTACTCGCCGTTTCAAAAGAGGCGAGTATCTCTCCTGCCACTTTTTATCAGTATTTTGGCTCGAAAAACGAGATATTTGAGATGATTTTGGAGTCTTTTCAAAATGAATTTTTCAACCTTGTCAAAAGTGTTTTCGGATCAAACCTGCCGTTTAACGAGAAGATTGCAGTCTTAACCGAACGGGTCTTTGACACATTCTGGCGCTTTCGCGCTGAATACAAAGTCTTTCGGGAAGCAGAATTTATTGATAAGAAACTGTGTCTCAGTTTTCACAACACCATTAAGGAGTCCCTTGTTGAAACCGGTATTTTCTCTGACGATCCCCTTGAAATAGATGCCGTATTCTGGTTCTATTTCGGTCCCCTTTTCTATATTGCAGGATACTGGATTCTCTGGCAGAACCGGGAGGTTCCCGACAACACCCGATCTAATCTTCAGGCATTTTACTTAAAGGGAATCTCCGCCTCGAATACACAACCTTCCAGAAATGTCTTTACATTAAACAGAGAGGTCTTCCAACCGGTTGAAGGTCTGAAAATGAAGCCTCAAAGAAGGTTGAACAGAGGGGAACAGAGCAAAAAGAAACTCCTTGACAGTGCTGAGAAACTCTTTGGAAACAGAGGCTATTTCGAGACAACAGTTCATGAGATCTGTTCGGATTCCGGATTGAGTGTCGGGACGTTTTATTTGTACTTTTCCTCAAAGTTTGAGATATTACGGGTCCTCGTAGAGAGAACAAGTAAAGAACTGAGACACATCATAAAACAATACATGAACCGGTTTGAAGATAGACGGGATCAGGAGATTGCCGGTTATAAGGGGTTTTTGGCCTTTTTCAGTCAACACTCGAACATGTACGGTGTTGTCAGGGAAAGTGAGTTCATTGATTCGTGCGTCACGCTTGAATACTATAATTCCCTTCAAGAACCGTACAAGCATTCTCTTGAAAAGGCGATGAAAAAAGGCCAGATAAGAAAAACGGACTCTGATGTACTGACATCGATATTAATGGGCATCGGACATCTGCTCGGGCAGTCTCTCCTGATCCTTGAAAAAACGGAAACCGGTGAGTTTTCACATTATTTAAAACCACTTTCCGTGAGAGTTCTGGAAGGTTTTAAAGTCGGGAAGACGGAAAGGAAAGAACACCATATCACAGGAGGTCAAAAATGAAGAAAGTATTTATAACAGGAGCAAAAAGAACGGCCATCGGCACACTCGGGGGAACACTGAAAAAGACTTCAGCGGTCAAACTCGGCGTTACAGCGGCAAAGGCCGCGATGGCACAATCCGGAATCAAAGGTGACACCATAGATGAAACAATCGTGGGGAATATATTATCCGCCGGACAGGGAATGGGGCCCGGCAGACAGGTCAGTATCCATGCCGGTGTTCCCGAGGAGAAACCGGGTTATACCGT
>Ga0102934_1002032_pt1 | contig 14134 bp, 7 predicted proteins | sample SalPonR2_A_D1_MG_FD_78175 | JGI IMG/M metagenome (GOLD analysis project Ga0102934, IMG submission 78175) | Salt pond soil microbial communities from South San Francisco under conditions of wetland restoration - Salt Pond MetaG R2_A_D1_MG | ecosystem: Environmental > Aquatic > Marine > Intertidal... | reverse complement strand
TTTTCAAACCCGCGCGGTCAATTTGTTCAGCACGCGGCCCCATCTTGACCGTAGCTGGACTTGAACCCGTCACTTTTCCTTCTTTCCTTTCGCCTTCCCCCCCACCTCCTTTCTTTGGCCCCCTCTCGCCCCTTTCAACCACCCTCTCGCCTTTCCGTTTCCTTCCCGCTACTTGCACCTCCACTCCGGCACAGCTGCTGCCAGCCCCTCCCTTCCCACCAGCCTCTTTCACTCCACCCAATTTATCCAGCAAGCCCGCGAACGCTGCATATTTCGGAGCCGCCTCATAGGCGGTCTTTCGCGCCATTTCCAGAAACTGGGCCAGCAAGTCTCCGCCCACCACTCCTCGGCTCAGGTCCTTGACCAGTGCCGACCGTTTCATTTTCAAACACTCGGAGTCGCTCGTGGCACTCGCCCAGGGCAAGACACCTCCCCGCGCAAAGTACAGCAAGACCCAGCCCAGCGCCTCTAAATCATCGCGCCGCCCTGCTGGCCTTCCCTCGTGGCAGGCGAGACTGGAAAACAGGGGGGTGCCTACTCCCCCACCCGCGGCACCTTGCCCCTCCTGTGGTTTATGGACTCCGTTGCTTCCGGTGTATTTTTCCACCAGACCCAAATCCACGAGGAAGACCCGCTTCGACGCACGCGTGCCGGGCAAGCCGAGCATGAAGTTCTCGGGCTTCACATCGATGAACAAGAGCTGCCGTTCGTGCATCTGTTGAATGCCATCCAACATCTGTTTCCCGTAGTCTGCAAGGGTCGCAGGAGAGAAGTAACGTCCTTGAGATTCGAATAATTGACTGAGATCTTGACCTAAGCGTTGCATTACGAGGAACCGGAAGCCTTTGTCTTCACCGTATGAGAGGAGGGCGGGCAACGCAGGCACGTGCGGGACCCCCATCAAGTAGTTTTTATAGACCAGCTGCTCCATATACAAGGTGTCCGCGTTTCGTTTCAGGCTCTCGTCTTTCTTGTTCTTCTTCCTGGCCACCCCTGCGGCAGCGGGTGGGGGAAGGGGAGCTAGTTTGATTACCCATTCCTGTTCATTTTGGGCCCCCGTCACGTCCTCGACAGCAAACACCTGCCCGCATGCACCCTCTCCAAGAAGACGGCCCAACTTCCAACGACCACGGAGAATAAGACCCGGGCGGGCGGTGCTGCTGTTTTTCTCCTCCAGAACCGGTCCGTTTTTCTCTTTTTGACGCGGGGGCGGCATCTTGGCAGTTTGATAGGTATGGTGAAAATAGGTGGAATGCATGACAAATGAGGACGAGGATATAAAGTAAACAATGCGAACAAGATCACAGCAAAATTAAATGCTGTGGTCAGCAGCATACATCCGTGTGGTGACAAGGTTGTTCGTCCGAACAATCAAAGTAAACTGGATTGTGACCGCTTCTTCCACTTGAGGCTGATTCCGCGATGACGAACAACGAGAGGCAACTCGCGAAGCAAGCTAGGACGTAGAACAGGAACATCATGCTTTCCCCAAAAACTATCGCATGGCCCAATATGCCCATGGTTTCATGACCAGTCTGAAATTCAACTTTGTGCCTACCTACTTCGTGTCGCCCTGTCAGTTTCGAGCATGCCTTGGGGGTCGGCCGTGGGTTGTTCTATCCGGCCCATCAGCGTTCCCAAACTTCACTTTGGGGCCTTCTCTTTCTTGGCTGAAAAAATAGTTGATCCGCTTGTAAGCTTCGACAAGTCCTCGCATGGCATACGCATTTCTTGTATGTGACCTCACCCTGTGCCTTTGTCTATGCCAGCAACCTATCATTATGTACCGGTGACATGAAAGCAGACTAGTACCCGTTCTTTCTCAGTCTCCGATATCTTTGGACACTTGATTCTACTTTATGCCCCCATGTAATGGATGTCCTCAGCATATTCCTCTTTATATGTCTTTGTTTGCTCTCTTTTCTTTCTTTGCCCCTCTTCCATGCGTCCGCACGTCGTGCCCCTGTCGACCACCTTCAACGTCGAGACCGTTTTGCACGCTGTACAATGGGCCGACTTACTACACTCGCCTTGCAATTTGCAAGCGTGGATACAGACTCCTGCGTTAGAGAAATCTCGAAGCCATTGCCTTGTTCCAGCAAGTATTCCGACGCGAGTCTCGCCCGCCCTCGGCGTTCCGGGGGAGGGAGAAAGGAGGTGGAGGACGGACGGGAGGGGGAGGTAGAGGGCGGGAAGGCAGACGCGGACGGACGGAAGGGCCGTGGGGCCTTGGGAGGAGCGTGCTGCTGAGCTGTTGTTCGAAGGCCGTCATGGGGAACCGGTGGGTGGGAGTAAGGAAGCTCTGCGTTGTCCTCCTCGGGACCACAATCGCCCGCGCAGGTCTCGTCGCTGTCACTTGCCTCTTCCGGACCGCTTTTGTCCATAGACATTGGTGTGCGATGACATTTGATGGTGTCTTCTTCCTTTTGAGCTACATCATGTCCCTCTTGTCGCACTCCCTCTCCTCCAGCAACGAGCTTGTTGTGTCCCCCCTTGGCAACCTCTCTGAACAGGAACCTTGTCCCCGTACCCCAAACCCTGCCCTCTACCATGGCCGTCTGCTTCCTTCCCCCTTTTCCGTTTTCTCGCGTGCCCTCTTCAGCCAAGCACGCTAAGGCAGCCTCGATCTGCTCGCGGGACAGGCTTAAGGCGGTCGCTGCTTTGTTGACGGAGATCCAGCTCCCGTGCCGGTGATAGGTAGAAAGAACATGCTCCCGTACTGCTTCTAATTCCGCGTAACCGACGCTGCCCACAATTATTTTTTGATGTTTTTGGGGGAAAAGGGACATGGTTGTGGGGGAGTCGACGATAGTTCCAGCACATTCCCCGTCAGGTTCCGTCTTCGCTTGAGCGTTGCTTTCCAAAAGTCCAGTCCTCCTTGTACTTCTGGTTGTCCGTTCGACCTTGTCCTGAAGAGAAAGTGAGTTCATCGCCCCTGTCACCCCTCGCCCCTTCTCCCGCCGCCTCGGTCCATCCATTTTGGTCCTGATCCCTCCCAGAGTCCGCTTATTGGCCTCCTTCTCCATGTCCATCTGTTTTCCCACCGGCTTCTTATTCTCCTCTTCTTCCTGGTCCGCCACCGTCTCCTCGTCACTGGGATCCCTCGAGCTATCCCCCTCGGATACCTCCTCGCGTTCCCTACCCCTGACATCGTTCCTTCTTTTTCTTGCGCCTGAGACCCCAGAGATGGGAGTGCTCAAGGCAGTTTTCTCATCATCATCCTCCTCGTCTTTATTGGAATCTTCATCTTCTATTTCATTTTCTTCCCCTTCCCGTCTCATCAACAATATTCCCGCGCTTTCCGTCCCGTCCTCTGCTTCTACTGCCTCTTCCGCCCTATTGACGGCAGACAGATCCACGCCCACAAACTTCAACTCCAAAGCGTATTGAGGTGAGACCACGTTCCCAATTTTCACCTTCAAGGCTCCCTTATCTTCCACAGCCAAACAATCTCCTCGGGCCGCACGTTGGAAAAACGGGGGTTCGTAGGCGGGTGGAGTCCGTTCATCGTAGTAGAGGAGCTTCAAGGACAGAGTTCGGTGGCAGGGAAGAGACTCGAGGGTGTGTGTGAACATGAGCAGAGCACGAATGAGGGAGATGGCTTGCGCTTTTAAATCCGCCTTTGTCCGGGCTATGCGAGAAGCGTTTAGGGTCACTTCCCCATCATCGGTATATCCAACTTTCCATTGATAAGTTTCAATCACTTTCTCATGGGCATTCTCAGCCCCTCTCTCGTCAGTGGCGGCCGAGCAGGACAGTGAAGTAGGTGGAGTAGGGATGGAGATGGCAAAGACAACAGCACGAAGGTAACGCTTGGATAGAGCATCGAAGACTCCTTGCTCCAACCAGTTGGTGAGAAGATGTGCTTCTTCATGCCGGACATTGCCATTCTCAGATTTGGGTTGTAAGTGCTTGATCTATTGTTAAAATATTTTAGGAGAGGGAAGGGGAACGGAAAGCAAAGGTCCACAACAGGTGGTCACAATCACAAGTCGCAACTCAGAAGTGGTAACCTTGAAAAAAAAAATTTAAAAAAGATAAACAAACAAACAAACAAACAAATCTTAAACATATGCTTACCTTCATATCGATGTAGCTTTTCTCGATGAAGCAGTGTTCGGGAAAAAGGGAGCGAGCGTATGCGATTTGACTAAGTCCCACACGCATCAAATTTTTAGTCAATGCCAGACTCTGTTATGAAAAATTTGGAGTTCGATGTGTAATCTATAATTGGCGGATACAAATTACATAAAGATCTAGCTCTGTTCCTGTGAATAATTTTACCTGCACAGCCGTGACGCTTGTACTCGTTTGAGCTGTAGTTGTCCGATGAAGTATTGTAGATGCCATCAAAAACTGCGAATGAAACGGAAAAATGCAAATTGAAACAAAGCGCTTTTGTTGTAGCAAGTCTACATATTTGATACGAGGTCTACTTCTTTTCGTGGAGTTCAACGATGTTGATGTTCAACATGATGGGGAGGGAAGAGGACGTCGTGGCGGAGTAGGAGCGTAAGCTTACGAAGTGGAGGAGCTGGGTGGGCCAAAATGGTATTTCAAACGCTTTCTGAGCTCTATTTTTGCCTTTTTATTAAGAAATTACATTTGAAGCGCCACTCCTCGTATCAATTTTACACTAGGATCCTGTTTGCAGCAATATTATGTACATGGGAAGAGGGGAGGTTCAGGAACGTACGTAGGAGCCTCTCTCAACATGATCATATGGACAATGGCGATTGCACACCCAAAAGGCGCATTCCTACCAATCGCGAGTCGAATTCTCCAGATATCATTGCTTCACCCTGAGATTAATTGGTATTTAAAAAGTTTGCCAAGTGTGCCGTGTGTCAACGAAAGGGTCCATCCTTTCAGGGCATTCAGAGGATAAACCGGGTTTGAGAGAGCAATGGTACATCCAGAAGAGATGAAACCGCCATCTTAAGTGTCTCCAGAAATCTGTTTGAATCCGACCTTGATAATTGAATGGCGCCAAAGGACATTAATTTGCCGCGAACGGACCCATCAATCTCCAGCGGCCGTAGATTTTGCATCGACGACTTGAAGGTGTCGGGTGGGCGTTGTTAAGTGAAAATTGGTATCAGAAATACTGTGAACTAATGTAGGATGGGAATAAAATAACAAATCCAATAACATAAGAAAGCTAGGGTGTATTTTTTTATTCTATTGCTACGTTCTTTGATAATTTGGCCTTTGACAGGAAGGCTCGACATCATCTTTTCCATTGAAGTAAGGGCGCATTCATCTTCCTTGGCGTTACTCGACCTCTTTCCGCTCTGTTCTCGTCACCTTCACGTGTTGCCTTCTAGTCTTTTCGCCTGACTGTCATCAAAAGCGAACGCCAGCCGCCTGTAGAGTCTGCACCTGCTGTTGACTCAGGCTTTTTTCTACAATTTGCCATAGGTTCACGCCAGGGTTGCTTGCCAAAAGGGTATTCAGTCGCTGTGCAACGAAAGATAACGGATTGCCCACCTCGGGAAAGTAATCCTCATCCCCTGCTGAGGCGAAATGAAGCTTACTAAACACCGCCTCGCCACTCACCTCTTGAACAGCCTGCTGCTTCTCCCACGCGTCCTCCTCGTCAATGCCCTCATCCCCCCCCCCCCGTTTCCCCACCACGCTGTTCGCATCCTTGTCCGCCTCTGGCGTGGCCATGCACACCACCCCCTTCAAGAGCCCTCCCCATATCTCCAGCCCCTCCGCGGAGCCTAGCAGTTCCCGGTACTCGCACGTAACCCTGGTCAGGCCCACCACGCAGGCTTTGGCCTCCATTCCTCCCGCGATGGCCGCCATTTGCACGTTGGGGATCCAGACCTGGGTCAAAACCATTCGGGTCATGCCGGACTGCAAGGACTCGAGGAGGTGCACCCAGGCCTCGGGCGAGAATTTTCCAGTGTAGAATCCGAAGAAGAGGAGGCTGGAACGGACGGTCCGAGGCGACTTGGAGGTCTGCAAACGGGTGAATATGAGCTCAAAAATCCGGCGTTCGTATTTGGAAAGGATCGAGGAAGAAATGTTGGTGAAGACTGCAAGGAGAAGGTCGAAGGCGTATTTTTCGGAGACACGATAGGAGAGCAGGTTGGAAAAAATGCCCAAGAGAGGTTCAATGTGCGGAGACAACGTCTCCGGTCCCTTCTTCAAGTAGGCTTGCAAGAGGAGGACGAGGCCGGGGATGTTGGCTTTCCGTTCCCAGAGCGAGGCAGTGAGCAAGGGGGGGAAAAGCCCGACAAAGGCCGGGGAGAGGCCGTCGGGTCGGTAGAGCAGAAGTTGGGCCAGGATCTGGAAGACGTAGGGCGTGAACTCGGCCACGTCTAAACTCAACACGCCTTCAAAAGGGGGCATCAGGCGCTCCTCAAAGTCCGCCGTGGCGTGCGGGTTGGCCTGGCAGATAAATTTGACCGTGGCGGCCAAGGATTCGAAAAGGAAATGGTTGAAGAGGGGGTTGGAAGGGTTCCGGCAGACCCGGACCAGGGAGGCCGTGAGTCGTTCGAGCACGATGCCGGTGACGGGGAGGATCTCGTCTTGGACAACGGTGAGCAAGCGCATGATCGCCTTCATCACATACTCGTTCTCCTGCCCGTCTGCACCCCCTCGGTCCACCACCGCGAACAAGCCCGTGAAGAGGCCGTTCAAAGAGGGACGCAACGCTTCCTTCCCCAGCCGACGGACCCACGTCGGTCCCCCCCGCTCGTTCCGATCCTTCACGTTCAAGATCCGCTCCAGGCAATGCGCGGCGTAGGTCTGGACCACGGCGTGCGCGGAGCCCAGGAGCTTGATCAAGAGGGGCATGACCGCCAGGAGGGCTTGCACGGAAAATTGCTGCCGGAAGACGGTGACAAATTTCAGACCGTCCGCTTTCAAGATGGGCCGGGCGTCCAAGGCCGGGTCCTCCAGCTCGGGGAGGATGTGAGCGGTGTAGAAGGCCATCACGTCCACCTTGTCGTTGATGATCGAGGCACCCTTGGCCGCCGATTCTCCCCGGACCGTGATGGCGAGCATGAGCTGGATGGCCGCGTCCTTGCTCTTCCAATTCGAGGGGTTGCTGGAGGAAGGGAAGTGGGGGGGAGGAAGGGAAAGAGTAGTGAATTTGACAAGTACGCGGGTAGCCCATGAATAGACGGCGCTTACTGTACGGTCCGAATGAATTTTGTCCGCAGGCGAGGTACCCTCACCCTTCCCCTAATTGGCCCCAAACTGGTCCGACTCTCTGCCACATCCCAGCTTGACGGGAAGCCTGCCCGCACCTTTGGTAGAGGTTGAGCATATTCCCGATGTACTCGAGCCCGATGCGGGTCACGTCTGCGTCGAACTGCTGGCACAGGGCCCGAACCAAGTCGGAAGAGCAACGCCTCCGGGTATCCTGGTCGGAACCTTCCATGTCCCGCTGGATGTACTCGGTCGGGTTGTCCTCGAACATGTACTCCTCGTCCTCCCGCATCGTCACGTTCGGAACCACGATCGCCTCGAGAATTTGCCGGAGCAGGGTCGGATTGTTGAAGAGGGCGTAGTGCATCTGTTTACCGGCCAAAGAGGCGAGGAAGCGCATGGAGACCGTCACCAAGGCGTCGTACTTGGGGAGGGCCCCCGTGGTCCCCGAGGTCTCCAGAAGCTCCCACACGGCCGTGGCGAAGATATTCAGGTGCGGTTGGAACTCTTCTTCGTACTTGGTCGCGTACAGATTGACGTTCTCCACCACCGCGGCCCGCACCGCTTCCAACGGCCCGGGTTTGTCGTCCTCGCTCTCATCCACCAACAGCGGGTGGCGAAAGCGCAAGAGCTTGGCAAAGATGCTCATCCAGGGTGCCATGTTGTCCTCGAAAAACTCCGGCAGGTCCTGCCAATTCAGCGAAAAGAAGATCCTGCAGCATAATCGCAGGGTTTCCATCGTCGCCAGCAAGCGCGGCTTGTCGTTGGTCTTGGCTGCCTCCTCCAAACGCGCCTCCGCCCACGTGAAAAGCTCCGTCAAGGGTGCGGCAAAGTTTTGCAAACAAAACAAGAGCTGGGCAAAAAGGGCGTCGCTTTTGAAGGCGTACCGAAACCGTTTGAAAATCGCGTTGGCGGATCGCAAGACGCCGTTGATGACGTGGAAGTCCTGGGAGGAGAACTTGGCCACCATTTCCGGGAGCAGACCGGGCCATTGGTCAGGGAAGTCGTGGCTGCTGATGATGGTCAAGGCCTCCGAGAGTTGTTTCTGCACGTCGTTGGGGACCAGGCACATGAGGTTGAGTATGTGTTGCTTGACCATGTCCTTGTCTGCGTGCGCCATGGACGGCGCGTCGACCGCCTCGCCCTCCTCCTTTTTGGACTCCCACCCGGTCCGAACCAAGTTTTTGAAAGAAACGGCAGCCGCTTGTCGAATGGAAATGTCAGGCTCCGCTGGGCCTGTGGCGTGCATTTCGATGATCTGAAAGAAGAGCATGGCGCAACCCGGCTGACCGTACAGTTTCTTCAAGAATTGCTCGGCTTCTTGACGCTGTTTGGAGGTATCCGGGAGTGCAATCATGAGGAGGAAACACCAAGAATAAGGCATTTGAGCACACTGCAGAGCCATCGCACATTCCTTGGGTCTCTCTTCTCGTTACAAGGGACATGTGCCCATGCATTAATGACGAGAGAGTTTTGTTCCATAGCCCGCCACTTGGGGCATCGGACAGGAAGCGGTACAAGGGGACGGGAAACACTATTGCTTTAAGGTCCTACCTGTGTCTTATCTGCTGAAAGTGTCTTAAGAAGTACCCCAGGCACCATAGCCAAGGCCTCAGCATTGCCCTGCATGGTTGCTATTTTAAAGAGGTTCGGGGGAGGAATTGGGAAAGACAAACTGATGAACGAAAGCTGTCAACCGAAGCGATCTTTGTATTCCGCTATCAGAGAAATGTGCCGGGCAATTAACGACATGTCTTTCATTCATGCGACGCCGCCTAAAGCTTCCAAATGCCTGCAACTGGCCGTGCGTTTGGTAAGCGTGAAGGGCGTGGGAAGCTTTTTGGCCCGTCGCTAATGGTATCGTCATCTCGAGCGATGCGGGGGTGTCTGGTCACTGCCGAGACTATCATGCCCACGCTGTGCTTCCCTTGCATCCCGGAATACCCCAAAGGATGGGTACATTCGAGATTCAAGCTTATCGCGTGTATGATGGACGGCATTGTGAGATTTTCTTGCACCTTTGGCGGCAGGAGAGGAAGCTGCTGAAGCCAAGAGCTTTTGATAGCCTCCTCCCTTCCCTTTCCCCTGGTTTTAGCCTTTTGTGGCTTAGATGCTACGGTGGCATACACATCTCGTGATCAGCACGTCTTCTCTTTGCTGCTGACGTGTACGCTCTCCTTATTCTGGGCTTCCACTTCTTACGCGTCGGTTTCGCTCACACGGCCCGCATCAGGCCATGATTGACAGGAAGATATTTGAGGACCGATTGACGTACAAAGAGACGACAATCACGGGCCACACTGCTGTCAGTCGTCTCGTGGCACGATTTAATGCTTTTGTCAACGCGGCCGTGAGCGCCCTCGGCGCATCCGACGCGAAGACCCCGGTTGGTCTGGGATGTGGGGAGAGAGAGACTGCGCTTGAGCAGTACGACGCCTTGGTCAAGGAGCTGACATTGATGCGGCTTGAGGTAAGGCTCAGTCAGTCTCAGAGGTTGTGTTTTCAAAATTGATGCACTCCAAACGACGATATATGCGGAGTGAAGCGCCACCTCATCACAGGTCCCCTCCAAGCGACGCTGCTAACGCGTCCATCACAAACAATCCCATCCCTCTTTCCCCAATTAATTGTGTACGCTCGAATCTTAACACCCCTGTCATCATTCTCTGTTGGATCCAGATTGACAAAGCGGAAGCGGTGTTCGCCACCCTGCCCCGGGAGCGGGAGGAATTCGAAGTCTATTCCGACACGATAGCCCAACAGACAGCTCGCGTGGAGGCAGAGATTGTCGCTCTCAAGGAGAGATTGGTCGTGGAACGTGCAATTCGTCTGCAGCGCGAAGAATACGAGGCGCTGGCAAAGCTGGTGAACAAATATCCAGCCAAAGCACAGACGACGGTAGGACAGACCAAAGTGGCGGCAGAGATAGCAGCTTTGGAGGAAGAGAAAGGAAGGCTTGGCAAGGCAGTGGCCATGAGGAAACGGCAGTTGTCTTTTGTCCTCAATGCCGTGAGGGATCTCAAGAACGGCTTGGAGTACGACATGCGGACAGACGAGGAAAAGGAGAGGTTTTTGGCTGAGCAGGCGGCTGCCGTGGCCAAGTGCAAGGAAGAGGGCGGGGAAATGGAGGGAGAGGGAGACGAGGACGAAGAGGACGAGGAATCAGAAATGCAAATGGACTGATCGAAGTCATTGCATGTCATTAAAACATGTACATAACAACTCTCATTGAGTGTCTTGACGGTACCAGACACCGGCATTCCCCCCCCCGGCAGGAAAAGAACAAAAAAAAGAAAAAAGAACACATAATTTGTCCACTTTTGTGAGAATGAGCTCCACATTGGAGTTTGGGCACATTTAACGCTTACGTGTATCTTCTCTTGTATACATATCGCATATTTTTCTCCACGCGTCAGTAAAGAAGACATTGTTTTAGAGCGCGACCCCCCCCCCTCCTGTGGTTGGCCGGAGATATTTCAAAGCTCGATCCCCTCCACGTCGCCGCAAGGTAATTACCCCGTCCAACTCTCTGGGACAGACCCCGCCGCCTCGCCATGCCTGCCGCACATGCCGCCTCGCGATGTCGTGAGGACGTGTGGAAGCCTATGGTAATAGCCTTGCTTGGCTGCCAGCGCGTGCACAGGCTTTTTAATTTTGACGTGACGGAGGGAGGAAGAAGAGCGCGGAAGGGGAAATAAACCCCAGGCTCTCTCGAGACGGAGATCCAGGCTTTTTTTTATGTCCAGAGCTCTCCCATGTTCTTCCCCACACATGGCCTGGTTGCCACCCAGTCCAGCTAGCATGCGCGCGGGAATGTGCCAGTGACAGGTGTGGTGTGGGCACGTGCGTGCATTGTAGGAAAAGGATTGCATATATTCACGTGCTGATGGCCTCTCTGCTCTGCCCGGTCCATGATAGTCGGAGCAGCACGTGATGGTGTACAAACAAGGGAACTCAACCTAACCCTGCGCCTTGAGCACCAACGTTATCACAGTGTGCGCATGCAGATGTGAAGGCTGACATATTTATGCCACGGCGCGTGTACAATGGTATTTGGTTGTAATGCAAGTGTCGACCGGGTCACAGGATCGGCTTTGGAAGGAAAGTCTAAGAGAGGTTTGGGTCCGTGTCATCCTTCTAAATTACCGCCTTTCTTCCCCTCCGCACTCGTGCGACCGAAATTTTCATAGGCAAGAATCACAATCATTTGGCAGGGTGCCGCGGTAGGGGCAAAAGGCGAGCGTGAGACTGGTTGTTCTTGGGATATTGTATCCTAGCGCGTCTCTGCCTTGTCAAACCCCCCTACCTTGCCTGTCAAGTTCACCACGACCTGCCCGTTGCCCAATCACGACTTGAAAGCGTCTTTCGACAGTCACACTATCCAGCGCATGGCCCCAAATGCCGCAGACGAGGAGGATCGGCCCTCCCCGCCATTACTCGTCGTGTCTGAGCCCCGCTCTTCCTCGCCCTCCGCCGACTGTACCCCCCCGCCAGGACACATACTTCCAGGGGAGCCATCCACTTCTCATCATCACCACCGCCACAAAAGCGCCAGCCCTGGTAAATTCTCGGACGGCTCGGAAGGGATCAGCGTGGAATCCACCGCCTCCACCTCGGCGGCCTCGCGGACACGGGAGGAAGAAGAAGCGATCGGACGCGACCATTGCCTCGTCACTTCCTTGGCCTGGGACGTCACCTACTCCATCGCCGAGACCAAAGGCCAGCCAGGAGGCCGATGGCTCCCATGCCCGAGCCGGTCGGGAAAAAAGCGGAAGAAAAAAGTGATTCTCCACTCCATTGTCGGGCAGGCGGAGGCAGGAGACTTGCTGGCGGTCATGGGCCCGTCCGGCTGTGGGAAGTCCACCTTTCTAAGTTGTCTGGCCCTGCGCGACCAAACGTTCCGCGGACAAATCTATTTGAACGAGGCCCCGGCCAGGAAGCAGTACCTGTCGATGGTGGGCTTTGTGGACCAGCACGACCTCTTCTATCCCACCCAGACTGTGCGCGAGCACTTAGAGTTCCACGCAATGGTGCGGCTGGGGGCGCAGGTACGCACCTCGGCCAAGATGGCCCGGATCCAAGAGGTGTTGATCGAGCTGAATCTTAGCCATGTGTCCCACACGTACATTGGGGGCGGCCGGAGCGCCGTGCGTGGCCTGTCGGGGGGGGAACGCCGACGTTTGTCGTTTGCCACGGAGATGCTTTCGAACCCGTCCATCGTGATCGCCGACGAGGCAACCACGGGCCTGGACGCCTCCATGGCCAAGAGCGTCTGCCGGGTGCTGAGGGGCATGGCGGACAGCGGGCGCCTGGTGGTGGCCTCCATACACCAACCGTCCTCCCAGACCTTCTCCACTTTTACCCACCTGATGCTCCTGGCGGGCCATGGCCACATTGCCTACTACGGGCCCACGGCTAATCTGCTCGCCTATCTGGCCAGCGTCGGCCTCCAATGTCCTCCGTACCACAACATGGCGGATTTTGCCGTCCGGTGCGTCGCGGTGCCGCCGGGAGAGGGAGCCGAGGAGGCCGCCACCCGGGTGGTCAAGTTGTGCACAGCGTACACAGAGTCGGAGCTGGCGCAACAAAACCAGGCCTGGAAGTTCAAGGCGAATTTTCATCCGGTACCCCCGGAAGCCACGCCCACGCATGCCGGGGGAGTGAATCGGAGTCATAAATACCAGCACCTAGGCCCGGGGTGGGTGGGAGAGGAGGACTCGGTGGAGGAAGGGAGGATGGATCCGATCATGGCCATGACGGCAGGCCACCCGTCCTTGCAGTCCTTGACGGTCCTGGAACGGGACGCGGCGGAGTCACTGGAGGGTCCCCACCCGCCGCCGAAGCGGGGGGATGGTCGAGGGGGCCGGGGGCACGAGAAGGTGTTTGCCCGCGAGTACAACGCGTCGTGGACGACCCAGTTTGGGTACTCTCTGGTCCGGCAGCTCCAGGCCCTGCAACGGGACAAGAAAATGTCCCTGGCCCGGTGCTTCGTGGGGGTGGGAACGGGCTTGGTGATTGGCCTCGCGTTTCGGGGGCCCAAGGGCCGGGAATTTGCGCAGGGCGGAATCACGGACACGCTGGGTTTGATGCTCACGTCGGCCATCTTCTTGCTCATAACGAATTTCTTCCAAGTCGCTTTCACCCTCCCGGGGGAGCTCCAAGTCTTTTTCCGGGAGCGGCTGGCGGGCGTGAACCGGGTCAGCACCTACTACGTGGCCCATGTCGTTCAGTCCTTCGCCTTCCTCCTGGTCTGGACCTTGGCCTTCTGCCTGGTCACCTTCCCTTTGGCCCTGAACGGCCTGACGCTCCGGCAGCTCGCGGTTTTCTTCTTGACCGTCACCTTGTCGAACATTGCCTCTACGGCGTTGGGCTACGTGGTGGCTATCTCCACTCGGAACGAGGCGGTCGCCTTGGCACTGGTTCCTCCTATATCACTGCCCATGGCCCTGTTCGCCGGCTTTTTGGTGGAACTGAACACAGTGCCGCCTTTTTTGGCCTGGCTGCAGCATTTGTCCATCGTCAAGTACACGCTGCACGCCCTGGTCTTGGAGGCCTTTGCCGGCCAAGACATCCATTGTCCCCCCTCGCTCTCCCACCCAGGGGAAGGCTCAGACGGGGGAGGTTTACCGGGCGGGGCCCGTTGCGTGTATCCCTCCACGCCCTCGGTGTTGCGACGATGCTCAGCAGACCAGCATACGTTGGAGGAGAATTTGCTGCTGCTGGCGGGGTTGGGCATAGGCTTGTTGCTCTTCGGATATTTGGTGTTGGCGCGGCAGGCGATGACGGTCAAGGTGCGATAGGCGCGACGGAGCGAGGAAATAGGGGAAAGCGGGAGAATGATATGGTGGAATCGCTTGAAGGGCCGGTGGGAGGGCGGATGGGACGTCGGGAGCAAACTACTTGGTGTGACCAATCTATAAGAGGAGGACGGGGAGGGAGGGGGTGTGTGAGGTGGGGGTGTGGAACGGGC
>Ga0102934_1002030_pt1 | contig 14137 bp, 11 predicted proteins | sample SalPonR2_A_D1_MG_FD_78175 | JGI IMG/M metagenome (GOLD analysis project Ga0102934, IMG submission 78175) | Salt pond soil microbial communities from South San Francisco under conditions of wetland restoration - Salt Pond MetaG R2_A_D1_MG | ecosystem: Environmental > Aquatic > Marine > Intertidal... | reverse complement strand
CAGTGTCGTTGCCCACATTCGCTCCATTTATAGTATATGCCGCTGTATTTCCAGGATCCACATTTGCCGGTACTGCCGACATTGAAGCCGTAACCGCGGCATCACTTACAACGTCTGTTCTGTGATAGTTTCCAGAGTCAACCTGCGCGCCGTCGCCAGCTGAAGTTGCCTGCATTCCAACGTAACTTAGTTCACCGGCAGAAGCACCCGCCGGAACCTGATAAGATACCAGGAGATTGACGGTAGCCCCCGCGGCTACAGGGCCGACATTCCCCGGGGTACCCCCTGAAGAAACCGCAGGTTCTCCGCCGTCAAGAACTCCGTTGAAGTTCAAATCGTGGTATATCGTGAGATCGCCTATCCCGATAGCCATGGTTGTATTGGCCCCATCGAGAAGAGGTTCAACCGAATAAGTATCATCATCATTACCACTGTTCGAAAGATTATAGCTGTAATAGATCGTCTGGCCCGGTATGGCCGTCTGCACCATTGCCGGTGTTACAGGCGGTGTTTCCCCGGAATCATCCGGAAGAACTGAAACACCGTATACGGGCAGCACTATTGTAATAACTTCGTTTGAAGTAGCCGTATAAGTATTACCTATCTGATCCTGAAATGTCGCGGAGGCCTGGTTCCGTATCGTCGTTCCAGCCGGAGTCTGGGCCTCTGCCGAAGTGCCGATCATAAGCGATAATGCGATAAGGGCCATAATCGCCGGGCCAGCCAGTTTCCTTCCTACCATAATTTCACCATCCTTAGTAAATAGCCGCTTTTTTAAATCAAATCCCTATATTTCTTTCTGTTAACCTGAAGCTCGTCACTCCGGATAACAGCACGCGGTCCCGTCCAGTTACTCTACCAGCACACGGTATGACGCGGTGACAATGCCCGAGGCTTCCAGGTCCTCGTTCACTCTCCACTTCAGGTGGGTAACCATCTCAGGAGTTGCTTCTCTTTTTTCTTCTTTGCCGTCCTCATTCACGAAAGTGTAAGTGACGGGTGGCTGATGATAAGATTTCCCGTCATCGATACTGAACAACGGTGTAAAAACTCTGCTGCTCGATATGGAATTGTCGATATAGGCAGTTCCCGGAGGCACCGGACCTATCAACTCCACCCCCGAAGCTGAAGTTTCCCCTTCGTTACAGTATCTCAGCGTATATTCGACAACATCATCCGGTACGACCTTGTCCGCCGGAACGGCAATTTCATTCTTCTTCTTATCAGTTACTATTTTATGTGCTTCCATGCTTCCCTCGAGCATAGGTTCCTGAGCAAAAGCACTTGCTGAAACTGATAGAAAAAGAAAAACCCCGAACAGCTTAAAAACAGTTTTCATTCAATCTCCCCCCTTTCTTTCCGCCGCTTCGCGCTCAAATTTCATTCCGCGTTCTTTACCGGCGGAGGAGTATTTAAAAAATTCTTAGGTATAACCACCTATTGTTTTTATTTCTTCGAAGTGCCCATCATCGCAAATCCTGTGCCACATTACGGGACTTAAGTCATAACCGTCTTTTTGGGGATAATTTTCGTTTTAAGTGAAGTTTGTATAACACACTATATCTTAAAGGGTTATGCCTACCTTTCTGAGTGTATAAATTTTTCCTTTCGGGTAAGCTTGAGGGACCAACGGGTACAATCCTCAATCTGAATAAACTGCGGCCCTTTCATAGCTCTATGCAAAATATTTAGAAATTTATGCTCAAAAAACAACCTTTCCAGTAATCGACTCTGAATAAAAATTATTGGTTTTCTCCGGTTTCTTTCTATCAGCTATATTCTATTATCCCTGTACTTGATTTACGCAACATTTTGATGAATTCTTCAGGCATATAATATATACTGGTTTCAGGCGCATTCTGAGTCGTGCTCCGCTTAATTACAAAGGGCATGTCTCCTTTCAGCTCAAACGCCGTTGCGTCAATATTGCAGCCTGTGTTTAGTTCCGGAATATTCAAGCAGCCGGGAAAATCGAAAGGAGCTTATATGAAATCTGCGAAAAGAGATGGTCATGGACCTGAAAACAGAAAAGCACGGAGAAAGAAGATAGAGAGGGTTTCCATCCTTACGGGAGGAGGAGACTGCCCCGGGCTGAACGCCGTGATACGTGGTTTTGTGCGTGCTTCCGTAAATCTATACGGCTGGAGGGTATTCGGCATTATGGACGGATTCGACGGACTGCTGACAAGTGAATTCATCGAATTATCATCAAGCGATGTCAGCGGTCTTCAGCTCCGCGGCGGAACTATCCTCGGAACATCCAACAGAGGCAACCCTATGCGTTATCCGGTAAAAAAGGAAGGGATCGTTGTGTTTGAAGATGTTACCCCGGATATAGTAAAGAATATAAAGAAGCATAAGTTTGACGTTGTTGTCGCGGTCGGGGGAGACGGAACAATGAAGATAACCCAGTCGCTTAGGGAAAAAGGTGTAAACGTAATTGGTGTCCCTAAAACTATAGATAATGACCTCGGTGTGACAGATGTCACTTTCGGCTACAACAGTGCTGTCGCGTGCGCCACATCCGCCCTCGATAAACTCCACACAACAGCCGAAAGCCATCACCGGGTACTGGTGCTGGAAGTTATGGGAAGAGACTGCGGATGGATAGCTCTCGAGGCTGGAATAGCAGGAGGCGCCGATGTCATCCTTATACCGGAAATCCCCTTTGAGATTAATCAGATTTGTAAACATATACATAAACGAAAAAAGGCCGGCAAGAAATTCAGTATCGTAGCGGTTTCCGAGGGAGCTTATCCGAAGGGAGGAAGCAAGGTTTATGTAACCCCTCCCGGCCCGGACGGGACTCCGGGCAAGCTGGGCGGACTGGCTAACTGGGTCTCGGACAGAATTTGCCAGAGCACAGGGCTCGAAACACGCGTAGCAGTCCTGGGCCACCTTCAGCGCGGAGGAACTCCAACGACATTCGACCGTATACTGGCCACAAGATTCGGAGTAGAAGCGGCACACCTTATCGCTGAGAGAAAATTCGGCAAAATGGTATGTCTTAAAGGGCGAGAAATCAAATCAGCTGATATTAAATCAGCTATCAGAGAACTAAAACACGTGGATCCAGACGGGCAGACCGTAAAGACAGCCGAGGCTCTCGGTGTCTCGTTGGGAAGACCGGATTAGGAATCTCTAAAAGATCCCCCCGGCTATTATTTAAAAAATGTGTCTTAAAGGTCATGAATCTTTCAGAAGAAACGGCTTTTTAAGCCCGGAAGGACTTATCCTAATGTAAATCGGATGTGATAATTTTCAACATACCAAACGGCTCAACCCTGCGGTTTAAACTCTTCTTCAAATTCCTTATCATAACTCTCTGACAGTCTCTTTGAAAGTGTCTGCACCATCGACTTAAGCCAATCCGTCTGCTCTTTGTGCCTTATGGAGGCTCCAACATTCTCTGAAAAAACCTGTAAAGTGTTCAGGTCTTCTTCGCTGTACCTTATATTTTCAGATTCAGCGCTTATATTCATAACGCCGATTACTTCATCCCTGAGAATTATAGGAACGATCATAGCCGAGATAACGGAAGGGTTCTTAAAATCCAATTCCGGATATTTTTTCAAATCTCCCGAATCACTGATCAGAACAGATTTCCTTTTCTCTGCCACCCATCCCGCTATCGATTCTCCCATCTTGACCCTCGTGTTCAGAATCGATTTTTCCACCTCTCCGCTCACTGAATCAACTACAAGCTCCTGTGTTTCATTGTCCAAAAGCATGAGGGATGCTCTCTGACAACCGAATGTTTCAACACAGGCGTCTGTTATGGCGTTGAAAACACATTTATTGTCGGTTTCCATCGACATCTTCTGACTCACGCTCAGAAGGGCCCGGAGACGGGCATTGTCGCGCTTGAACCGTTCTCCCTGGTACTCTATCAGCTCATGCACAGCCCTGCGCATCTTGTTGACTTTCCGCTGCTGTTGAGTCAGGTAGCCTATAAATGCAAGCACTACAACTGAAAGACCTACTATCAGAACGAGGTCGGTCTTAACCCACGGCCAGGGGCTGCTGACCCTTCCACTTAGAAGCGGAGGAATCGCCGTCGTCAGCCCGGCTATAGCTATGAACAGAACAGTTGACAGAAAAATCCAGTTTCGCCAGAAACGTTTTTCAAGACGCTTTCCGGATGGGTTCGACCCATAATTAATTTTCTTATTCATTTAGCATCCCCTTAAATAGAACTGCTATCCCGGATTAATTAATAACACCTGTAAAAAAACAGAGATTATCGTGGAGCCGGAAGATTTATTATCCAGTTAACTTATTTTCTAACAAATAATTTCGCAATATATGTGCCTTATAAGAAGATATAAATCCACCCAATTATTAAAACTCCGGCAGTTCTTTGAAAGAACAAACTGTTTGCGTTCTAATTGTTTTATTGACAAGGGGTAAGCTGCTTCTTGAATTGCCGCTAGAGGGATGGAGTTAAAAGGCCCCTTCCTATAATGAATAGAAAACCCTATATTTACAATCGCGGAAGGTGTATCCCCACAAATTTATACAACCATTTACCGGCTTTCTTTCCCTATATTGGCAATTAAGTCTTGCAATATACAACACCCGCAAGTTCTATAAGCTTAAATAAGGCTTTCCTCTTCCGGAAAAAGGCCTGCTATTGAATTAGTGGTTTTAAATGGTAGAGGCTCTATTTAACATTCCTGCAGGCGCCGCCCGATCTGAATTTGCCTAGACGATTCAGAATATTATTCAGGGCGGGGGTTTTTGAAGCGTAAGACCCGGCGCCGCTTGATACAAATAGTTGGAGAAGAGCGTAAATCTTCAGCGCCGTTTCCTGCTATCCTCTATTCTCTGCAAAACTGCCGGGATGATCTGTCTATTTGTCCTTTAATCCCAACTCTTCGACTGTGATTTTCCTCATTTTGAATTTCTGAATCTTTCCCGTCACCGTCATTGGAAATTCGTCAACAAACTTCACATACCGGGGGATTTTGTAATGTGCAATCTTGCCCTTACAGAACTCCTTGATTTCATCTTCCGTTGCTGTCTCTCCCTCTTTAAGCTGTATCCAGACACAGATCTCTTCTCCCATTTTCTCCGACGGCACGCCGAAGACCTGAGCGTCTCTTACCTTTGGATTCGTAAAAAGGAACTCCTCTATCTCACGGGGATAAACATTTTCTCCCCCTCTTATGATCATATTCTTTATGCGGCCTGTTATTTTGAAAACGCCCCCTTCATCCATGACGGCCAGATCGCCGGTGTGAATCCATCCAGCTCTGTCGATAGTTTCCGCTGTGGCTTCAGGTTTGTTATAATATCCCCGCATCACCTGATAACCCCGGCAGCAAAGCTCCCCCTGTTCTCCCACAGCTACAATCTTTCCGGTCTCCGGAGAAATAATCTTGGTTTCCGTATGAGGGATCGGGGGGCCCACTGTTTCTGTGCGTTTTTCCAAAGAAGCGTGATTAGGGGTCTGTGTTATGACGGGAGATGTCTCCGTCTGGCCGTATGCTATTGTAACTTCTTTCATATTCATTTCATTATTGACGCGCTTCATAACTTCGACAGGACAGGGCGCTCCGGCCATTATACCGGTCCTTAAACTTCCAAAATCGGTTTTCGAAAATTCAGAACTGGACAGTTCAGCTATGAACATGGTCGGCACACCGTGAAGGGCGGTGCAGTGTTCCTTCTCAACTGTTTTCAGCACTTCTTCAGCATCAAAGTATTCAGCCGGGATTACCATAGTCGCTCCGTGGGTAAGGCACGCGAGATTGGAAAGAACCATTCCGAAGCAATGATAGAAAGGCACCGGTATACAGAGTCTGTCCTTATCTGTGAAATTCATGGTTTCTCCAACGTGGTATCCGTTATTAAGAATATTGTGATGGGTAAGACTTGCACCCTTGGGAAGTCCTGTTGTTCCGGAAGTATATTGAACATTAATAACATCATCAAAATCACATTCCGCGCGGCGGGCCTGAAACTCCTCATCTGTTACCTCCTCACCCAGCTCCATAAAATCTTTCCAGGAGAAGACCCCGGGATGTTCCCTGCCGCCTATTAAAACAACATTTTCCAAATAGGGGAGTTTTTCCGATTTAATTTCTCCCGGCACGCTGTTCTTAATCTCCGGGACAACTTCACAAATCATGTCAAGGTACTTTGAAGATTTAAATTCAGGTATCAGAAAAAGGGTCTGCGTTTCAGAGTCTTTGAGTCCGTACTCCAGTTCATGCGTTCTGTACGCGGGGTTTACAGTTACCAGTATCGCGCCTGCCAGAGCGGTTGAAAACTGGGTTATCACCCATTCAGGATGATTGGTAGCCCAGATTGCCACACGGTCTCCCTTGCGAACGCCCATAGCCATGAGACTCTTTGCCGCCCGCCGGCAAATATCGTAGAACTGGGCGTATGTATATCGCGAATCGTCAGGGGCATAAACGAGTGCTTCATTGTCTGGATATTTATCCGCTATCCTCTCGAACATATCTCCAATAGTTTCACCAATCAATGGTTCAGGTGAGCCCGTAAACGCGTAACTTAAATTCTTCTTCGTCATGCTATTAAACCTTTCTTAAAATAAGAATTTTAAATTTATTCCTTTATCTTGATCCGCCCAACTGTTTATCTCTCAATTTATTCCGGAGGGGGCCATCCTCCATATCAGCCCTGCCGTCTGCCTCTTGAGCGCAAGGAAACGAACCTGTATTCACGCGAGAAAAGCAAAACCAGGGAAAATCCCAGTAAAGCTGTGTTTTCCAATATTTTCTTCCAGGCATAAGTTGGTTTGAACCCGCACCCGCAGTCAAAAAATACTTCGAAAAAAGCTGTCTCCCCGGAACCCATTACATTCAGGACTCTATAGATTATAAAAACCAGAAAGGTAATATTTATAGCCGAGAGAACAAGGGAGGTTCCCCGGATGAATATTCCGGTAATAAGTGAAATCCCGCATAAAAGCTCAATCCACGGCAGTACTATGGCAACCGTATAGAGAAGAAATGAGCCATCAAGTATCTTGTACATCCTTATCTGCTGGGAAAACAGCATCGGCTTATTAATCTTCCCAAAAGCAGCGTAAATAAACACGGCGGCGAGAATTATTCTGGCGAGTATTACAAGATACTGACGGCAGCTCTTTTCCCTTCTGAAATCTGTTTCCAGAGGAGGTTCCAGCAGTAATTCTTTCAAAGCTGAACCATCTGTTTTTAATATCCGCTTATTCTTCATTCCAATCCTTTTTTAACAGGGAGTCCTTCTTCTTTCCATTTTGAAAAACCGCCTTCGAAGACAAAAATGTTTTTATACCCCAACTCGTAAAGGTCGCCGGCCAGCAAATCAGATGCATCACAAGTCGGGGATGAACAATATATAACCAAACTGCTCCATGGATCGATAAGCGGAAGAACTTTGTCGGCAAAACTTCCGAATTTATAATAATCAAATAACAACGCGCCCGGAATATGCCCATTTATATAATCACTTTCCGTCCTGGCATCTATAAGAATGATTCCTTCTTTATTCATCTCTCTGAATTTTTTCAGATCGATTACAGTTATATTTCCGGCGCTTTTATCGAGGTCTTTAGCGATTTTTTCCGCGTCGGCCTGGCGAAAAGGGTTTATTCCATTGTCAGAAAAAGCGTTGTATGTAAAAGCAAACAAAGTACTCGCACAGCAAACTGCTATTGCCTGAATTATTGTTCTCTTTATTTCCATCACTGATCCGTTTATTAAAAAATCATATGTGAATTTAATTTTCAGATAGGATAGTTGTACTTCTTAAAACTCCGCGGGGGTTATATAAGAAAAAGTTTATGCCCCAATAAATAGTTTAGTCCAACAGAGCTTTCCTCTACCAGATACTCCTATATATATCTCCGTTCAAGTTTGCTATATACACTTTGCCGTCACTTCTTACAGCTATGTCCTGAATTTCCAGGTTTGTCAACCTGCCGTTTATTGCTTCCCAGGAAACCCCGTTGTTTGTCGATCGAAATATTCCGTTTTCGTAAGTGCCAGCGTAGATCGTCCCGTCCGGAGAGACTTCAAGACATCTTATATCCACTGATTGTCCGGAATTCTCAGGAAACCCGTTATTCTGAGGTATCCACATACTGCTGTCGACTACAGCGGGATCGGTTTCATAATAACAGAAAAACCCTTCATAACCTCCTACAGGTTTGCCGTCTTCTCTGATATCAAGACAATTTATGAAATTAGGAAAGTAACCTGTTTTGAATATATTAAGGGAATTCCAGTCACTGCCGTTATTATCACCCTTGTAGACATCTCCTCCCCAGCTCGCGGAATAGATATCTCCCTCAGAATTGGCTGCCAGCCCTCTTCTTATGAAATTCCTGTTCTCAAGCCCGATACCAACATTAGTCCAGCTTGCCCCTTTATCCTGAGAACGGTATATCCCGGCCCCATTTACAGCGCTGAAAATATACCCGTCATCGGTGCTTATCATAGCTCTAACGTCTACAAAAAGCCCAACACCAAGAGTATCTATAACGGATAAACTGTCCGGGTAATCTACGGAGGAGAAAATCAGTCCTTCTTTCGTACCTATAAATAACTCATCGCTGTTATTAAAAGTGAAAGATCTTATCGTGTAAAGCATGGTGTCAACATTCACAGAATCTGTCTTCACCCATATTTGACTGTTGTGATCCTTGTAATGTAAAGCTCTGTTGTCTCGCAGCGTAAGAACATAAAGATCATCGCTGGAATTAAATTTCAGTGTAAAAATTCCACCGCTATTTTCGATTCTGTTATCTATCGCTTCCCACATTTGTTTCGCGGGAGGAGGCGGTTTAATCATGCTCTCTTCGCTGCACCCGTATACTAAAACAGCACAAACAGATAAAACTAAAATTGTTGTCACTTTGAAATTCAAATTCCTCACTTCATCTCCTCCTTCTGAACAAACTGTCGGTTATAATATCTCTCAGCTCAATGTTCTCATTTTCCAAAGGTATAGAAGCTTTATATACTGAAAGTCTTAACATCATAAATATTGACTGCCGTATTATTATACAATTTACTATATTAAAGATAATAAATTCAAGTTCATCCGCAACATAGAAGAAAATTTTTTCCTCTTTAATATGGAAAAAGTATATATAAACTGTTTTAATAATATTATGAAAATCGACCTCGAGCATTTTTACGAAGAATTAAGCAGGATAAACCCTGGCGATATTAACATCGGAAGAAACGCTCCCCTCAGGGTAAGAAGGGACCTCCCTGGAGAAAAAGCTGAAAGCAAAAGCGACCGGCGGCTCTCAGAATCTGTAGCCGGGTTGGGTCTTCTGCATCCTCCCGCGCTTATGAAAACAGAAGGCGGAAGTATAGAGGACAGCGTCGTCATCTTCGGACACAGGCGTCTTGCCGCCGCGTCCAGGTCAGGATTGAAAAAAATCAGCGCTGTTGTTCTTACCACCCCTCGGGCTGAACTCTCTGAAATAGTTAAGCTGCGCATCGAAGAATTATCGTTCGGGAAGGAGCTCTCCGAACTTGAAAGAATAATTGCCATAGATAAAACCGCTTCTTTTTCCAGGCTGAGCGCTGATGAAATTTTGCCACTTCTCTCCGGGATTTTTGGAAGAAAGATATCTGCCGGCTATGCTCACCGTCTTTTAGAGTTACTGAAGCTTCCGGACATTATTCTCCAATTCCTGCACAGAGGTGACATTTCCACAGGAGACCTCCTTGCCCTTTCAGAACACCCCTCTATAGATCCGGCAGAGGCCGCGCGTCTTCTTGCCGGTGAAAGGCTCAGCAGGGGCAGGCAGAAAAAAGCGGTCCGTCTTATGCTGTATCTCGCGGACCAGGGCGGGGGGAAATGGGATAAATTTCTGTCCGGGTTCCGCCTTGGCAAAGAATCACTTGTCAAATCATTACATCACGCCTGTTATCCCCTTCTAGGTGAGGACCTTAAAAATATTTCATCAATCATAAAAAGCGCGGGGCTGCCCGGAGACGCGGTGATCACGCCTCCCGACAACCTCGAAGGAGGGCACTACACCCTTCGCGTAAAGATACGCGAAGATGAACGCTTTTCCGGCATTCTGGCAAAACTCGGAACATTCTCTGAAGATGGCGGCATATTAAATCTGCTTGATATTCTAAAGGGGAATAAGTAGAGCGTTCACTCATACCTTAAAGCTTCCACCGGCTCAATATCCGCTGCCTGACGGGCCGGAAAAATCCCGGACAGCAGGGCTATCAGTACAAGTATAATTACGGTAACAACGGCAATTTGCCATGAAAAAATCGGATGTCCCATATATTTCATGACGCCTGAATCTATCGGTATCAAACTCGCGAGCCCTATTACGCCAAGTGAAAAAATAATACCAAGAACACCTCCCCCTCCTGTTATCAGAAATGCTTCGCCTACAAAGTGGTATACGATATGTTTTCTTTTCGCGCCCGCCGCTCTCCTTATTCCAAGTTCCCTTGTCCTTTCTTTTACCACGACATACATGATATTGGCAACGCCGACTCCCGCGATAACAAGCGTCAGCGCCCCTATAACTCCAAAAAATATGTTCAGCCCCAGGAATATCTTCGACGCGATCTTTTCCATCTCAATATCGTCCCAGACAGAGAGGGCATACTTGTCGGTCGGATCGAATCTGTATTTTTTCCCCAGAATATACCTTATATCCCTTATAAGGTCCTTCGATCCGGATTTCACGGAGGGCCTTACAATCATATGATTTATCCGTCTTCGCTGGTATGCGGTTGAAAATGTAGTATACGGAATTATCACCCTGTCAGCGTCGGGACCATTGCTCATGGAGGTCTGGAGTTTCGGCTGCATTACACCTACAACAGTATAGGGTGTATCATCGACAAATATCTCAGCTCCCACAGGTTCCTCGTCTCCGAACAGCGTTAAAGCCAGCTCATCACCTATAAACACCACTCTTCTTGATCTCCTTATATCATTTTCATTAAGAAACCTGCCCCCGCTCTGCGGAAACATGTGCCTCATCTCCTTAAAATCAACACTGACCCCTTCAGCGTATGTCGTAGTGCGGTTTTCCCCTTTCCTGAGGCGGACTCCCTTGCCGAAACTCGGGCTGATCAGATCGACGAGGGGAATATTATCTTTCAGCAGAGCGATATCCTCCTTGTGCATATATATATTCCGCCCCAGTCCCAATCCCTGAAATTTCTTTGAAGTCTCTCCCGACCATATACTTACAACGGCGTCTCTCGCGTTCATTTGTCCTTCACGCATTCTCTTTTCCAGTCCGAATCCGAAAGCCAGAAGAAGGACTACAGACATCGTTCCCCAAATGATTGAAATCAGAGTTAATACAAGGCGCGTTCTCTGATTCTTCAGATCAAAAACGAATTCCTGCAAAAGTGTCCGCCACATATCACTCCTAGTAGTTAAGGCAATCCACCGGGTCGAGCCTCGAGGCCTTTCTGGCCGGGAAATATCCCGCTATCAGTCCGACCAGCAGTATAATAAAGCCAGAGACGGCGGCGACAAGCGGATCTATAGCCGGGATTCCGATAGTGTTCTTTACCGCTTCAGGCATATTGGCGAGAAGAGATATAATCCCCCACGCGATGGTAAAACCTATTGAAGCCCCGATTATTGTTATCAAAAACGTTTCCGCGAAAAACTGCGCCTGAATCACCCAGCTCTTAGCTCCCACCGCTCTTTTGATGCCAATTTCTTTAGTTCTTTCCCTCACGACAACATACATGATGTTCGATACTCCAAGCCCCCCCACGCAAAGTGTAGCCGCTCCCATTACGAGGAGAAATATGTTGAACCCTGTAAAAAACATCATAAATTCATTGAAGAATTCCGCGGTATCCCATATTTGAACAGCGTCTTCATCGGCGGCATCGAATATATATTTATCCCCTAGAACCTCTCTTATGCTTTCTACGAGCATCTGAGAATCCGCGCTTTCTTCCCCGTGTTGAATAATTATGTCATTCAAATACCGATGCCCGAACATAGTCTGGAAGGTTTCAGAAGGGATATACGCCCTGTCCTTATCTCTGGAATTATAACTTGAGTTCTGGACCTTTTTCCTCAAAACGCCTATCACTCTGAATGGAATGTTGTTGATATTGACGAATCGTCCCACCGCCGGCGATTCTTGGCCGAAGAGGAATTCTTTCAATTCATTTCCCAGAAAAACGACTCTCCTTTTTTCCCTCTGATCCCTCTCGTTTATAAAGCGGCCCCCTCTCTGCGGTATTACATTACGCATCTTCCAGTATGAAGGGGCAACCCCCGCTACAAGCGGTGTTCTTGTCTTCTTCCCGACACGGACCCAGGATCTCCACGTTGAAAATTCTTCGCTTATTCTTTCTATCTGCGGAATCCGGGTTTTGAGCAATTCTACATCGGATTTTTCCAGCCTGATATCCCTGTCAACACCGAAACCGCGGTAGGGTTTTGTTGTGGTGCCGGGGAAAACAAGGATGATATTGTCTCCGAGCCCTTTGAAATTCTTGATGTTCTGTCTTCTTGTGCTGGTCCCTACGGCCATCATCAGAACTACCGCTGCTGTTCCCCACACTATCCCGAAAAGAGTCAGAATTGTGCGTTTCTTCTGAGATTTCATATCCCGGAAAAATTCTCCGAGGAGCATAAAGAGATAACTTAGATTAACAAAAAGCAGTTTCATCAGCTTTTCTAGATTTCCTTCCGGGGTTTTTCAAGCACTTCCTGCCCCTCTTCAAGTCCTGATTTTACTTCAACCCTTATCGCGTCGGAGAGCCCTGTTTCTATCATGACCTTTTCGCGCGTTTTATTTTTCCCCGGAATTTCAACATATACGGAATCGCCGCGGTAATATACGACCCGCTCCGGTATATTAAGCACGCTGTCCGCTCTATTAATAATTATGTCGGCGTTAGCCGAATATCCCGCCCTGAGAACCGTTTTTCCGGCGTCTTCCAATGATATTTCCACCGGGAACATGCTCGAACTGTTTTCTTTTTTCGCCTTAAGTGAAATTTTTTCCAGCAGCCCCGAAATTACGATATCAGGCAGGGCGCCGATTTTTATTTTCGCCGGAAGTCCTAAGTCCAGTTTGCCTACATCGATCTCATCTACCGTCCCTTTGAAAAGCAGGCTGTCCATATCCGCTATCGTCATAAGGACTGTTCCCTCCTGGTAAGAGGTAAGCGGGACAACGGGATCACCTATATTGATCATCTTCTCAAGAATCTTCCCTGTGACCGGCGCCTTTATGACCGATTCTATTTTTCTGCCGGCAATAGTCACTTTTCCCTCTTCGAGCAGATCGAGCTGCTCTTTGCTTATCTTCAGCTGCAACCTCGCCCTTTTGAAATTCCTCCGGGTTTCTTCAAAATCCTTTTCTGAAATAAGATTTTTCTTGAGGAGTTCTCTGCTTCTTTCAATCTCCTTTTCGGCAGTTTCGAGGTTTATCATATCCATCTCGACCTGCCGTTCTGCCTTAGCGATCTCTATGGGCGTAGAATTTGGAGCTATTTCAAGAATAGGTTCCCCCTTTTCTACTCTCTCCGGCGGATCCACGAATATCTCTTTAACAACCCCTGACACTTTCGACTTAACTGAAATTTCCCTGTCCGGTTCAATAGAACCCACTGCAAGCGCTTTTTCCACTATTTCCCCCCGCTTAACCTTTACGACGGGACCGAGAGTATCCTCACCCCCATTCATCAACTTGACTATAAACCCCGAGGCTGCTATAACAACAACCGCCGTTATGATTATCCAAAGCTTCTTCTTTCCTCCGTTTTTTCTCCTGTTTTTCACCTTTTCACCACCGTTGTTATTGGTAAATCTTAATTCTTTCCCTCCCAATATACTGCCGGGAGGGCCCAGATACACCTGTTTTACGAAATTACAGGAGAAATTGTTTCATACTTGTCTCTCCAGCCCCCGGAGGATTTTATATTTTATTTCCTGAAAGCAACTGGCGGATATTTATAGTTTACAGAATTGCCGTTATATGCAATACATATGTAACTGCCCCTACAGTTATAATTAAGAATGCTTACAATTCGGGAGGGAGCATGGAAAGAAGCAGATATGAAAGAGGGCTGGAGAAATTCCGCCAGATTGACGGAAAAGGCGGCAAAAAAGCGGTAGACGATCTGAAAGAAATTGTTCCTGAAAT
>Ga0102934_1002028_pt1 | contig 14144 bp, 1 predicted proteins | sample SalPonR2_A_D1_MG_FD_78175 | JGI IMG/M metagenome (GOLD analysis project Ga0102934, IMG submission 78175) | Salt pond soil microbial communities from South San Francisco under conditions of wetland restoration - Salt Pond MetaG R2_A_D1_MG | ecosystem: Environmental > Aquatic > Marine > Intertidal... | reverse complement strand
TCAATCCAGCGCATCATGTCCGATTGCCGCGCAGCCCGAAAGGTCGGATCGACCGGCCCCGGACACAGCCTTTGCCAAATCACGCAGAGCGCTGCGCAGCCCTTCCTCGGGAACGGGATGGTAGAACGGCATCGCCAGCATGTCTGCCACGGGTTAAGCTACCGCCTCAATCAGAGCAAGTCATGGCAATCACAAACCTAAAATTACCAAATTGGCCTGACGGCCAAAGCGCCTTGGAACGTGCTTGCTACTTGAGCGCATCACGCCTCAAGGCGCAGCACCAAGTGGCCGACTTTTGCGCCGCCCCACTGGCAGGTTTTTACGCCGCCGTTGGCATGGTAGGATGTCTGACGTGGCATATCCTTTTCTCTGCAGAGAATTGCGGCGCGTGAAAAACGCCATGATATCCCGCCCCTAAGGGCCATCACCAACTGTCAGCTATATCTCCAGGTTTGACTGCATACCCTGATTGCGAAGCAGACAATTCTTGGTTTTCGCGATTCGGCCAAAGTGCACAGTGTATGATGTTTTATTTGTATGCCACTGCGATCGTGGATAATGCGTCTTCCCGCCCCTGAAGGTAGATCAGCCCCGCCTAGGTCAGTTGGTGGCGAAGGTAAGAGGGCAAACAACCGAGCCGGACGCTGGCGCAAGCACAGGATCATACCGGACCAGCAGTGAACTCCGTGACCAACAGAATATCGCGGGCCGTGCCATCCAACGCTTCTCTAAGCTCTGCGCTAAGCGCAAGCTCGACATTGCCCACATGGGCACTCTCAAGCGCTACAGCCTTTGATGCAGCCTCCTGCGGATCGCCCACAACCGCCGTCAGGGTTAGGTGATCCAGTTCAATCTGTCGATTGGCGTAAAGATAGGGAAACCGCATCTGCGCGAAATCAAGCGTCACCATCGTCAGATCCGGCTCGTTCTTCAACCGCGCCCAACTCTGAGGGAAATCATAGCGCAAAGAAAACAGTGTTCGCCCTGGCAATCCCGCTTCCGACAATGTTGAACGCAGTGAACTGGTCACGGCGTTGGCATGGTTTTCCGGTCCATCCTCGGCAGTGTAGTGCACCTGCAGGATCAGATCGGTGATCGAGCCATAGTCAAACTGCGCCAGAGCCGGATCGGGCAAGGTGATGTCCCAACTAGACACCACGCCCGCGCCCTCGAATTTCAGGTAGCGCACGTCGCGGAAATCGAACTGGAACATGCCCGTGTCGTTCTGTCCCGTCGACGTGGCCACGCTTTCGCCCGCGCGCGACGGATGCAGGGCGGTCTCTCCGTCAGGGGTCTTGCGCCGCACCTCGCTGGAGGTCAGCGTCAAACTGGCCGAGATACTGGTCTGTGGCCCGGCCACGGCGGGAATGGTGACATTCACCGATTTGATCCGACGGTTGATATGCCCGGCATGATCAAGATCGAACAGCGCCTCGGGCAGGACCATCTGACAAGCACCGGTCGTGCGCAACCGCAACAACTCGGCGGGGTTCAACTGCGCCAGAGATATAGACTTGGTCAACTCGTGCTGGCGGGCATTCTTGGCTAGGTAAGAGGCCTCCATCCGCCGCAGGTCAAGCGTTAGCTGCTCACCGGCCAGAAGTCCCTTGTGCAAACTATCCCACGCCCCCGGTTCCAGAAAACTGGCGGCGTCGTCTGACAGCTCGTCGCGGTAACAAACCTGCGCTTGCCCGGCCAGGCCACTGGCCAGCTTGAACGCCTGAAAGTAAAGCCCTGAAAGCCGGTCCACCATCCACGAATACAAAGCCTCATTGGTGAACTTGTCGCTGAGAAAGGTCTCGGCCTCCAATGCCTGTGCGATACGCTGGTCGTGCTGATCCAACTCCTGCTGCGCAATCGCCAGCCGGATTTCGGCTGCCAGCCGGTCCTGCTGCACCCGCTTGATCGACGACGCGGCGTTCTCTTTGGCGCGCATCCAGTCCTGGGCCCGCCGTATGCGACCCGCAGTGCGGCTGGCCATTCCAGCAATATGGCTAGACTGCTCACTTGCCATTGCCAGCACATCACCAAATGCCTTGTAGACGCTGCCGATGTGCAGGCCACCAACTTGCGTTGTTGGCGAGATGCCCGAAATGCCAAACTGCGGGATCGCGGACACAAGCGCAGCAATTCCATGATATGCACTTGCTGCCATTCTATGCGCATGTGCCTCACCCACCTTCGCTTCTTCTTCCTGCTCTTCGGGCAGATCCCCGTTCGCAATCAACGTATCGTAATGTAGTTCCTCCTGCGTCAGTCGGGTCAGCTCGGCATCCAGACTGGTGATGGAGTATTCGACTTCCTTGATCCGATCCTCATAGACCCCGCGCATCTGCCGGGTCATCGACACCTCATGGCTCGCGCGCAGCTGCGACAAAGCCTCTGCATCGCGTTTCTCAAGGGCAGAGAGCAGCGATGCGCCCAAGGAGCGGACGTCTGCGGTGAATTCCAGTGCCTTCGCCACCATGAACGTAAAGCGGTAGTTCGGGCGACGGGCCGACAGCCCGGCCACCGCATCGGCGATGGACAGCCCCGACGCCGCGGCCTTGACCAGAAGCGCCGGGTCGATGGGGGGCTGGAACAGCGCCAGCTTGCGGAACGCGCCATCGATGTTCTGCGAATTTCGGATCTTGAACAGCCGGTCCGCCAGACGCGCCCAAAGCGCCATAAGCTTGTCGTTGGAAGGCGTGCAGAAATCCCCGAACAGGTCAAAGAAGGCCGACCCCATCGCCGTATTGTCCGGATGCGGCTGCACCTTATCCAGCACGAAGCGAAGGCTTTCAGGCGATGCGGTCCAGGACAACAATTCGCCCACCGATTGGGCCGGCTTGCCATCCTCGATGTCAGGCAACTCAACAGGCTTCTCTCCCAGCATGTCCAGCGCAAAGACATAAAGTTGCGCGGCCTCGTTTACCGACTCCATCGTGTCGCGCCGGAACAGATCATCGCCCCAGTCGATCAGGTTTTCCACATAGGCCATGAACACCGCACGCATATAGGCGACGGTCCGCAACCGAGCGACGGCATGCGGGTTGAAGGGGTTTTGCTCCCATTCTTCGACCTGCCCCGCGAAATCGGGGTTGTCGACCTCATCCATAAGATTGGGTGTGCCCTTGTCCAGAATGCGATCATGCTCGCGGAAAAACGGACGGAACCGCCAGACATAGGCCTGCGTTGGCCCGGATTTTTCAAGCGGATTGAAGATGTAGTGATACCACCGCCGGGCGTCCTCGTACCGGCGGTTCTGGCGCAACGCCTCGGCGACGGCAAAGGGCCCGTGGAAGAACAGCTCCCAATTGTAGACACCAAAGGGGTTTTTGCGATCAAACGAGAACGTCTCGGCTGGTAATGGCTCGGCCACCTGCGGCGTCGGTGCGAAAAGCGCGCCAAAATTTTCGCGGTTCTCCCGTTGCCGGGTCAGAATACCCGCATTCGCCTCACCGGAGTCTGCATCCGGCACATAAAGCCCTTCAAGGCCATAGCGATAAAGCTCGGTCACAATCACATCAGTGAACGGATGATAAAGCGGGGTGAAACGCCACCCTTCATCACCGGCCAGCGCCACCCCCGGCACATCCGGCGCTACCTGAGTTGCGGGCGCGGCCATGGAATCGTCGGCAGCTACCGCTTGCATCTGGCGCCCAGTCTCTTGCGTGTCAATGGCGGCATGGGCCGACGTGCCATATGCGGCGCGCTCTAGCAGATAACTGCGCCGCCCTTGCTCGAAGACCATGGATGTTCCCTCGGCATAGCGATGCGGCACCACGCGAACTGCGGCATTGGACACGCGCCCCAGCAATGGCACGCGTCCATTGTCCAATACCGTCAAAGAGCCCTCTTCGGGCCTCAGCGTGATGAATTGCTTTTCCACATGACCGTTCTTGAGGAGTGCAGATTTATAGAGCCCATTGGAGTAGTATCGCTCTGTCGCGGTCAGGATGTTGTTCACAACATCCAGATCAAAAGTCCCGAACACAGCCTCTCGCCGTTCTTCGATATCATCATGCCTGTCGATGCTGCTGCAGAGCGTGAAGGTCAGGTTCTGACCCTCGCTACTGACACGAACATGGAACCGATCCAGTCGGGAATAAAACACCGTACGATCTCCCGAAATCTGCTCAGCAAGCCAGCCCCAGACGCTTCGGGTTTCAAGGATCGTACGGATCGTCGAGGATGACTTGCGCACCGGCTCCCAGCCGCCATGCCTTCGTCGCTGACTGATCGAGAGGGACGCCTCGTAGTAGGAATATTTCTGCTTAAGTTCGTTAACTTCGCTGATTAATTCCCTCTCGCGCGTGCGCAATTCGCCAAGCTGGCCGCCCTCCTCGCCCGCAATATCGCCGCGCAACTCGGTCAGAAGATTTGTATATGCGGTGTCAATATTTTGATAAACCGACTTGTAGATGGCGCCATTGGGACCCGACCATGTCTTTTCCAGATATTTCGCATTCTCTTCTTGCTTGTTCTCGATCTCGCTAACCTTGCGCTTGATCGCGTCGATCTCGTCGCGCACCACACTTTGGTCACTTTCAAGAATCGAAATCTTGTCGAGATAGGCTTGATCTTCCGTCGCGATCTTGCTTTCGAAGGTGACCCAGGCCAGAAAGACACGACGGGCGAAAACGACGGGCAGGATATGATCCCCCTCGATCTCGACATCGATCGCCTCCCAGCCCGACCAAAGCCCGTTCAATCCCCTTGTGTTGAAGAAATACTTGTGCGGCGTCTCGCGTGTTCGCCCCACAATATAGGTGGTGCCGGTGTCGTCATCCTCCTGCAAGGCAATCATTTCAAGCCCTGCCACCTCGTGCATGCCGCGCGCGAAATTCAACAGTGCCTCTTCCGCAGTCTCGGCCCGGATATCATTCTTCAGAAGATCGCTTTCCAGTTGTTTGTACAGATCCGTCTTGTTGTCACGCAGTTCGGGCCGGATCCAGTTTTCCGGGAAGACCATGACCTTGCGATTTGCCTCCCACACCCGGTAATTTCGCCGCCACGCCCATTGGGCAGCATCATTTTGCGAGAACACAACGCTCGGCTCCAGCCCCAGCTGCACCCGTTGCACGAATTGCTGAAGCGAGGCCGAGGCCTGCTTGATCCGGCTGGTATCAGCCACCGCCATCATCTGAGGATCGATCAAGAACTGGCCATAGACATCATCGGCGGTTTTGAAACGCGGACCGTCGCCGGATCGAGAGGCATAGATCAATTCCGCCAGCAGCGCATCGCGCGCGCGCTCGCGCACCGGGTCGCTGATCTGACGCGCCCAGCGCGCCCAGTCCGAAGGGCCGGCGATGGCCTCGACCTGGCCCCATACAGTCTCGCTTTCGTACTTGTTAATAATATCCAACAGCGTCGCACCATCAGTGGACAACTGGCGACAGGCCGCAATAAGCGTGCTAAAATCGCGCAACCGGCGCGCTTCGAACAATGCACGGGGGGTCTGCAATGCCATACCACGGGCCGCAAGCAAAGGCTGTAACGCGGCATCCCCCAGATCGGGCAAGGCCAGTGCCTTAGCAAGGCTGGCCAACGTGGACGTGACCGAACCCAGCCGCCGCAACAGGCTTTCATCCTCGCGATAGAACCGGGCGTTCATGTCTGCGAGCGCCACAAGGCTTGCAAGCGCGTTGAAATCCGCGCTTTGGTCCGCGCGCACGGGCAGATCGGTGATATTCAACAAGCCGAATTTGGCGGTCAAGCCCGGAAGGGCTGCCACATCATCCTCCTCAAGCTCCAAAACGGTAACCGCGCTGGCCTCTTTCCAAAGCCGCATGATATCTGAACCAATTGCGTTGCCGGCCCGCAGGGCGTCGATCAGGCCTGCGCTCGGCAACAAAGCCTGCAGCGTGGCTGCATCCGCTGACAAGACCCCAGCAAGGGTTTCGGCCACCACGAGGGTTTCCTCTGCCGTGACATCCCCTTCGGCATCAGCAAAGGCGGCGGCATAGGTTTCGGCCAGAGCCGCCTCCGCTTCAGGAAGTTTTGCGGGATCAAACACACCACCTGCCTCCGGCGCTCCTATTAGGGCCATCAGCACATCCGCATCGCGCCGCCCGCTTTCCGATAGAATCTCCGCCAACTGAAGTCGGATATCTATCCCCACAGGCGAGTTCACCGGCTCATTGATTGCCGCATCGATCCCCGTCATTACGGCCTCAGAAACGCGGGCAATATCGGCTAGTTCGGTCAGGCGCTCGACCCTTGGCAGCGCGATCAACAGGGCAATTTCCGCCGGGCTGAGCCGGTCACGCGCTGCCACACGAAGCCCTGCCGCCAACTGCTCGTGCCAATCGGCACGCGCAGGATCGACCAGGGCCAACCACGCATCCAGCTCCGGAATATCCCAGCCGGTTTGCACCCGCATCTGGCCCATGAAGGCCAACCGCCCAACCAACTTGGCTGGCATGTCAGCCCAGACCAGATCACCCTTCTGACCGACCAGATATTTCCCGTCCGGGTTCACAAACCGCGAGCCCAGCATCTCTAACAGATCCTCAGACGTCACCAGTAAATGCGCGGCCAGCTTCGCCAAGGTGTTAAAGGTCTTGAGCGTGTTCATGCCAGACGCGCCCATCGCTCTTGAGGCATCCGCCCCGCTCGTGACAAGTCCGAACACTTCCTCCGACCAAAGCCCAAAACGCGCCGTCGCTCCCCCCCCTTTTGTCGCAGCTTTCAGATCGGCAAGCGACAAGCCGGCCTGTTCCAAGACGCGCCGGGTAACGTCGAATTGCCGGTTGTAACACGCAGCCCACGGGAAGCGACGCTTGGTAAGTTCGGCATAGGCTCGCTCATTGACGTAATATGGGCGTTGGGCCAAAATCTCTTCGTCGGCAATTGTCTGGCGCGGGCCGTGGGTCCATGGCTTTACTTGATCTTCCAGCAGCTCCAGGACCAGATCGATATAGGGCATCGACGTGTGGGAATTTGCACAGGTCAGATCGATGTTCTTGAGGTCTGGACGCCGCGCGTTCACCCGATCCCAACCGGTCTTGCTTTCGCCCCCATTGGCCCGTTTAACATACCGCACCAAGTCCAAAAGGTAGGCAGACGGGCTGGTCATCGACTCGCAATGCTGACAGTCGCCCTTCACCGTGCCATGAAACAGCTGACGTGACAGCGTGCGGGGAATACTCCCGGTGGGCATCTGCTCGGTCAGCTTCTGCATCTTTTCGGCGTTGGCAAGCGATACGATCATCTGCGCGCGCACAAAGACCCGGTCGGCATCCGCCGCCTCACCCACCGTGGCAAAGTTCTGCGCCATTTTCTCGCGGAAATTCGTCAAGCCGTCCTTGGTGATATCGGGCGCAGCGTTGTACCCGTTGCGGATCAATTGATCGACCAATGGCGCGCGCCGGGCGGGGACAGCTGCGGAATAAAGCGAGGCGAGATCGGTCAGTGTCTGGTCCCAGCCCCCAATAATCACGGGATCCGCACCACCAGCCCGCAATGGTTCCATCTGCAACGCGGTCTTCAAACGGACCCCGAGCGCCTTGGTGGGCGGATGCTGCATTAAGGTCAACTGATGGGCGAAATAGGCGATCGGATAGCGGTTCTCTATCTCCCGCAAAACCCCGGCAGCAAAGATCTTGGACCGCTGTGTCTCGTTCTTTCCATCGATATGCTCAAGGATCGTGCCAGACTCCCGCGCATGCTTTGCCAAATGGTTTACGGTCAATTCGACCAGATCGCGCGGCACCCGCACGCCCCCATCGGTCAAAAGGCGCGTACCAAGGCGCGTTTTACCGCGCAACGCCCGCCACATCTCAATCAACTCTTGCGCGCGTTTGCCCTTGGTCTGGCCAAGCTCCTGCAACAGCGCTGCATCGCGTGCCTCCGCGTCCTGCCCATCCAGGAAAATCCCGATGACCTTCCCGGCTTGCGCCTCAGTCAGATTGCCCGCCTGCAGGAACGCCACCAGATCCGGCTGGTGCGCAGCGATAATCTGCGCCCGCGCCCTGCTGATCCTTTCGAGCAGCGCCTGGATCCCCATATCCGCGATCCAGTTCGCATCGATTGCGCGATTGAGCGACGCCGCAAGGTTTTCCGGTGTCTGCAACGCCAGCGTCACTGGGTGGGCGGGCATACCATCCATCAGCCAGCCAAAAAACGGGCCTGCGGAACTTGGCTCGGTGTCACTTTCTCCGGCCAACAAGGCAAGTGCCCAAGCGGTCACGAAATAATGAAGGTGCTTTTTCTCAAAGCGTGTCCGCGCGGCCAGCAACACCACCGAGGCCGGCGTCAGACTGCGAATAGAGGCCCCCTTCAATGTCGGCGCCACATCGGCATAGATCCGATCATAGAGTGCGGCACCGGGATAGACATACTCGCCCGTCACCAAGTCGACCGCCAGCTGCAGCGGCGCTTTCTGGGTCAGCTCGGATTCCACCAAAGGCTTGGCCTTGGCCTCGCTGCCGGGCTCATAAACCCGCACGACGATGTCCAACGCGTCCTTTTCACGCTCATCGGAGGTACCTGCGGCATAGTTGATCGCATAGAATCCGCCGTCATCGGTTTCATCGCTGCCAAGCTCTTGTTCGTCCGGGAAATCGACGTCAAATGCTCGCACGACCATACGCGCTTGAGGTTGCCCGCCTGCCGCACGGATCACACCTGAAATCAATCCCTGTTCGCCATCCTCCAGATCGGGGCGTTCCTCCACCTCCTCATCAGTTTCGGCGATCTGCCAAACAAAGGTGGCACGCCCTTCTTCAAGGGTTTTCTCTTCAACTTTCATGACCCGGTAAACCGTAAGCGACTGGTCATCATAAAGCTGCGCCCCCATAAGGCCCGCTTCGACCGCCAAAAACGCAGAGCCTTCCCAAAGGAACTGGCCCTGCTGGTCGGTTCTGGGCAGCGAGATATCCATCCGCAGACCATTTTTGCGATACCATACAAGGCTGAACTTGCGCTTCTTGACGGGATTGTCATCCAACAAGAGCGTGCCATGCACCTCTCCCTGTGGCCCTTCGCCCCCGGATACATCGGTCGGCCCGGAGGGGGTGTCTGTGGTTTCTTCCTTGTCGTCTTCCTTGTCTATCTCAGCGGCCGCAACCGGGCGCAGCGTCCAGATTTCCGTAAGCGTGTCCCCTTCCAGAGACTCACGTTGAAAATCGACGACACTGAATTCCTTGCCTGTCGCTCTGTTGATAAGGCGTGGCTTGGCCTGCCCGATGGAAAGCGCCGCAACAAGGAGGGTCTCATGCTCAAGATACCCCTTGCCGTTGGTCTTTCCCAGATCGGTCTCGATGTCTTTCCCCTTAACTCGGGTGACCATCGTCAGGGGCGCATTGCGCAGCGCTTTTCCATTCTCGGTCTTCAGGGTCAGACGGACAAGAACCTGCCGGTTCAGCATCTCCTGTCTGGATGGCTTGGGCTCATCGGGTTCCTTGCGTGCCGATACCACCAAGCCCTGCGCCTGCAGATGCAATACCCGGGATTTATTGTTCGGTAACCGGGTGACCTTCCCCCGGTAGCTCTTGCCGTTATACGTGATCCAGTAATCTGCATTTTTGAACCGGACATACTTGAACAGATCCGGATCCATCTCGTAGCCAACGACCCCCTGCCCATTTGCCTTCAACGACCCACTTTCCCAAAGTTTTCCGTTGGGCAACTTGTAGGAAATTTTCACCTCCGCCCCGGGCAAACGCGCAGTGTTCTGATCGAAAAGAGTGATGTTGAGGGTCATGGGTTGCTCTCGTTTGCTTCTGGTGGCGGTTATGGAATGTGTTGAATGCTTTTTATTTGGTGGCGAAAATGACCAAATATGCTCTGCATTTCGAACACGCTTGGCGTCACCAGCTTAGTGTTACTGTGGGTTGGAACGGGTTTCATCGAATACCGCGCTCTGGCAGAGTTAAGCATCCAGTTACCGCGGTACGTCGTGCCGCCAATCGTGTGACCTGCGCGACCGATAGCGGAATGCACCAGTTCGGTTTCTACCCATCTCAAGGCTTCGCTCGAATTCGTATGTAAAGACACAAACCGCAAACGCGTTCCCGGCATTCTCAGCATATGATAGGCGTTTGGATGACCACCGCTTAGGCTTTGCAGCAACCGTTCTTGGCCGCTGACGGTCGATATTCCGACATAAGAATTGGAAATACTGGGGTGGCTGAGCGCGTAAATTCCAGGTTCATCAGGCACCAAGGCCAGCCTTGCTCTGATCGCATCATCTGAAACAGTGGTGCTAATCGGCCCAAGGTTCTCATCCAGCGGCATAGGTTTGGATGTTGGGGCGCTTGTTTGGGTTCTTGTGATTTTTGGCTTTGTTGGAAGGCGGAATGCTGGTGTCAACTGTTCCACGCTTTCCTTGGCGCCCTGAACGAGCACATCGTCCAATCCTTCCGCCAGATCATCGCCAAACCGAAACACGTGGCGGAAACCACCAGACACTTTACCTGCCGAGTAAGAAAACGCGGCGCCACCGACCTTGAATATGCCCATGAATGCTAAATCCATGAGTGCTTGCTCTGCCCAAAGTTTTGGTCCTCCCCGTAACATGTGCCCTGCAAAACAGAGGCCACCCATTCCGATGGGAATTGGACAGTACAGATCCAGCTTTGAAGTCGGCATCAATTCAAAGCCGTCTTCCGCTTCCAAAACTGAGTAGAGTCTTGGTGAGTCGCTTTCCGGAGACTGAGCGCGTACGACCAATCCATATTCCCAGCCGTAGTCGCTGATCTCGCTGAAGCCGGCCTCACGAAGCACCGGTTCAACTTCATCGAAACTGGTAAGCCCTGAAGCGTCAGATGAGCCAACAGGCCGCCCCCCAACATACGCGTACACATTCAAGCCGTCGCCGATCCCGATCGGGTCGGCGCTTGTCCAGCGGCCCAGCCATGGGGCGTAATACCGTGCGCCGTGGTGTTGCAGGCCCGTTTCCTCGTCGCGTTCCTGCCCGGTGTAGCGATAGCGTTTGGGCGGCAGGGCCCGGCCCGCGGCTGCGGCGAAAAAGGCCGTGGTGCCGTAGGGGTGGTATTCCTCTCGGGTCAGAAGCTCGCCCGCGTCATCCACCTCCAGCGTGGCCGAGCCCAGATGATTGCTCAGCTGATAGCGCTCCACCCGGTCGGGCCGCGCGATCTCGCCGGTGTCATCATGGGTTTGCGTCTCGACCATCGCAATGGCGCTCGCGTCGTCGGAGATATGCACCGTCTCGCGCCGCAACCTCAGCTGGCCGCCGACCCATTTGCGGTAGATCTCGAGACCACCCAGATAAAGGCGCTCCTCGACCGCGCCGCCTGCGCGTTCGATGCGTTTGCGCACCCGTCCGCCCCCGCCCTCATAGGTGTATTGCGCGCGCCCGCCACCGCCCAGATCAACCTCGACCATCTGCTCGGCATTGTTAAGGACAAACGCCCCCAGATGGGGCAATGACGTCATGCTGCCCGCCGAGTTGTACTCAAACCTGTCGCCACCTTCCGGGCGATCCTGACCGATATTTGTCCACTCCAGGCGATGCGACTGAGGATCGTAGCCATAGTGGCGCGTCCAGCTGTTGTCCTGCGCCACGTGCCGCATCGACAGGATGTTGCCGCTGCTGTCATAGGCATAAAACTGCGTGTAGTTGCGCATCTGCGTCAGATCGCTCACACCCACCGACGCAGTCAGGCCCGTCTGCCAACCCGGCGCGCCAGTTTGGGCGATATGCTCGCGGCCCGTGGCCTCCGTCAGGCGCGACAGAGCGTCATAGGTAAAGCGCGCAACCGGCTCCACCGCCTGACCGGCGTAATGGATCACCGGCTGCGTGGCATCGCGGATCGCCACCACATTGCCAAGGATGTCGTAGGTATAGCTGAGATCCTGCAAGACGGTGCCCGCCGCATTGACGCTCTTCAACCGCGTCAGGCGATAGCTTTCCGGGTCATAATCATACTGCGTCTCGACCCCGTTGCCCAAGCGGATGCTCTGCCGCTGGCCCTTTGCGTCATAGGTGACTTCCTCGACATAGCGTTTGCGTGAACCACCCGCGATTTCGGCATCAATGCCCGCCAGGTTGCCCCCTTCATCATACTGAGGATACTCGACGGTCCTCGGCGCATCATCGGCGTAGGGGCTGACCGTGCGGGTAGGGCGTCCCAAAGCGTCATAATCGATCTCCGAGCGGAAGACTTCATCTGACAACAGCGCTTGCCGGTCCTCGCCCCGGTCGGGCCAATTTGTTGCGGTACCGGGGCTTTCTTCCAGAAGCTGACGCTGACCGTGCAGGATATTGCCGAGAAAATCATAGGCGCCGGTCTGCGCCCAGCCCGCATTGTCATAGCTTTGCCAGGGCGCGCCCCTGAGGTTGTTGGTGGTAGCCTCAGGCGCATCTTCGCCAAAGATCGACACCGCCACGCGATGAAGTTCGCCACCGGCTTGCTCTTTCCAGCTTTCCGTGGGCCGGCCAAGAGCGTCATAAAACACTTTCTGAACCCGCCCATGCGCATCCCACGACAGCTTCGGACGCCCCAAGCAGTCAAAGAACACCGCCGTCTCGCCCTGATCCACAGAGGATTGCCACAAAGCGGGCTTTGGGCTTTCGCCATCCGGCGGCGGCAACATGTCAAACCGCGATGTCACAACCGCTCGGTCCAGATCATCAAAAACCTTAAGCACATTGCCTTCGGAATCCAGCTTCGACCGCGTCTGTACCGTGCCGTACGTACCGTTGTCGGCGACCATCAAAGCTGGTCTTCCGCCTGCATCCAGATGGGTGATTGCAGGTGTGGCGGCGTGCTCTGCACTCACGTCTGCGGCGCGCGCCGCCTCCGGCCCCCGCGCATCGCCTTGCCGCCGCGCGGTCCAGCTTTGTGCGTAAAGCGCAGGTGGCAACCCTTCAAAATGCGCGCCCAACTCGGCGTCACTTCGCGGGTCAAGAAGACAGGTATCCGCCGCATCCCAGCTTTCTGCGCGCCACGGAGTGTGGCGGGTCTTTTCCCAACTGCCATCGGGGGAAAGCTGCCCAATTCCCCGGCCTGCAGCATCGTAAAACATGAATGCGGAAATGCCCTGCTCGACCAAGGCCGCCGCGTCGTCAAAATCGGGCGTAACGCTGAAGTAGGGCTCGTACTGGCGCAAAGGCTGCCCCTTGTTATTGAGCACCACGCGCCCATTGGCCAGCCATCTCAGCGCGGGCGGTGACTGGGCGGCGGTGTCGATCTCTTCCAACTGACCCAACTCATCAAGGCGCTGGGCGGGGCCCGGCGCTTGCTGCACCTTGGTCATCACAAGATTGCCCAAACCGTCGGTGTATTCATAACTCACAAGGCTTTTGCGCGCGCCCGTGGTCCGTGCGCCGTGATCGGTATAAGTCGTCGTAGTCGCGCGCGCCGGACCTCGCCCCTCTTCCCAAGCGGTAAGGTCATAAGCAAACCGTGCCGAAGGGCGCTCCAGATTGGACCCCTCACACAATTCCCACCCAGTGGGCGTCGCCGCTCCTGCAACTTTACCCATGGTCGCCATCGCAAGCGGTTGTCCCAGCGCATTAAGCGTCACAGCCGTCCAGTTCAGGTTGGCATCCTGGCTCAACACGGGGGTCAGGCTGCGATAGTCATGCACCATCCGCGTGGTATTTCCCACTTCATCGCGCGCCTCGCGGATCAACAGAAAATGCGCATCAAACGTCACATGGCTTTTCGCCCCGAACGGGTCGCGTGACCCGATGGGCAGATAGAACCGCTCGGCGGGGTCCGCGTCAAAAACCGCCGTGCCGCTTGGCACCCACCACCAATCCGACTCGCCGTCGCGCACATACCCGGCCTGCACCAAATCTTCGTCCGTGACACGGCCGCTGTAAAAAGCGTCTAGCATCTCATTGGTAAAGGCCAGAATTTCTGAATGATGCACGATCCCCGTCGGCCCAACCTGCCCAAGCGGTAAGGGCTCGGACAGGTCCGCACCAGCAAAATAAGACCGGGTCGAGGACACAAGCCGCCGCCCCGCAGCACTGTCGTGATCGGCATGCGCCAGCTCTGGCATGGCTGTGATCTGGCTCTCCAGTGCAGTTACCTCGGCCAAACTCCATGGCACCAGCGACAGGCCCCGCACCTCCCAGCCCTGCGCGGCAAAACTGGTAGGTGCGGCGCGGCGGGGACCATTTAAAAGCACGCTAGGAATGACTCCGGTAGGCTCCTGCCAGTCGGTCAGGGATTGCTCGGCAT
>Ga0102934_1002027_pt1 | contig 14145 bp, 12 predicted proteins | sample SalPonR2_A_D1_MG_FD_78175 | JGI IMG/M metagenome (GOLD analysis project Ga0102934, IMG submission 78175) | Salt pond soil microbial communities from South San Francisco under conditions of wetland restoration - Salt Pond MetaG R2_A_D1_MG | ecosystem: Environmental > Aquatic > Marine > Intertidal... | reverse complement strand
TACGAAAACAATTTTATGATTGATGGGATGAGTGTGACTAATACTATCAATCCGTCGGGGCTCGATGATGTAAGGTCGGCAACTCAACTAAATGTGGGTGGAGGTGACACCACAGCTTTTTACGATACGTCTTTAGTTGAATCCATTCAGGTTTATTCCAGCAATGTGCCGGCTCAGTATGGAGGGTTTGTCGGCGGTGTGGTTGATGCGAAGTTGCGTGAGCCAGCCACTGATCGCTGGCGTTTCAGTTTGTCTGGTCGTTATACCGAAGACAGTTTGTTCGATCTGCGGGATGTCGATGAAGAATCACGCGAGCATGATAACCAGCCCCGTTTCACAATTTACCGTGCCGGTCTTAGCGCTGAAGGTCCCATCAATGATGATGCAGCACTGCTGCTGTCCTATTTGCGTCATCATTCATCCATCCCGCTGACGCGTATCACGGCTGACGGAACGGAATTCAAAGACAGTCAAAAGCGCACCAATGAGAATTACTTTGTACGGTTAAATCTGCAACCTCATAATGAATTGAATATCAATCTTGATCTCACTTATGCCCCCTACAACGAACTACGCTGGGATTATTCCTTTCGTGATAGTGAATGGCACACAGAAAATCGTTCGTGGCGCCTTGCTGCACAAATCGATTATTTACTTCATGCTGGCCTGTTAACAAGTAAAACTTTTTTGGCACAACATGGCTTCAGTCGTGACAGTAAAACCAATTTCCGTTATTCAGGTCCCGATGACCAATATGGTGGGCTTGGTGATACCAAAAACAGAACACGTGAAGCTGGCGCATCCTTCAGCTTTGTATCGAATGACTATTATGGTGACAATGGTTACTTGAGTTACGCCACGGGTCTTGAATATGGATATAAGCATATTGACATGTGGAATGAAGAAGTAGAGCTGCAATCTTTTCTTGATGCTACATTGACAAGGGATGCTAGAAGAACGATTCAAACCTACGAAGAGATTACACAATCCAGTCACAATAGTAATCTTGGCGGGTACGGGCAATTCGAAGTTGTCTGGCACAGGCTTCTTTTGCGGCCCGGAATGCGTATAGATTTTGACCGTTTTTCGAACAACACCGACATCGCACCACGTTTCAAGTCTGAATATGACGTATTCGGCAATAACATGTTGCGTCTTGGTGTGGGTGCTAATCGCTACTATGGACAGCATTTGAGCGCTTATGCTTTCCGTCGCCATCGTCCGGTTAATACACAAATATATGATATTCAGTTAGATGGCAGTGAAGTCCCTCGTGTTCCAAGTGTGGGCACGGTAAAAAATTATAGCAGTGACGGGCTATCAACCCCGTATTCTGATGAAATTTCGGGCGAAATAACGGGACTCGTTTTTGGCTTTAAATATGGCTTTTCAGCACTACAGCGCAAGCACAAGAAACAGTTGATCAGCAAAACTGACGACGGTAGTTTTTACTATTTAACCAATGACGGCAAGAGCGAATATCGCGAGATAAGTTTTTCAATTCAACGTGATGTCAGGTTAGCAAATTTAGGTTTCCACCGCATATTATTCAGTGCATCAAAGTCAAAAACCAATACGTTTGACGGTTATTATGATTCAGACATACGATCAACCAAAGCCCTTCTTGGTTATGACTACAACTATGATATGGTTTTTTTCAATGGCGAGTATATGTCAAGGGCTGATCTGCCAGCCAAAAATTACAATTCTCCCTGGGTATTGACCTTGAGCACAAACAGTAAATTTTTAGATGATCAATTCCGTCTTTACTCTGTCACGCGTTGGCGTGGATCTTCTAAAGGTTTAGCTTCAGACAAGACTGATGATACTCCTTATGGCACGGTTACGGGGGGTGCTAGTAATTTCTGGGTAAATTCTGATGGTGGATATTCAAATGCCTATAAGTCCGGCAAGATCTCCGGCGGGTCGACCACCGACATCACCACCGAATTCGACGCGATTAAAACCGACCGTTATCATCTAACCCTGATTCTCGAAGTTCTTAATATCTTCAACGGAAATATGCAGACCGGAATTGCCGCTGATGCGACCGGAACCGGTGCTATCCATGGTCGGGGCTTTTACCTTGGTGCGCGTATGACGTTCTGATGTCTCATTCAGGTGGCTTTTTCTTGTTGAAGTCACTGTTTTTTTCCCGAAAACGCTTATTGACATCAGTTGAATTTCAGTCTTATTATCCAAGGTTGTTCAACAACCATTTATAACCGATGGAGGGTTCATCACATGCCAGTATATGAATATCAATGCGAAGATTGTGGTCACAGGTTTGAAGTGCGCCAAAAATTTACTGATCCACCGGTTTCTGAATGTACTCAGTGCGCAGGCCATGCCAAAAAAGCCATTTCTGTTGCCGGTTTTTCTCTCAAAGGGGGCGGCTGGTATCAGCAGGGCTATAACAATCCCGGTGCCAAGACCGAAAGCTGCCCGGCTGCCACTAATGCTCCCAGCGAATCATGTGCCGGTTGTCCCAAGGCAGCTAACGGCTGATTACAACAATCATATGGTCTGTTAAAGCAATCCCCGTTATCTGCAACGGGGATTTTTTTTGCTTTTTTTTCGATGGAGGTTGCTTTACAAACTGACATGCCTGTGTTTAGAGTTGATAAAATAAATCATGTTGATGTTATCAGTGATTTTATCCTGGAGGAGTTGCAGTGGCACAGATTATTGATGGTAAGGCCCTGGCAGGGCAGATTCGTGAAGAAATAGCACAACAAACACAAAAGCTGATAGCTGCAGGGGTAACGCCCGGACTGGCGGTGGTGTTGGTGGGTGAAGACCCTGCCAGTCGCGTCTACGTGACCATGAAAGAAAAGGCCTGTGCCGCAGCTGGGATTTATTCCGTCGAACACAAGCTTACGGTCGGCACCTCGGAGCAGGAGTTGCTGCACCTGGTTGAGCAACTGAATCAGGATGAGCGCATCGATGGCATTCTGGTGCAGTTGCCCTTGCCAGAACAGATTGACGAGGCGAAGATTCTTGAAGCGATCTCCCCCGCTAAAGATGTGGACGGGTTCCATCCTTATAATGTCGGTCGTCTGGTCACCGGTAATGCTCTGTTTAAGCCCTGCACTCCCTATGGTGTCATGGTGATGCTTGAGCGCATCGGTGTTGATCTCACCGGTAAAAATGTTGTTATTGTCGGCCGTTCCAACATTGTCGGCAAGCCGGTCGCCTTGATGTGCCTGGCCCAGCATGCCACGGTCACCATCTGTCACTCACGTACCCAGGATCTTGCCGCCAAGGTTGCCGCAGCTGATGTGGTGATTGCTGCGGTAGGTCGCCCGGAAATGATTCAAGGGGACTGGATCAAACCGGGTGCAGTAGTTATTGATGTCGGTGTCAACCGGGTTGGCGGAAAGAAACTGGTAGGCGATGTCGCCTATGCTGCCGCTGCTGAGCGAGCCTCTGCAATTACCCCGGTGCCCGGGGGCGTTGGTCCGATGACGATTGCAATGCTCTTGCAGAACACCCTGGAAAGTGCTAAACGCCGCGCCGGCTAAACTGCGTACTATTCGTCAATGATACTTCACAACGCGATACCCTATTATTTGTGGCTTATCGATAACAGGTTTGGGAGGATTTCATGGATATACCGGACGATTTAAAGTATTCCGAAGAGCATCAGTGGGTGCAGGTGGAAGATGATATCGCTTTGGTCGGAATCAGCGACTTTGCCCAGGAGCAATTAGGAGAGATTGTTTTTCTGGAGTTGCCCGAGGTGGGTGATCAGTTGCAATCAGGTAAACCTTATGGCGTGGTTGAGTCAGCCAAAACGGTTTCTGACCTGTATGCCCCGGTCAGTGGTGATGTCGTTGAGATCAACGACGAATTGCCCGATAGTCCGGAAAGTATCAACAGCTCTCCTTACGAGGATGGCTGGCTGATCAAAGTGAAGCTGACTGACCCTGCCGAACTGGATGATCTGCTGGATGCTGCCAGTTATGATGAAATGATCGAAGACGAAGAGTGATGGCGTCACAAAAAATCCGCTCTCCGGCGTTACGGCGTTTTTTCAGGACCTTGACATAGTCTATATATGCCTGCGTCACTGAAAAACTACCAAGCCTTGGAGGGCGAAATTTTTGCTTAGCCATACCATGACTTTTTGCGAGAGCATCAAGATTGAGCTTTTAGATCATACTCTTATCGCCCGTAAATATAGCGGCCGGTTAAGCGATATTCAAAATAGGCTCTGATCCGGAGTTGATCGTGGGGATAATGTCTACCGAGAGGTCCAAACGGGGCCGCCCGGTAGACCGCTTGAATCGCTTCGAAGTCGAGCAGATCCGAGCCACTGGTACGGCGCAGATCAACATCGATCAATTCCCCCTCCTTGCTGACGATAATCAACAGCTCCAGAGTGCCGTCAACACCATTCATGGCGGCTTCACTGGGGTAATTCCAGACCCGTTCAACGCGATCGTGAAAGCGCCTGAAAAAAGAGACCAGGCGGTCATGTTGCAGGTTCAGCCAGATCTCGTCACCCACTTCAATGTCATCCCGTTCCCGATTTCTGTCACGCTGTGCCTGTTGACCTTCAGCGATTTCGGCCAGTTTGCTGGGCGAAGGAAATAACTGATCACGGGTTAAGCGGGGGGGCTCTTGCTGTTCCTGCGGCGCTGGGTCTTCGGTAACTCGTTGCTGTTCCTGCGGTTTTTCTTCGGTCCGGGGTAGCGGTTGTTCCGGTTGCACCACCGGCGCTGGCGGCGTGGTTGGTGCCGGAGCAGGTGCTGTAGCCGCCGGAGGCTCCGGAACGGGTGCCGGTTGCGGTACCGGTACCGGCGGTGCCGGTGTGGGGCTGATGGCTCGGCGCTGGTCACGCACATCATCACCCGCCGGTGCCTGTTCGCGTTCTACCTGTTGATCACGCTCAGCCCGACGGGGTGATTCAACCTCCTGTTCCGGTTCAGGGAGGATGACAGGCTGGTCGATTTCGTAGCTGGGTTGTGGTTCGGGTTGTGGTTGTGCTTGCGGTTGTGGCAGATCAACAAGCTGGATAACTGTGGCTTGCGGTGTTGCTGCCGGGGGGTTGCCAGACTGTAACAATAAAATCGCTAAGCCGTGTAAAAGCAAGGACAGCAGCAGGCAGGCCAGGAACAGCTGTGTGCGGTTAAAGGATTTGGTTGTTTTGTTTGATGAAAAATTGTCCATGACTGTTAACTATACACTGTCATTGTTGCAGGTCACCAGTAGCTTTTGATTTGTCATCAGTACTACAATTTCTGGAGCTGCAGACGGATCCTGGTGGAGACTGAAAAAAAGGAAAAACATTGACCCTCATGGAGGGGCTGAGTATAACCAACAGACACAAAATGTCTAAACTGAACTGGTACTGAGTCGTTTTTTTACGTGAGCTAAAGGAGGTTACAGATGCATCTGGTAGATCAGATTAAAACCAAGGCCCGTGCCGATCTGCAAACTGTCGTTCTGCCTGAAGGATACGATGATCGCATGATTGAAGCAGCAGCCAACATCGTCGGTGATAATCTTGCCAATGTTGTGCTGCTGGGCAAACCTGATGAGCTGAGCGCAAAAGCCGCAACCCTGGGAGTTTCTCTCTCTGGAGTAGCTTTGCTGGAGCCGAAGAACTCTGAGAGCTTACCGGCCTATATTGATGAACTGGTTGAATTACGCAAAAAAAAGAATCTCACCCGCGATCAAGCTATTGCATTGTTGACCGCTGAAGACAATCTTTATTTTGCGGCGATGATGGTTCGTCTTGGTGAAGCTGGTGGCGCAGTTGCCGGCGCTGCCAATACCACCGGTGATGTGTTGCGGGCAGCTTTCCAGGTGGTTGGTACCGCTGCTAATATGAATACTGTTTCCTCGGTTTTTCTGATGGTTACCAAAACCCCGGAATTTGGGGAAGATGGGGTTCTGTGTTTCGCCGACTGTGCCGTTAATCCTAACCCCGATGCCCAGGCTCTGGCTGAAATTGCTGTCAGTACTGCGGCTAGTTGCAAAAGTTTTCTTGGCGTTGATGCGCGGGTCGCTATGCTCAGTTTCTCAACCAAGGGCAGTGCCGCCCATAGTGATTGCGATAAGGTCCTCAAGGCCCTGGAAATTGCCCGCAAACTGGCGCCTGAATTGGCTATCGATGGTGAATTGCAAGCCGATGCAGCATTGCTCCCCAAGGTTGGTGAAAAGAAAGCTCCGGGCTCGCCGGTTGCCGGTCGTGCTAATACGATTATTTTCCCGGATCTGGACGCGGGCAACATCGGCTATAAATTGGTTGAGCGCCTGGCCGGCGCCGAAGCGGTTGGCCCGATTATCCAGGGGCTGGCAAAGCCGATTAACGATCTGTCCCGCGGTTGTTCGGTGGATGATATTGTCAATGTAGCTGCCATCACAGCAGTACAGGCACAGGGTTGATGTTCGCGTGGAGCTTGCCGGCAGGTAGCCATGATCCAGCTGTATAATGTGTCCAAACGCTACAGCCGTGATTCCGTAGCGGTTAACGACCTGTCGCTGAAAATCGACAAGGGTGAATTTGTTTACGTTACCGGTGCCTCAGGCGCCGGTAAGACCACCTTTTTACGGATGCTTTACGTCGCCGAACGCCCAACCCGGGGTCAGATTCTGGTTGATGGTCAAAATATTACCCGCATCCGCAGTCATCATATTCCCTATCTGCGGCGCAAGATCGGTGTTGTTTTTCAGGATTTCAAACTGTTGCAGAGCCGAAGTGTTTACGAAAACGTTGCTTTTGCCCTGGAAGCCCAGGGCAAAAAACGTTTTGAGGTCAGCAAAAAAGTTTATCAGGCGCTTAAAGAGGTAGGGCTTGAACATCGGTTGCAGCGCAAACCCCAGGAACTTTCCGGCGGTGAGCAGCAGCGCATCGCCATCGCCAGGGCGTTGGTTGTTGATCCCCTGATTCTGTTAGCTGATGAGCCCAGTGGGAATCTCGACCTGGGTGTGACTCTTGAAATCATGGAACTTTTCAAGCGCGCAAATGCCCGGGGCACGACGGTACTGCTCGCAACTCATGATTATACCCTTCATCAACAGTTCCCCCGGCGCGTCATTACTCTGGATGAGGGGAAACTGGTCGGTGATCAACGCCCTTTGGATTCCGTTGGCGCAGAACGTTAAATTGTCGAAATGGAGGTTCCAGCGGTGCTGGAAACGGTTCGCTATTTTTTTCTAAGAGCCTTACGCAATATGCGTCAATGGCCTTTTTTATGCAGCGCCGCAATTCTGACCATGGCGGTCTCATTGGCTACGATTGCGACCTTTTTTCTGATTGTCGTCAACATTGAGCAATTAGCGGCGCGCTGGACCCAGGAAGTCCAGGTCATTGTTTATTTGCAGCAGCCTCCATCGTCCCAAAAACTTCCCGAACTGATCACAAAAATGGAACAGTTGGACGGCGTTGAGCGGGTTGCCTTTGTGTCACCCGCGGTAGCAATGGAACGTTTCAGCGAGCGCTTGGGAGAAGATGCAGCATTGCTGCAGGGGGTTCGGTCTGATCTGTTGCCGGCTTCCTTTGAACTGGCCTTGCACCGGAATTTTCGCAGTCAACAAGGGATTGAAGAGATTATCCGGCAACTGGAAAACCTGATTCCGGTTGATGATCTACGCTATGGCCAGACCTGGCTGGAACGTTTTAATCATTTTATCAGTATGCTGCGCTTTGTCGGAGCTTTTCTCGGTGGTTTTCTGTTGTTTGCAACCCTGTTTATCGTTGCCAACACGATCAGGCTGACCCTTTATGCACGGCGTGATGAGCTGGAGATTATGGCTCTGGTTGGTGCAACCATGCGTTTTATTAAAATTCCTTTTATGCTGGAAGGGGCCATCCAGGGATTTGTCGGTGGTTTGTTGTCGTTGCTGTTCTTAAGCTTTTCTTTTTCTATGATCATTTCACGCGGTCTGAATGCCTTCTGGTTGACACCGATGGATTTTGATCTACTGTTTCTAACTGCCCCCCAGCAGCTGTTGCTGGTCCTCGCCGGGGTCGTGCTTGGGGTTCTCGGCAGTCTCTCGTCCTTGCGCCGCTTTGTTCGGATCTGATGGTGAAACGAACCATTTTTTTGCTGATTGCTGTTGTCACTCTGCTGTTGCCACCTATGGTCTACACCAGTGATCTGGTGCAAACCCAGCGTCAACTTAAGCAGATTCGCCAGCGCATCGAAAAGGCTGAAGCCGACATGAAAGCGCAGCGTCAGTCGGAAATCGACATCAGTCGTGATCTGGCTCTGCTGGGTGGCCAACTGCAGCGTATCGATGAACGCATCGATATTATAAAGGGCGAACAACAACGTCTGCAACGCGAGATTGGACAGCAGCAGCAGCAGCTCAAGCAAAGTCAGTTACAGTCAGAAAAAATTGCTAAAGGTCTTGAGCAACGTCTGGTGGCCCTTTATAAAGAAGGTGACACCGGCATGCTGAAAATTCTTTTTTCAGCAGATTCACCCAGCGAATTGATTCAGCAGTATCATTACCTGACCCGCGTTATGGAGAACGACAGAGAACTGCTCGATGAATTAGGTCAGGCCATCTCCACCCAGCAGCAACAATTGACGCAACTCAATCTGCTCCAGCAACGTCAAAGCGACCTGCTCAAGCGTGAAGAGGCTGAACGCCAGGAGGCTGCCGCTGCGCGGCGGTTGCAGGGCCGCTTGTTGCAACAGGCGCAGGCACAAAACAAGAAACTTAAGGAAGAAATAACCGGCTTGCAGCAGGATGCCAAGCGCTTAAAAGGCCTGGTAGACCAGCTGCAGAAATCCCCACCGTCGCCACCACGCGCAGCGGTACCGGGTGGAATTGTCGATTTTTCCGGACAGCGCGGTCAGTTGAATTGGCCATTGCAAGGGGCCGTGTTGATCAGGTTCGGTACTCAGCGCAATGACAAGCTCGGCACCTTTTACGAGAGTAATGGCCTTGAAATTGCCGCCCGTCCAGGGTCAGAGGTGCGCGCTGTTGCCAATGGCCAGGTTGTTTATGCCGACTATTTCAGAGGTTATGGAAATCTCTTGATTGTCAGCCACGATGGGGAGTATCACACCCTTTACGCCCAGCTGAATGGTTTGCGTAAAAAAACCGGTGATGCTGTTGCCACGGCCGAGCTGATCGGTCACAGTGGTTTATCAGGTCGGGAAAGTATGTATTTTGAAATTCGCCACAAGGGCGCACCAGTCAATCCGTTGAGCTGGTTAAAACCTTTGTGACCAGGAGCAAGCTGATGTTGTTGCGCAAAAGTCTTTTATCGATATGTTTTCTTCTGCTGATCGGCCCCGGCATAGTGATGGCGGCGCCGGCCCTGAATACTCAGCAGGATTACCAGGACCTGGAATTGTTGATCGATGTACTGACACTGGTGCGTGACAATTATGTTGAAGAGATCAGCCTTGAAAAACTGATCGATGGCGCTGTGCGTGGCATTTTTGACAATCTCGATCCTCACAGCAATTATCTGACGGCAGAAATGTATGAAGATCTCAAGGTCGAAATCCAGGGACAGTTTGGTGGCATCGGCATTGAACTGGCAATTCGCGATCACGACCTGGTCATTGTTGCTCCGATAGAAGGTACTCCAGCTTGCCGCGCCGGTATTCTGGCCGGTGATCAGATTATAGCGATTAACGACAAAGCAACCCGCGATGTTGACATGATGGAGGCGATAAGACTATTGCGTGGGGAGGTTGGCGAGGCAGTTGATCTGACTATTTCGCGTTCCGGCATGGCTGACTCCTTTGATGTGACCCTGGTCCGCGAGATCATTCAAGTACAATCAGTACGCAGTCGCTTGCTGGATAATAATTATGGTTATCTGCGTCTGATTCAGTTTCAGGAACGCAGTGGTGAGGATGTCGCCGAACATCTACAGCAGTTGTACAGTAAAACTGACGCTGGGCTCAACGGACTCATCCTTGACTTACGCAATAATCCCGGGGGACTACTGGATGCGGCTGTTGCTGTGGCGGATCTGTTTATTGCTGAGGGTGTGATTGTCTCCGCCAGCGGACGCCAACCGGAAACGCACCAATCATTTCCGGCACAGGACAATAATACCCAGCCGGACTATCCGCTGGTGGTGTTGATCAATGGCGGCAGTGCCAGCGCTTCAGAGATTGTTGCCGGTGCCCTGCAGGACCATCAACGTGCAGTTATTCTTGGTGAACAGAGCTTCGGTAAGGGGTCGGTGCAGACCATCGTCCCCCTGCCAGATCATTCCGGTTTGCGGCTAACAACGGCTCACTATTACACGCCTTCCGGGCGTTCTATCCAGGCCCTGGGAATTACTCCCGACATTCTTGCGCCACAGATGGTTCTGTCGCGTCAAAATGCTCCTGCTGGTATGCGTGAGTTGGATCTGGATAAACATTTGCCGGCTCAGGCACCCCGTACTACAGCCCAGGAGTTGTCAGCGGAAGAGATACAGGAGTTACATGAACAGAATAACGATTATCAATTACAGCGTGCGCTTGATTTACTAAAAGGCTATCACCACTTCAATCGTAAAAAAGAGTCCGGCGATGATAGTGGCAATATGAACTCTGAAAGAATGTCCCCCTGATGGTCACTCCAAAAAAATCTTCATCCGCAAAAAAGGTGGCGAAGAAAAAAAAATCCCAACCACCATCAAAGCCGGTATTGAGTCAAACGGCCCGCATGTTGTTGGCCAGCCTTTTTCTGGTGGTTTTTGTCTTTATCTCTTTGCTGGTCTTGACCAGTTTGCGGGATCGCTTGCTGACGCGAACGGATGTGGTTGTCTATGAAGAACCCGTCAGAGAGTATCAACCGACCCGCCAATATGATTATGACGATATCTTCAGGTTGGTGAACCTGCAATTAATTAGTGGTCCACAATCACAAGGGTGGCGTCGGATTTCAGCTCCCGGCGCTGTTGATACGCGTGAAATCTTCGGAGATTTTCCTCCTCCTGGACGTTTGACCGAGCTGGCGCAGCATATAGAACAAACCGGTGCTCCGGCGCGTCTGCATATTGCTGAACAACAAGGTGTTATCCAGCTGCTCTGGGAAGGGGAGCTTCAACTTAAACTGATTTTTGAGCCACCCGTGCCTGTTGACCTGGCGCAACGTTCACGAGTCGCCATTATTATTGATGATCTGGGTCCGTCATTAACGACCTTGCGTGCTTTTCTCGACGTCGGGCTGACCCTCACCCCTTCGATCCTGCCGGGCAGTGACAGAGCCGCCGCTTCTGCTGAACTGCTGAATAAAGCCGGCCACGAATACCTGATTCACGTTCCCATGGAACCGCGAAGCTATCCACAGACCAATCCGGGGGCTGATGCCCTGTTGCTGCAGCATTCGGAAGATGATATTCGATCGTGGATGCAACGCTACCGTGACCAGGTGCCGGGCGCTGTCGGCATGAACAACCATATGGGTTCACGCTTTACTGAATATGCTGAGCCGATGCAGGTTGTCCTGGACGAACTGAAGCAACTGGATTTGTTTTTTGTTGACAGCGTGACCATCAGTAGTTCAGTAGCATTTTCCGAAGCTCGACGCATGGGATTAAGAACTGGCGCGCGCGATATTTTTCTCGATAATGAAGAAAATGTTGATTACATCCGCCGCCAGTTACACAAGATGGTCCAGTTAGCAAAGACGCAGCACGAGGTAATCGCTATTGCTCACCCTTATTCGGAAACCCTTGAGGCTCTACGCCTTGAAAAAGACTGGCTGCTGGCCCAACCGATCGATTTTGTCCCTGCATCGCAATTGGTGAAACGGTACAATAATTGAAATAGCGGCGATGTTGGGATTTTCTCATAAAATAAGGAACCTTTTGTGAACGCTGAACATCACAATCAAGCGGTGGTCAAGGTAACCGAATTGGTCGGGGCGCTGCAGGGACTGGTTGAAGACAACTTTGTTGATGTGTTGGTGCAGGGGGAGTTGAGCAATGTTTCACGCCCATCCTCTGGACATCTCTATTTTACCCTGAAGGATGCATCTGCCCAGATTCGTTGTGCCATGTTTCGCAGTCAGGCGCGGCTGCTGAACTTTCAACCGCAGGATGGGGATGGGGTTGTTTGTCGCGGCCGGGTATCGGTTTATCGGCAACGGGGGGATCTGCAGCTGATTGTTGAAGAAATGAACCCCGAAGGAGTAGGGAGTTTGCAGCAGGCTTTTGAGGAAGTGCGGCTGCGGCTTGAAAAAGAAGGGCTTTTTACGCGCGAGAAAAAGAAGCCTCTGCCGGCTTTTCCGCAAACCATCGGCATTGTAACATCTGCCAGCGGTGCGGCGTTTCAGGATATCCTCCAGATACTGCGTCGCCGTGCGGTCGGGGTGACAGTGTTATTGCGATCGGTGCGGGTTCAGGGTGTTGGCGCGGCAGCAGAAATTGCCACTGGAATAGCCGACCTTAACCGCCATGCTGATGTCAATGTCATGATTGTCGGGCGTGGTGGCGGATCGAAAGAGGATTTGTGGGCCTTTAACGAGGAAATTGTCGCCCGTGCCATTGCTGCTTCAAAAATTCCGGTGATATCTGCGGTTGGTCATGAAACCGATGTGTCGATCGCTGATCTTGTGGCCGACCTGCGGGCCCCGACACCCAGTGCAGCGGCGGAACTGGTTGTCCAGAATCGTCTTGAGCTGGAACGTCATCTTGATCAATTACTGCTGCGCCTCGGACGCCAGATGCGCCGGCAGATCAAGCTGCTGGACAGTCGCCTTGATGGCCTGGAAAAACGCCTGAAATCACCGGCTGAGCAATTGCGACAGCAGCAACTGCAGGTTGCGCAGTTGCGGGCTCGCTTGGTTCAGGGGATGCGGTACTTATGTCAGAATCATCATCATCGCCTTAATCAACTTACCGGACGCATCGCCGCCCTCTCACCGACGGCAGTGCTCAAGCGCGGCTATGCCATTGTTCAGCATGACCGCGAGGTAATTTTGACCAGCCGTCAGGTTCAATGTGAAGATGACTTACGTGTCATCCTGGCGCAGGGGCAATTGCAGGTGAAGGTGACAGCGGTAACGGGGGCGAGTGAAGAAGATTTTGATCCTACCCTTGACCTCTAGTCTCCGGGATGTGAATAATTACAAAGTCAACGTCTAAAGGATCGTACTTATGTCAAAGAAAAGCGGATTTGAGGCAGCACTGCAGCGACTTGAACAGGCTGTTGAACAATTAGAATCAGGGGATCTGGCGCTTGAAAAAGCCCTTACGGTGTTTAGCACCGGGGTTAAAGAGGCAGACTACTGCCGTGAATCCTTGCGGGCTGTTGAGCTTAAAGTTGAACAACTGTTGCAGCAGAGCGATGGCAGCGAACAGCGGGAGCCTGTTGATGGATAATAATGGCAGCGAATTGCAGGCCTATTTAGGCCGCCAATTAGCACTGATTGAAGAGGCTCTCGACCGTTTTATCCCGGCTGCCACCATCCGCCCGGTTCGTCTTCACGAATCCATGCGTTATTCGGTGTTGGGCGGCGGTAAACGCATCCGCCCGGTGTTGATGCTGGCGGCCTGTGAGGCGGTCGGTGGCGATGTTCGCCATGCTCTGCCGGCGGCCTGTGCGGTTGAAATGATTCATGCCTATTCATTGATCCATGATGATCTGCCGGCCATGGATAATGACGATCTGCGCCGCGGCCGACCGACTAATCACAAGGTCTATGGTGAGGCGACCGCTATTCTGGCCGGTGACGGTTTATTGACCGAAGCTTTTGTCTTGCTCAGTCGCAGTGATGTCCTGCAGGGAGTTTCTGCTGCTGATCGTCTGACAATTGTCAGCCTGCTGGCAACCCACGCCGGCACCCGCGGCATGGTGGGTGGCCAGATGGTGGATATGGAGGTTGAAGGAAACCCCATCGATCTGCCGATGCTTGAATATATCCATACCCACAAAACCGGCGCGTTGATCAAAGCAGCAATAGACATTGGGGGCATTATTGGTGGCTCTTCGTCCGAGCACCGCGATGCCTTGCAGCGTTACGCTGCGGCGGTCGGGTTGGCGTTCCAGATTGCTGATGATATTCTTGACGTGACCGCAGTGACCGAAGATCTGGGTAAGCGCAGTGGCAGCGATCAGCAACGCGGCAAAGCAACCTATCCCGCTCTACTTGGTCTGGCACAGTCACGGGAACGCGCGCGCGAGCTGAATGAGGTGGCCATCAGCGCCTTGCAGGTTTTTGGTCAGG
>Ga0102934_1002024_pt1 | contig 14150 bp, 14 predicted proteins | sample SalPonR2_A_D1_MG_FD_78175 | JGI IMG/M metagenome (GOLD analysis project Ga0102934, IMG submission 78175) | Salt pond soil microbial communities from South San Francisco under conditions of wetland restoration - Salt Pond MetaG R2_A_D1_MG | ecosystem: Environmental > Aquatic > Marine > Intertidal... | reverse complement strand
GGGTTCCGGGTTCCGGGTTCCGGGTTCAGGTTGGACCGTTGGACTGCCCTGAGCCCTGAGCCTCTAGAAGCTTGACCCGGGCTGTTTCAAGAACTCGATCTCTTCGGGCGTGGAGTTCCGGCCGAGGATCGCATTGCGGTGCGGGTAGCGGCCGAAGCGGTCGATGATGACCTTGTGCTTGTGTTCGAACTCCAGGTTGTTTTCCAGGCCCGGCGCCGAATAGAGGCGGACGGCTTCTTCGTGGATGCGCGCTGATTCGGAGTGCATGTAGGGCAGATAGAGAAAGGCCTTTTCATTCGCACTCAGTTCGGCATCGTGACCGCCGGCCACCGCCTCCTGTGCCAGGACCAGCGCCATGCCATCTGCGGCGAACGCTCGGGCCGATTCGCGATGGATATTTCGCGAGAACTGGTCGATCACGATCACTTCGGCCAGACGTCCACGCGGCGCAGACCGCCATTCGTCAAGCTCCGCGCGGCAGGCTCGCTCGTGGAGAGAACCGAAGCGCTCGGAGATCAGCGCATCAAGCTCAGCGTCCTTAGCCCACCACTGCCTTGGCTCCAGTTCGTGGAACCAGAAGTCAAGAACCGTTTCAGAAGTCTGGATGGTGTTTGGCATGGCACTTCTCGGTGGGGTGATTTGTTTCCAGTTTAAAGCGCTTGGGTCGTGTTTCGGTTTCAGGGTTCAGGGTTCAGGGTCCAAGGGTTCAGCACGATGATGCCGGTTGGGTTTTTCGCCCGAAACCTGAAAACTTGAACCTGAAACCTTCTTCACCCTTCGCAATAAGTCCGTGACAACTTCGTAAGGACTTTCTGACCGCTTTCCGCCACGTTTCTGTCTGTCTTGCAGATTCGGAGATCGACATAATGGCGTTTCGTACGAAGCACACCGGAATCACGCTTGTCTCGTGGCGCTGCGTCCCGCTGCTCATGGGCCTGATCGTCCTCGGACCAGCCCAGGCCGGGGGACCGCAAGGTCAACTCGATCTGCTCGACCCCGATCCCAGCTTCGCCGGCGACGGCACGCTGGAGTATGCCGCCGACAATGTCAGCTATGCCTGGTACGGAAACATCGAGTCGTCGGGCGAGATCATGGTGATCGGCATGAGCAGCCCCGGAAGTTCATCCAATAACGCCGGCATTTTCCAGCGCATCCTGGCCGATGGCGCGCCCGGTTTAGCTCAAAAGTTTCCCCATCAGGGCTTCGGCTGCTCGGCGCCACGGTTCTGGTTGACCGGCATTCGCCTGAGCACCGGCTTCTACGCCGGCGGCGGTTATCGACAGGATAGCTGCGGCGGCCTGCCTCGTCGCTTCGATGTGGTCATGTGGAATCCGAGCACCGACGCCCGCACCTTCTTCGAGCCCTATGAATTCTTCGATCAGCTGGCCTACGTCACCGCGCTCGCCGAGCAGGACGACGGCAAGATCGTCGGCGCCGGTTACGCCACGACCAACCAGTCCGACGTCGATACCTTCCAGATCGCCGTCGCCCGCTGGAACGCCGACGGCACCAAGGACCTGAGCTTCGGAACGAATGGAGAATTCACCTTCGACTATGACGGCGATCAGGACAACGTCAACGATATCCTGATCGACTCGCAGCAGCGCATCGTACTGGCCGCAAACGGAGTGTCTTCCACCACCGGTCGCGATATGCTGATCATGAGGCTGACCGCCGATGGCGAGTTCGATACGAGTTTTGCCGATAACGGCATCCTTGCTTTTGACCACCTCGGCTTCAACGATGGCGCCCAGTCCATCGTCCAGGGTCGCGGCGGGCGACTGATCGTCGGCGGCGCTCGGGGAATCAGTGCAGATGAACTCGAGCCCGTCATTATTCGCCTGATGCCGGACGGTGCCCTCGATAATGGGTTCGGCAACAACGGTCAGGCGGTTCTGGATTTTGCAAGCACTTACGCGACCGTTACCGACATTGAACTTGGCGCAGGAGCACAAATCTATGCGACCGGCATCACCTGGAACGGCACCGTCGTCAATGAGAACGCCGAAGGCGTCGTCACCGTTCTTCGCGCCCACGGCATTCCGGATACGCGCTTCAACGGCGGGGCCGCAAGGGTCTTCAGCTTCGGCGACGACGAGACGGCACTGCCCGGCGACTTTCCTCGCCACATTTCCTTAAGCGAACTCAACGACCGAATCGTGATCAGCGGCCATACGAGTGGGATGGACCCCGCCGTCAATCGAATGGGTGTCGCGCGATTTATCGGGCTGGATCCGGATATCTTCTCGGATCGATTTGAGGAATGAAGGTTTCCGGTTTCCGGTTTCCGGTTTCCGGTTTCCGGTTTCCGGTTTCCGGTTTCCGGTTTCGCAAGAGGATACCGCCTCCGGCTTTTCCTGAAACCTGAACCCTTGAACCTGAAACTTTGTCCGCCTGCCTTGCGCCCTGAGCCCTGAGCCCTGAGCCCTGAGCCTTTAACCGAAAACCGGAACCCGGAACCCGGAACCCGGTCTTCCCCACTTCACACACCCCATTTCATCGGCTTCGTATACTCCGTCAATGCCCTCCCCCTCCCTGATCCGCGTGCCGACGCTGCAGAGGCAAGGCCTCAACGAGGCGCGCGCAGGATCGATCGACGAACTGATCGCGTTCATCGATCGGCATCCTCGCCTGCTGGTGCTGACCGGGGCGGGCCTGAGCACGCGCTCTGGCATTCCCGCCTATCGCAATGCGCAGGGCCAGTGGCTGAGGCGCGATCCGATCCTTTATCAGGAGTTCATCGGCGATGCGACGACGCGCCGGCGCTACTGGGCGCGCAGCTTCTTCGGCTGGTCGGTGATGGACCGGGCCCGGCCGAACGCTGCCCATCATGCCCTGGCCCACCTCGAACAGCAGGGCCGAACCAGTGCCCTGGTTACCCAGAACGTGGACGGCCTGCATCGGGCGGCGGGGTCCGAGTCCCTGGTCGAGCTGCATGGCGCCCTGGACCGGGTCGGCTGCCTTGACTGCGGTCATTCGATCAGCCGCGACGCGTTGCAGCTGCTGCTCGAAGAGTCCAACCCGGACTGGCGGCCCGAGGTCCTCGGCTACCGGCCAGACGGAGACGCCGAGCTGGACAACAGCGCCTACCCGGGCTTTCGGGTAGTCGACTGCCCGGTATGCGGGGGACGACTGAAGCCCGACGTGGTGTTTTTTGGCGAGTCGGTGCCGGCCGAACGCGTCCAGCGCATCGAACAGGGCCTGAACGACTGTGACGCCGTGCTGGTGATCGGCTCGTCGCTGGTCGTGATGTCCGGCTATCGCATCGTCCGGCAGGCGGCCAGGCTGGAACGGCCTGTGGTCGCCATCAACGACGGCCGCACTCGTGCCGATGCCCTGCTGGATTTCAAGATCGGCGGCGACTGTGTCGAGGTGCTGGAGCAGATTCTGGGATAATCACCCGGGTGAATCGACTCGACCCCCTACGCACCATAGTCGCGACCGTACTCCTGGCGACCGCCTCCGGGCTGAGTGCCGCAACACTGATTCCCGTGGAAGCGCCGAGCGGTGCGGTCAGTCTGGCGCCCCGTCTGGCCTCGGCCGAGGGCAGCCACGCGGTCCTGAGCTGGCTTGATGTCACCGACACAGGACATCGCTTCATGCTCTCCGAGTTCGACGGCGGGCGCTTCGGTCCGGCCCGCGCAGTGGCGGAGGGCGATCGCTTCTTCGCCAACTGGGCCGACACGCCCGGCATTCAGGCCGGCCATCAGGGTGTCTGGCTGGCCCACTGGCTGGTTCGCTCGGGCCGGGGCAGCTATGCCTACGATGTCGTCATGGCAACGAGCGACGATCGGGGACAGCGCTGGTCTGCGCCCTTCTCTCCCCATGACGACGGCACCCTGACCGAGCATGGCTTCGTCAGCACCTTTATCGACCCCGTGTCTGGATCGGGTTTTGGCGCGGTCTGGCTGGACGGGCGTGAAACCGAGCCTGCGGCTGAAGACCGTCACGAGCATCATGGCGCAGCCCACCACCATGGCAGCGGTTCGATGACGCTTCGCAGTGCCCTTATCAGGCTCGATGGCGAGATCGAGGATTCATCGCTGCTGGACGCCAGGGTCTGTGATTGCTGCCCGACAGACACCGCCCTGGCGGCCGATGGTCCAATCGTGGTCTATCGCGACCGCAGCGTCGATGAGGTCCGGGACATCGCGCTGATCCGACGCAGTGAGCAGGGCTGGTCCGAGCCGATCACCGTTCACCCGGACGGCTGGAGGATTTCTGCTTGTCCGGTCAACGGACCTGCCGTGCTCGCCCGCGGAAACCGGGTCATGGTGGCCTGGTTCACCATGGCCGAGGACCTGCCGCGGGTACGTCTGGCCCTGTCCGATGACGGTGGCCGCAGTTTCGATCAACCGATCTCGCTCGACCCCGGCATCGCCCTGGGCCGGGTTGACCTTGGCTGGGAGGGTGAGCGCTTCGTGCTGTCCTGGCTGGCCGAGACGGAAAGCGGCGCGGCCCTGCGCATCGCCCGCTTCGATGCCGGCGGGTCGATGATCGACCGGCACGATCTGACCACGCTCGATCAAGGAAGAATCAGCGGCGTACCCCGTCTGCTCGGGCTCGGAGACGACCGGCTCCTGCTGAGCTGGACCGAAGCCCTGGGAGAACCGGCCCGTCCCCGTGTGCAGGTCGGCCTGATTCATTTCGAGCGCCAGCCTGCAGACGCCGCACCTACTGATCAGGCAGCGGAATCCACTCCGGATCGTCGATGACCCGATCGAAACGGCCGGCGACCCAATCGGCCTTGGCCTGTTCGATCCGGTCCTTGTCGGAATGGACGAAGTTCCACCACAGGTGGCGCGGGCCGTCGAGCGATTCGCCGCCCAACAACGCCAGGCGGGCGCCAGACGGGCTGGTGATCGTGAAATGGACGCCGTGCTTGAGCACCAGCAGCTGCCCGGCCGGGTAGATCTGGCCATCCACCTCGACCGATCCCTCGGCAATGTAGAGGCCACGCTCGTCGTGCGGGCTGTCGATGGGCAGGCGCGCGCCGGGCTGAAGCTCGATGTCGACGTAGAGGGTTTCAATCCTGACCGGCACCGCGGCGGTCTGGCCGTAGGCCGATCCGGCCAGCACGCGCGCACGGACGCCGGACTCTTCGATGACGGGTAGCTCGCTGGCCGGGTGGTGTGAAAAGTCCGGGTCGATTTCTTCATCAGACTTGGGCAGGGCGATCCAGGCCTGCAAGCCGAACAGTTCGCTGGATTGTGATCGGGCCTCGTCCGGGCTGCGTTCCGAATGGACGATGCCGCGACCGGCAGTCATCAGATTGACCGCACCGGGCCGAATGACCAGCTTCGTGCCAAGGCTGTCGCGGTGCATGATCTCGCCGCTGAACAGATAGGTGATGGTAGCCAGCCCGATATGCGGGTGCGGGCGCACATCCAGACCCTGCCCCGGCTTGAAGGCACCGAGGCCCATCTGGTCGAAGAAGACGAAAGGGCCGATCGTTCGGCGTTCGCGTGAGGGCAGGACACGCCTTACTTCGAACCCACCGATATCCCGGGTCCGCGGGACGATGACCTGATCGATAGAGGCGGGGCAATCCCCCGGTGTCTGGACCTGCGCATTCGGGCACTCGAAGAAACTCACGATTCCATACCTCCGTCAGCCGGATTGTTCGACGACTTCGAAGCTCAATCCCGCGTGGGCTTCGAGGCGCGGTTTGAGAACCCTGGCAAGCGCCGTCGACGGCGTCCAGAAACCGCCCGGCAGGGCATCGCGTGGCAGCTCCTGGGCCAGAGAAACCGCCGCCTCACCGAGCATTTTCGAGGTCGAGCCATAGCCCGGGTCGCGATCCCCGGTCACACGGACCTGGATGCGCTTGCCGTCAGCGGTGTGGCCGTCGAACAGCAGGCGGTAGAAGCCCTTTTCCTGTTCCTCGGGACTCGGGCCTTCGCCCGGCTTGGGCAGAAAGCGCTTCTTCAGCAGCGAGCGCGTCGGCCCGAAGCTCGAGCCCAGGGCAAAGGCCCCCAGGGCCGCTGACCAGCTCCAGGCGCGACGTCGCCCGGCGAATCCGCTGCCGGTCATCATCGCCTCGTCGTACTTGAAATCATCGCCCCAGGGTCGATCCTGAAGGGCGTGCGAGCGATGCACGATGCGGGTGTTGATGGCCGCCATCACGAAGGGGGCCAGCCAGCTGTTCAGATCCTCATCGAAGGCCGGCCCTTTCACATAGGGCTGGCGCGGTCCCTGGCGCAGATCCGGCGGGCACAGGGCAAAAGGATTGCTGGCGACCTTCCTGACTTCGGGATTGGCGCGCGTCTCCTCGATGATGTTGACCATACTCGCCGCCGTACCGCCGGACATGGCGCCGCGCATCCGCTCCACGCCCATGCGGACCCTCGTGCAGGGCTGGCCCAGGCGCTCGACGGCCTGCTGCTGCAGGAACCACACGCCAAGATCCGAGGGGATGGAATCAAAGCCGCAGCAGTGCACGATCCTCGCGCCGCTGGCCCGGGCGGCCTCGCCAAACTGATCCAGGACGCGACGCATCCACGGCACCTCACCGGTCAGATCGCAGTAGTCGGTGCCGGCGGCAGCACAGGCATCGACCAGCTCGGTGCCGTAGAGCGCATAAGGGCCCACCGTGGAGCAGATGGCCCGCGTCCTGGCGACCATCTCATCGAGCGATTCGCGGTCGCTGCTATCGGCGATCAAAACCGGCAGCTTTTCCGCCTCGGCGCCGAGCTCCTCCTTGACCTTTGCCAGCTTGACCTGATTGCGCGCGGCCAGCGCCCAGCGTAGATCGCCATCGGCACCATGGCGTTTGAGTAGATAGTCAGCGAGCAGCTGGCCGGTAAAACCGGTCGCACCCCAGAGAATCAGATCGAAATCGCGTGCCTCGGCCATCCCGGCCTCCCGAATGAAAAATCACCCCGTCATTATGCCGCCACGGCATCAATGGCTGGGCGGCATTCGGTAAACTGGGCAGACAAGCCAAATTTCTCGGGAGTGACATTGATGGCCAAGCCGCAGCAGTTGACCCTGACACGCCCCGATGACTGGCATCTGCACGTGCGCGACGGCACCACGCTGGCCTCGGTGGTGCCCGACACGGCGCGGCAGTTCGCGCGCGCCATCATCATGCCCAACCTCAAACCACCGGTGACCACGGTCGAACAGGCGGTGGCCTACCGCGACCGGATCGTCGCTGTCCTCGACGAGGACGCGGATTTCGAACCGCTGATGACCCTCTATCTGACCGAATCGACCACGCCGGAAGAAATCCATCGCGCCGCCGAGCACCCCTTCGTGCACGCGGTCAAGTATTACCCGGCCGGGGCCACCACCAACGCTGATTCCGGGGTCACCGACCTGCGTAAGGTCGATCATGTGATCGCTGCCATGGAAGAGGCCAGGCTGCCGCTGTTGATGCACGGTGAGGTCACCGACCACGAGATCGACATCTTCGACCGCGAGGCCGAATTCATCGATCGCGAGCTCAAGCGTCTGGTCGAGCAGTTTCCGCGCCTGCCGATGGTGCTCGAACACATCACCACCGAGGCTGCGGTGGATTTCGTTGAGGCCGGACCTTCCAATCTGGCCGCGACCATCACCGTTCACCACCTGTTGCTCAACCGCAATGCGATCTTCGAAGGCGGCCTGCGACCGCACCATTACTGTCTGCCGGTGCTCAAACGAGAGCAGAACCGTCAGGCCCTGGTGCGCGCGGCCACCAGCGCGGACCCGAAGTTCTTCCTCGGCACCGACTCCGCGCCACATCCGAAGGGCGCCAAGGAATCCGACTGCGGCTGTGCCGGCATCTACACCGCCCTGCATGCCATGGCGCTGTATGCCGAAGTGTTCGAGGATGCCGACGCGCTCGACAGGCTCGAGGGCTTTGCCAGCCACTTCGGCCCTGACTTCTACGGCCTGCCGAGAAATGGCGACCAGATCACTCTGGAACGGGTGGAATCGCCGATCCCGGAGATCGTCGAGTTCGGAGGCCAGCCTGGGGTCCCCCTGCGCGCTGGCGGCAAGACCCGCTGGCGACTGACCGAATAGGGGGCCAATCGCACGCTTTATCCGAGCAGCCGGAGCGCGCCCGGCAGTACTCTGACCTCGATTCGCACCGCATCATGGGCCAGGTGTTCGCCGTCGGCGTGCAGTCCGCAGCCCTCGGGACAGTCGATGCTGATGGCGCGGACCCGGTCGGCATGGACACCGTCGAATCGCTGGTGGGTGCCGCGCATTACGCTGGGAAGGATTCTGAGCAGGCGATGCAGCGGCAGGTCATCGGCGCGGCACAGATCCAGCAGACCGTCATCGATATGCGCCTCGGGCGTCAATAGAAATCCTCCGCCGGCGCTGCGGCCATTGCCCAGCGCAATCAGGAATTGGGGCGCATCGACGGTGGTCTCGCCATAGCGAACGCGCATCTGCGGCGGCCGGTAGCGCAGCAGATGAATCATGGCCGCCACCAGATAACGCGAAAATCCGCGGAAAATCCGCGCCCGGCTCGCCCTGAGCGCCACTTCGGCCTCGAAGCCTATCCCCAGCGAGTTGATGAAATGGGCCTGGAGGTGACGACCCGTGCGGGTTTCGAGACGCACCTGACCGACATCGCAGGAGCGGGGCTCGGACCGCTCCCACCAGTCGAGCGCTGCATCGAGCTGGCGCGGGCTTTCAAGCATCCGGGCAAAATCATTGCCCGAACCCCAGGCCAGCACCGCCATGCTGGCACGTCCACCGACCAGCGCGTCGGCCACCTCATGCACGGTGCCGTCCCCACCGATCGCGACCACCACTGCGTCGCCGTCCATGGCCCGGTCATGGGCCAGGCGGCGGGCATCGCCGGGCGCTGAGGTCTGCACGATTTCGGCATCGGGATAGCGCCGCTGCAGTGGCTTGGCCAGTGGATGATCGCGGCGGTCGTGGCGACCACCCGCCACGGGATTGAGCAGGAAGACAAAGCGGCGAGACAGATCCGTTCCCCTGATGTTGTGTCGATGGGCCTGCCGAAGTATCCCTGTGCCTTGACGATTGAGCAAGTCGACAGGCAGGTGACAAGCGAACCTGCCTGTCGATCACCGTAACGGGTAGTGGTTAGAATGATCGGTCAATCTACGCGAGGGAAACCAGATCATGACTCCCAATCGATTCTGGGTCAGCCTGGCCTTGATGCTGGCCATGGCCGGCACTGCCCATGCCCAGGGCGGAGGACTGCTGGCCACAGGCGGCGTCAGTCAGTTCGAGGGGGCCGGCGGCGGTGGCCTGGTGCCCTGGGCCCTGATCGCCGGATATGGCACCGAGGACGAAATCGGCGGTGCCGCCCACTACACCTATCTGCACTCCGACCGCTATGGCCTGCAGTCCGGCGGATTCAAGCTCGGCTTTTTCGACCGGCTGGAGCTGTCGCTGACCCGGCAGCGCCTGCGCGTCGATTCAGACGTGATCGCCGCAACCGCGGACGCTCTGGTCGGCGGCCTGGAACCGATCCTCGGCACACCGGACCCGCTGAGCGCAAGCAATACGAGCATTACCGCCGATATCATCGGTGCCAAATTGCGCCTGTTCGGCGATGCCGTCTATGCGCAGGATTCCTGGCTGCCGCAGGTGGCTCTGGGCATCCAGCACAAGCGCAACAAGGATTTCGACAGCGGCGTGGTCGTTCCCTATCTGGGCAACGTGGGTGTACCGGCACTTCTCGGTGCGGCTGATGCCAACGGCACGGATATCTATCTGTCGGCGACCAAGGTGTTTCTGGGCGTGCCCTTCGGCCGCAATCTCCTGCTCAACGTGACCGCACGCGCCACCAAGGCGAACGCATTCGGCTTGCTCGGATTCGGGCGTCGCGTCGTCAATCCCCTCGATGGCACCCTGCTCGATGAAGACACGGACTATGAGATCGAGTACGGGTTCTCGGCAGCGATGTTCCTCACGCCCCACCTGGTCCTGGGCGGCGAATATCGAACCCAGTCGAGCCGCCTGGAGAATCAGCCGGTGCTGGGCCTGCTCGGCGCACCCGATCTGGCCGAAGAAGACGACGCCTACGACATTTTCCTGGCCTGGTTCCCGAACAAGATCCTCGCGCTTACGCTGGCCTATGTCGATCTCGGCAATCTGCCGTTCCAGCCCGACTCCGAAGCGGCCTACCTGTCGCTGCAAGCCTCGTTCTGATTGGGAGACCCTCATGATTCGATTTCTGATATCAGCTCTGATCATCAGCCTGGCCGCCTGCGGCAATGTACCGACCACGCCCAGCGGCGCCGACTCGGACCTCAGGAATTACGACCGCACGATCTATGAACAGACCAGCCTGGCCGACACCTCGCTCTACGACCGTCTTGGCGGCTACGAGGTCATCGAGCGCTTCGTCAGTGACGGCGTCGACAAGGTGCTGGCCGATGACCGCATCAATGCGCTGTTCGAGGGCGTCGATGTTGGAAATCTGAAATTCCAGCTCAGCGAACAGATCTGCGATCTGTCCGGCGGGCCCTGCATCTACAGCGGTCTGAGCATGGAGGAGTCGCACTTCGGCCTGGACATCACCGAGGCCGAGTTCAACGCCCTGGTCGAGGACTTTCAGCAGGCCATGCGCGACAACGACATCCCCTATGGCCTGGAAAACCAGGTCGTCGCCCTGCTTGCACCCATGAAGCCGGCGATCATCCGGCGTTGATCGGGCGAGCGGTGATCAGTCTCTGAAGTTCTTGAACTGCAGCGGCAGGCCGAGCTCGGTACCCTTGAGGAGAGCGATGACCTGCTGCAGGTCGTCGCGTTTCTTGCCGGTCACGCGGACCTGATCGCCCTGGATCGAGGCCTGGACCTTGATCTTCGAGCCCTTGACCTCCTTGACGATCTTCCTGGCCAGCTCGGTGTCGATGCCCTCGCGCACGGTGACGGATCGGGTGGCGGTCTTGGCCATGATGACCGGCTCGCCGAGCTCGACGGCGTCGAGATCGATCCCGCGTTTGGTCATCTTCGAATAGAGAACATCGAGCATCTGGTCGAGCTGAAACTCCGATTCGGTCTTCATGGTGATGACCGTTTCCTTGAGCTCGAAGCTGGAATCACTGCCCTTGAAGTCGAAGCGGGTAGTGACTTCCCGATTGGCCTGATCCACGGCGTTGGCCAGCTCGTGATGATCGATTTCTGAAACCACGTCGAAACTCGGCATTGCAGCACCTCGGGAACATAATTCATCAGGGCGCATTATGCCGCAGCCGACCGAGCGCTTCGACCGGCGCAGCGTGCGCGCCCCAACCGGGCTTCATGACATAATTCCCTCCATGATTTCCAAGCTCGCCGCCTGGCTCCGGATTGCCACCGCAACCCTGCTGGTGTCGCTCAACTGCGTGGTGCATATCCTGCCCCTGCTGCTGGTCGCACTGCTCAAGCTGCTGCTGCAGCACACCCCAGCGCGTCCGGCCTGTGACCGGGCCCTGATGGCGATCGCCGGCAACTGGGTGGCCTTCAACAACTGGATGTTCGATCACCTGACCGACACCCGGATGATCATTACCGGCCAGCCCGAGGCGATGATGGACGGCCACTTCATGGTGCTGTCGAATCATCAGAGCTGGGTCGATATTCCGGTGCTGCAGAAAGTCTTTTACCGGCGCCTGCCCTTCCTGCGCTTTTTCATCAAGAGTCAGCTGATCTGGGTACCGCTGCTGGGGCTGGCCTGGTGGGCTCTGGACATGCCATTCATGAAGCGCTACACCCGCGAACAGATCCAGCGCCAACCCGAACTGGCCGGTCGTGATATCGAGGCCACGCGCAAGGCCTGTGAAAAATTCCGCCACATTCCGGTCTCGATTGTGAACTTTGCCGAGGGCACACGCTTCACGTCGGCCAAGCAGGCGGCCCAGGACAGCCCGTTCAGACACCTGCTCAAGCCCAGAGCCGGCGGCACGGCTTTCGTGCTCGACGCTATGGGCGACTCGCTGGACACCCTCGTCGATGTGACCATCGCCTATCCCGGCGGCGCCGGCGAGCTGCCGACGCTGTTCGCCAACCAGATGCCTGAGATCCGGGTCGACGTCCGGATCGTGCCCATCCCCAAGGAGCTGCGAAAGGGCAACTATCAGACCGATCCGCTCCATCGCGAGCGCATGCAGGCCTGGATCAATGCGCTCTGGGAGGCGAAGGACGAGCGCCTCGTCGAACTGCTTTCCAACCCGACCGCCTGACGCCATCACCGAGGACGACGAAACCCTATGGAAGACGCCATCCGTGCCCTGCCCAAAGTCGAACTGCACCTGCATATCGAAGGCTCGCTGGAACCCGAGCTGATGTTTGCCCTGGCCGAACGCAACGGCGTCGATCTGCCCTATGCCTCAGTGGATGAGGTGCGCGCGGCCTACGACTTCAGTGACCTGCAGTCCTTTCTCGATATCTACTATGCCGGCGCGCAGGTGCTGCTCAAGGCCGAGGACTTCTACGACATGACCTGGGCCTATCTGGAGCAGTGCCGGGCCGACAAGGTCCGCCATGCCGAGATCTTCTTCGACCCGCAGACCCACACCGACCGCGGCGTGGCCTTCGATGTCGTCATGGAGGGCATCACCGGTGCACTCGAGGCTGGCCGGGAGCAGCTGGGCATCAGCTCGCATCTGATCCTGTGCTTCCTGCGTCATCTCTCGGCCGAAGCCGCCATGGCGACCTACGAGCAGGCCCTGCCCTGGCGCCAGCATTTCATCGGCGTCGGTCTGGATTCATCCGAAAAGGGCAATCCGCCGGAAAAGTTCCAGGCGGTCTTCGACCGGGCCCGGGCCGATGGCTTTGTGACCGTGGCGCACGCCGGCGAAGAGGGCCCGCCGGACTACATCATCCAGGCCCTCGACCTGCTCGGAGTCAAGCGCATCGACCATGGCGTACGCTGTCTGGAGGATCCCTTTCTGGTCCGGCGCCTGCAGAAGGAGCAGGTCCCGCTGACCGTCTGCCCCCTGTCCAACGTCAAGCTGTGCGTCTTCGACTCACTCGAAAAACACAATCTGAAGGCTCTGATGGACGCCAATCTCTGCGTGACCATCAACTCCGACGACCCGGCCTACTTCGGCGGCTACATCGGTCAGAACTATCTGGAGACCGCCCAGGCTCTCGACCTGAGCCTGAGCGACATCGAAACCCTGGCCCGCAACGCGGTCAAGGCCAGCTTCCTCGACGAGGACAGCAAGCAGGAACTGCAGATCCAGATCGACGACTGGGCCGATCGCTATGTTCTTTGAGGCTTCAACCGCCCCGCGCTCGCATCAGAAACCATAGCAACTGAATCCCCCGTCGACGGTGATCACCTGGCCGGTGATATAGCCGGCGACTGGCAGGCAGAGGAAGGCAATCGTGCCGGCGACCTCTTCCGGCAGGCCGATCCGGCCCATTGGGGTCCGCGCCAGGACCTCATTGCGATAGTCGGCGTCGTCGAGCACCTGGCGGGCCAGCGGCGTGTCGATGTACCAGGGCGCGACCGCATTGACCCGGATGCCGTCCGCTGCCCATTCGACGGCCAGATTGCGGGTGAGCTGATTGATCGCCGCCTTGCTCATGCCGTAGGGCGCGCCGGTGCGAAGATGGGTGTGACCGGCGACCGAGCTGACGTTGACCACGCTGGCTTGTCGGGCCTTAGCCAGTAGGGGGTGGGCGGCGCGGGTCAGCTCGAAGGCCGCGATCAGATTCGTCTCCAGCAGCTCTCGCAGCTCCCCGGCGGTGTAGTCGAGCGCGCGCTTGCGCTGGTTGGTACCGACGTTGTTGACCAGGATATCGAGCGAGTCACCGACCGTCTCGAGCAGGCGCGTTCGATCGGAGGCAAGACTGACATCGGCCTGGACCGCCTGAACCGTCAAGCCTTCGGCGGCCAGCGCATCAGCCTGTTGGCGCAACGCCGCTGCACCGCGAGCCGCCATCCAGACTTCCGCGCCGCGTTCGGCCAGCATCCGGGCCGCGGCCAGACCGATACCGCGGCTGGCGCCGGTGACCAGCGCACGGCGCCCGTCCAGTCGCCACGGGTCATCCGGCTTCATCGAGTCGCTCCTTCTGATCATGCATCTGTTGATCATGCAGGCGCGCCACGCGCGCTTCCAGATCGGCCGCGGTCACGTTCTCGGGCGCGACCGGACCACCGATCACCAGCTCGATCCTGCGGTAGACACCACGCGGGAGCTTGAGAAAGGCGCGGCCGCCCGAGCGGCTGAAGAAGCTGCGCC
>Ga0102934_1002021_pt1 | contig 14151 bp, 15 predicted proteins | sample SalPonR2_A_D1_MG_FD_78175 | JGI IMG/M metagenome (GOLD analysis project Ga0102934, IMG submission 78175) | Salt pond soil microbial communities from South San Francisco under conditions of wetland restoration - Salt Pond MetaG R2_A_D1_MG | ecosystem: Environmental > Aquatic > Marine > Intertidal... | reverse complement strand
GTCTCACCGGATTTCAAGGGCAACTATATCGGCTGCCGCCTGGTCATGACCCCCATCAGCCGGCGGATGCTGCTGGAATAACAAGAGCTGAACGATCTGATCGGCCAGCCCGTTAAGATTTAAGCGTTCCCCCGGATCAAATTTTCGAATACGTCCACCGCAAACCTTATTTCCCCCCACCCGGCGCGTTTTAGGTGCATGCCGACGGCCTGGTAGGAAATCGGCTTATCCCAAGCTCCGGCGATCTGCTGCTGGGTCATGCCGGCCAGGGCGCCCATTACTGCCCTGGCCTGATTCGCGGTCCAGCGGCCGGCGATGGCGCCGGTCAAAACAAGCATCCCGTCGATGGCACGGGCAGCGGCTGATCCGTCCATGGCAAAGCGAAAAGAGCCCGAACCCGATGATGACATGGACTCAAGCATCTTCCCGGAACGGCGAAAGGCCGCCCCGTCCCCGCCGGAGACATTTCCCGGCGGCACGTAATCCACCGGGCCGACGCCAACGGCCATCCGGATATCGGCCTGCCGCACCGGGGCATGCGCCCGGATAAATGCCCGAAAATAGAGGCCGGCCCGCATTGCGGCGGCTGGCTCCGCAAGCAACATCTGCCAGCCGTCACCGCGGAAAACATCCACCGGCTCCGGCATGGCATCGCCGAACAGCTGATTTAGCCGCGCCCCGCCGTCAACCACCAAGTGATAGAGGGTTTGCCGGTTTTCGGCCGACAGCGGGGAGAACCCGATAAAATCACCTGAAATCACTGCATAATCGACGAACGAATGGACTTGCATAAAAAACTCATCAATCTCTATTCTTTACGGGTGCCGATCAGAAAAAAACAAACCCCGGCAAGCATGATTACCGCGCCGACAGAAAAGGCAAACCGCAGTTCAATCGTATCCATTATAATACCGCCGCATAGCGAACCGAAAAGCATCCCCAGGCTGTGGGCCACGGTAATAATCGACATCACCGACCCCATGGCCTCCCGCCGGTTACCGGCAATGACCGCCAGTGCCATCAGCGCCGGCATCGAGATCCCCCCGCCGATGCCGAAAATGATATTGGCGGCAAAAAGATCCCAAAATCCCTGGGCCAACCCAAGCAGCATAGTGGCGCCGGCCGCAACCAAACCGCCGATCATCACGAGCAGCCGCTTATCCGTTCGATCGGCCATCCAGCCCATAGGAATATGGAGAAGCCCGCTGACAAAAACGCCCAGCATCACCAGCACCCCAATGGCGGAGCCGGAAAGCGAAAAGCGGACATCGCCGTAAACCGGCAGAAACCCCCAGATGATGCCGATGCAGGTGGCATATACGAGCCGAAAAACAAACAGGCTGATAATCATCCGGTCCACCAGCAGTTCCCGCCACGGCCGCGGCTGGTAGCCACTGACTACGATATACTCCTCGGATCTGGGCGGCAAGCAGAAAAACGTCAGGAAAAAAGCCGTCAGTGCCAGCCCGGCCATGCAGCCAAAGGCCACCTGCAGGCTGAAAAAATCCTTGATCACCCCGCCGAAAAGCGGTCCCAGGCTTAACCCCAGGAATACCGACATATTAAACAGGCCCATGGATAGCCCTTCCTTGCCGGTGGGCGTAATATCGCCCACATACGCCTGGGTGACCGGCATGATCATGGCCGAGGCAATCCCCTGGATGATGCGGATCGTAATCAGGGTTTCAACGTGCGTGGCCATCACAAAGGCGGCGGCCACCAGAAAATAGCCGAAGAGCCCGATATTGATAAACGGTTTTCGTCCCTTCCGGTCCGACCAGCGGCCGAACCAGGGGAGAAAAAGGGTCCGGGTGAGGGAGAATCCGCCGAAGATAAGGGCGATGTAGATGCCGCTGGCGCCGAGATCGTGGGCATACACCGGCAGCAGCGGCACGACAATGCCGACCCCGGTCAGGGTGACAAAAATCGAAAAAAACAATGTTGAAAATATTTTCGGATCAATACGTTCCATACGGGCTATCCCATAGCACCCATACATATCATGCACAACGGTATTTGCTTGATTTTCAATTTTGCCGGTGGGTCGTATTTATCCTAAGTTGAGCGATTTCCAAGTTTGCCGCAGGGCCGTATTTATGTTTGACACGTCTATCAATCTCATGTATTTGATGTGACTTGAATTAGAAGCTCGATAAGGGTGAAAATTGCCGCAAGGTGCAGTGCCGGCGTCAGACCGGCACTTCAAGAAAATACGGTTTTATTCGAGGAGGTGTCGATGAAAAAATGGGGCGGAATCCTATTCGTACTTCTCTGCACGGCTTTGTTATTTTTAATTTTTAATGACCCGGCGCTTGCCACGGATGCCGCGGAGGGCGCTGCCGCCGCTGACCCCATAGCTGAACATGCCTGGTGGTTCTGGCCGCTGGTGCTGTTCGTTGTGACGTTCCTAATGGGCATATTCGCCGTTTTGGGCGGCGTTGGCGGCGGGGTGCTGTATGTGCCCATCATCAGCGGTTTTTTCCCGTTTCATCTGGATTTCGTCAGGGGCGCGGGTCTGCTTGTGGCGCTGACCGGTGCACTGGCGGCCGGCCCCGGGCTCTTAAAATCCAGCCTGGCCAGCCTCCGTCTGGCCGTTCCGGTGGCGCTGATCGCATCCACCTGTGCCATAGCGGGCGCTATGATCGGCCTGGCGCTACCCACCAATATCGTCCAGATCTTTCTCGGCGTGGTCATCATTTTTATCTGTATCCTGATGCTGACCGCCAAAAAATCCACGTTCCCCGATGTTCAGGAATCCGATAGGCTGTCTTCGGTTTTAAGGATTTACGGCGTCTATTATGAAGACAGCATGGGAAAGGACATTGACTGGAAGATACACAGAACACCGATTGGCCTTCTGCTTTTTGTGGGTGTCGGCCTCATGGCCGGTATGTTCGGCTTGGGCGCCGGCTGGGCCAATGTGCCGGTTTTAAACCTGGTCATGGGCGCACCGCTTAAAATCAGTGTGGCCACCAGCAAATTCCTGCTCTCCATCACTGATACGTCGGCCGCTTGGATTTATCTCAATAAAGGCTGTGTCATCCCCCTGATGGTGGTGCCTTCGATCGTGGGCATTATGCTGGGATCATTCGTCGGCGTCCGGGCATTAAAAGTCGCCAAGCCGAACCTGATCCGCTGGATGGTCATCGTGATTCTGGCATTTGCCGGCATCAAGGCACTTCTTAAAGGCCTCGGGATCGGATAGCGATCAAGAATAAATTACACAGGAGGCACCAAATGGCTCAAGTTGAAATTGATCTGGAAAAAGCCAGCAAAGAACAGCTCCTTTATGCCAATGTACTCGAAAAAGGCATGTACATCGGCCTGCTCGCCCTGTTTGTCACCTTTATCATCTATGTGACGGGGGTTTTACCGCTTCGTATTCCAATGGAGGAGTTGCCGAAATACTGGCAGATGAGTTCTACAGACTATCTGCACATCGCCGGTATTGAGTCCGGCTGGGGATGGACAAAACTGCTGGGATACGGAGATTTCCTGAACTTTCTCGGTATCGCCTTTCTGGCCGCAGTGACCATCATCTGCTACATAACGATCATTCCCACATTATTAAAAAAGAACGACTATGTCTATGCCACGCTGGCAGGCCTGGAAGCCCTCATTCTGCTCCTGGCCGCAAGCGGCCTGCTGGCAGCCGGCCATTAAGTTTTTATTTGGAACAGAAGCGGGCTTTGCGGGAGTCATTTGACCGGCAAGGCCCGCTTTATACCCTTGCCTATACCCTTTCATTTTTGATATCGAGCCGCAAGTTCGACCACCGTGGCCCCCCAGCCGCCGCCGGTCCCTTCCGCATCCGTAAATCGGACGACCCGGTTATCTTTTTTCAGTATACTTTGCACCCGCTTTTTTAACACCCCCTGGCCTTTGCCGTGGATGATGCGAAGGGAGTAGATCTCTTTTTCCAGGCAGGCGGCGATATAGTCATCCAACAAATCTTTAACTTCCGCCGGCCGGAACGTATGCAAGTCAAGCGTGCCGTCAATGGGAATTTCGATAGGCTCCATTATCTTTCCTTTAAACCATCATTGTATGATCCCGGAAAATAAATTATGTTATATATATATTATGGACATGTTTTGTTTGACAAAATTGGCCGGCTTGGTAGTCATCGCCTACCTCCTGGGCGCCGTCCCGTTCGGCCTGATTCTGGTAAAATTGCTAAAGGGAATGGATCTGCGCCGGATCGGCAGCGGCAATATCGGAGCCACCAATGCCAGGCGGGCCGGCGGATGGCCGCTGGGGCTGGCCACCCTATGCCTGGATGTTTTAAAAGGCGCGCTGCCGGTATATTTTTCAGGTGTGGTGTTTTCCCCGTCTACAGCACCGCTGGCCATGGGCTTAACCGCCCTGGGGGCCTGCTGCGGCCACCTGTTTCCAATATATCTCAAATTCAAAACCGGCGGAAAAGGCGTGGCCACCGCAGCCGGCTGTTTTGCGGTGATTTCGCCGATTGCGCTTTTAATTGCAGTTATCGTGTTTCTGCTTCTGGCCGCGCTTTCAAACCGGGTTTGCGTAGGGTCCATGGCCGCGGCCGCTTCCCTGCCCATAGCCGTCTTCCTGATTGAAAAAACCTGGCTGCTTGGGGGATTTGCGGGAGTTATCGCGCTTCTCATCATTATCCGGCACAAAGACAACATCCAAAGACTCCGGGCCGGCACGGAACCCACCATCACCTAAATTGAGCGTTCCAAATTCAGGTATCAGATAAAGATGAGCGCTCCGATCACGGCCAGAAGGCCGGCCAGAATGAAATGACTCTCCATCAAGAAACTCTGGCGAAACCCCGGCGAGAATTCCCCGTGTTCATGGATATAAAGAAAAATCATCATCATGAGCGGACTCAGGCCGATAAAAAGGCCGGGCAATGCCACCAGCCGCGCCGCACTGGCCATCCAGATAAATACCGCCATCGCCCCGGATAGGACCTTTAACAGCTGCATGGTCCGTTTTTCGCCCAGCAGGATGGGGATCGTCTCCTTTCCCACAATCCGGCTGCCCTGCATGTCCATGATATCAAAAAAAGCAGTTTGAACGAAAACCAGGCAGAAAATCCAGAAAAATACGGCCGCGGTGGCGACCTGAATGCCGCTGCCGTCGTGGTGCAAGGCCGGCAGCAAAGTGGTCACAATGCCCCATGCCAGGCCCACCAGAACGGTTTTTGAGCCGGGGATATCCCGGATCTTGCTTTTCCGCTGATTGCCCACGCCCTGGGGCACCAGGCTGACATTGTAGACGATGCCCAGGCATCCCATAAAAAAAAGCAGGATAAAAAAGAACGGCCCCCGGGCAAAAGCCAGCAAAAGGACCCCCGCGCCGGCCGCAAAAGTCAAGGCGGACAGCCAGGTCCGATTGGTTTGATAGAAAGTGGCCCGGTCCGGATCGCTGTAGCGGTCTGTGGAGATATCGATCAGGTTGTTAAAGGTATGCATGCACAAAAGATAGAGCATGGCAATGAAAAGATCCGAAGGCGCCAGCGGTATTTTAAGCATCGTCATGGCCGCATAGGTCAGGCAGCCGGCGCCCACCGCGAGATAAATATTGGAAAGCAGCAGGTAGCGCTGCACCTGAAAGGCCCATCGCCGAAAGGTTTGCCCCTTTCGCATCAACTGATTTTCAAGGGCCCGGTAAACCCGCTTTATGATCCAATTCGGGGTCGACGCGCCGGCAGTGATGCCGACATGCCGGCAGTTTTCCAGCTGCCGGATATCCAGCTCCGCTTCGGTTTCAATATGCTGGGCGGGCTTTCCGCTTGAAGCGGCGATTTCATAAAGCCGCCGGGTATTCCCGCTGTCCCGGCCGCCCACCACCAACACCGCATCCACCGAGTCGGTCATTGACTGGACCTCTGCCTGCCGGTTTTCCGTGGAGTCGCAGATGGTGGAAAATACCCTGTAATGGGGATGGGTCTGGTTGACCCAGTCGCGGACCTTTTTAAAAAAGGCTGTATTCTGGGTTGTTTGGGCGACAATGATCGCTTTTTCAAAATCCGGCAGCTGATCCAGGGCGTCGATACTGTCCGCCGTATACCCCTGATCCCCGGCATAGCCCAGCAGCCCTTTGACCTCGGGATGCTCGCGATCGCCGATAATGATCGAGGCGTACCCGTTTTTGGCGTGCTTGGCGATAATCGACTGGACCTTGATCACCCGCGTGCAGGTAGCATCAATCACGTGGAATCCGGCATCCGAAAGGGCCTGCCGTTCTGACGGCGGGACGCCGTGGGCGCGAATGATCACAATGCCGTCGCCCGATTCAGGGATTTCGTCAAGTACCGTGATCCCCTTCTGAGCAAGGATGGAGAGCACCTGGGGGTTATGAATCAGCGGGCCATAGGTATAAATGGGCGCCTGGGTTTTATTTGAGGCGTCCAGGGCCATTTCCACCGCCCGCCGCACGCCCATGCAGAAACCAGCGGTCCTGGCAATCGTGATTTTCATTTACCGGGGCGTTTTTTTGAAAAAGACCTTATGATCCACCAGGGCCAGGGAGTAAATAACGGACTTGACGAATTTCTGCTCCCCGAAAATATTGATTAACCGGTAACCATCGTCCTCGGGTTCAACGGTGTCCACGGCTTCCATAATCAGCTCCTGCTGGTCGCCATCAATGATGTATGCACTGGCTTCGCACATAATTCTATCCTTCTATATTTGATTGCTACCGGGCTAATGCCGGTTTTAAATAAATTTCAATCAGTTCCTCGATCAAGTGGGGCAGCGGAATCGAAGCGGTCCCAATGATCTCCGCATTTTCCTGGAACAACGGGATTAGATATTTTTTGGCCGGACTTGAGGCCACTGCCTCCGCCATTCGGGGGGTCACCTCGCCCATCATGGCGTTGGCCATGATGATGCCCACCGGACCGATGATAATGTCCACCTGCTGAACCGTGCGGACAATCGCATTTTCCCCGGATGCTCCCCGGTTGGCGCGGGCCTTGAGCATCTGGGCCGTGGCAATGGCATTGGTGCCCAGGGCAATAATATCGACCTGTTCTTCAAAAAAATCCCGAAGCCGCTTAATGACCGTTGCCCCGATGCCTCCGCCCTGACCGTCAATAATGCAGATTTTGACCATAGCCCCCTGCTCTGGCTTTTCGTTAAAAATGCTCAATTCCTAAAAATAGGAATAATTCTATCAAATGCAAGTCATGGATCAATTTACAAAAATCGCTTTTTAACTCTGTCATAATTTGCGGATCTTGCGCTGATGCTTCCGCTTCTGCTTGGGCGGCTTCTTGCCCGGCCCCTTTTTGCGGGTATCGAGCCTGCCCTCTGAATCTTCTTCGGCTTCCGGGGACAGCCCCTTGAGATTCATATACTCCGCCATCTCAAGCTTTTGTTCAAATTCCGGGGCCTCGATAATGGCCGCCCCCTGGGATTCGGCAAACCCGGTGACTTCCCGGTCCGAGCTCACCACCAGGGCTTTTTGCCCCTCCCGCCGGGCCATACGCTTAATCACGGCATCCGCAGACTCCCCGTGCCGCGAGAACCGAACATTGACACCCTTTTCCCGGTCCGTGCGATCAAACACTGAATACTGGGCAGCCCCGTCAAAAACCACGGTGATCTGGTGCCGCTTCATCCGTTTATACGCCGCCAATCGGTCCAGAAGCGCCTGGCGCCCGAGTTCCAAGTCTTGTTGATCCATAGGGCTCATCATGCGGGATTGCCGAATCAGATTATAGCCGTCGACTATGATATGAAGCGCCATAAGTTACTCGGTTTTAAGTAGATTCAAAAGCCGGTCCAGGTCTTCATTACTATAGAATTCAATTTCCAACCGGCCCTTCTGTCCCCGCCGGCGGATCTGCACCTTGGTGCCGAACCGATGGGACAAATCCTCCTCAAGGCTCGAAAAATAGATATCCTCGGGGCGCTTGGAGGGCTCGGGTTTGGGCTGGGTCTGGGCGTTTAGCCGGTGAATCAGCTTTTCGGTTTCTCGAACCGAAAGATCCCTGGAGACCACCAATTTAAATGCCTTGCGCTGGATAGCCGCATTTTCCGCTCCCAGAAGCGTCCGGGCGTGGCCCATGGACAGTTTTCCCTCGCGGATAGCGGCTTTAATTTCATCCGGCAGATGGTTGATGCGCAGGAAGTTGGCCACGGCTGACCGGCTTTTGCCCACCCGCTCGGCGATATTTTCCTGGGTCAGCTCAAATTCGGTCATCAGGCGCTGATACGCCTCAGCCTCTTCCATGGGGTTTAAATTTTCCCGCTGGATATTTTCGATGATGGAAATCTCGATCAATCCGGCATTGGTGATCTCTTTCAGGACAACGGGCACCTTGTACACGCCGGCCATGCGGGCGGCCCGCAGCCGGCGCTCGCCGGCGATCAACTCATAGCCGCCCTTTGATTCCCGGACCAAAAGCGGCTGCAGAACCCCCTGCGTCCGGATGGATTCAGCCAGGTCCCCCATTTCCTTTTCCGCAAATTCCCGGCGCGGCTGATAGGGATTCGGATGAATGCTGTCGATGTTGCATTCAAAATAGCTGGCCGGGGACTGGTCATCTGCATCGCCAATATCCGGGAAAAGGGCATCCAGCCCTTTGCCCAGTCCGCTTCGGCGGCTTTTCTTGCGCTTTCCGGCGTTATCCTCTACCTGTAGTTTTTCCTTCGGCATGATCAATCCATCCCCAAAAGACGTGGTTACTTGCCGCTTTTATGGCCGTTCATGATCTCTGCGGCCAGGGCTTTATAACTTTCAGATCCGGGTGATGCGGGATCATAAAAAATAATCGGCTTTCCGTAGCTGGGCGCCTCCCCCAGCCGGACTGTCCGCGGAATGCGGGTTTTAAACACCATATCCTTGAAATAGGTCTCCGCGTTTTCCGCCACCTGGCTGGCCAAATTGGTCCGGCGGTCAAACATGGTTAAAAGAATCCCTTCGATTTTCAGGCCCGGATTCATTCCCTGCTTGATCCGTTTGATGGTCTGGAGCAGCTGACCGAGCCCCTCCAGGGCATAAAACTCGCTCTGCAGGGGGATCAGCACCGCATCGGATGCGACCATGGCGTTTAGGGTCAAAAGGCTAAGCGACGGCGGGCAGTCCAGAATGATATAGTCATATCCGTCGGCACAGCGGGATAAAAGGGAGCGCAGCACTTTTTCCCGATGGTCATCCGCCATCATTTCGACCTCAAACCCGATCAGCTCCACCCGGGAGGGGATCATGGAAAGGCCCTTGACCTCGGTATCGACAATAATGTCTGACACCTCGGACTGTCCGATCATCCCATGGTAGAGATTCCGGTCGAGGGCGGCCTTGTCAATGCCCAGGCCGGTGGTGGCATTGGCCTGGGGATCACAGTCCACGAGCAGGGTTTTGCCGCCGGATACGGCCAGCGCGGCAGACAGGTTGATCGCCGTGGTGGTTTTGCCGACCCCGCCTTTTTGGTTTGCGATACAGATAATATGTGTCATAATAGGTGCCTTTTAGCATAAAAAATGCCGTTTGAAAAGCTGATACAGCCGACATATATTATAGTTGTAAGAAATCCGGCAAATTTGCCGGACATGACGCCCATACAGGATTTAAATGATAAAATTTCGCCAGCCGATTGCGATTTTAATTGCCGTCGCATTTTTCATCACCGTTTGCATGCCCGCCGGGGTTTTCGCCATCACCGTTCAGGAAGAAAATGAACTGGCAGAGGAATTTCTTCAGGCGGTGCATCAGCAGTACAAAATCATCAAAGATCCGGCCATTGCCAACTATATCAACAAGATCGGCCGGCGCGTCGTGGCCGAACTCCCCCAGCAGCCGTTTACCTATCACTTCTATGTGATCGAGCAGGCCACCTATAACGCCTTTGCCGGTCCGGCCGGGCATATCTTCGTATTCAGCGGCCTGTTTGAAGCCCTGGATCATGAGGGCGAACTTGCCGCCCTGCTGGCCCATGAAATTGCCCACGCCTCCTGCCGGCATATTTCGGAGATGATCGAATCCTCAAAAAAGACCAGCCTGGGCACGCTGGCGGGCGTGGTAGCGGGCATTCTGGTGGGGCTGGGGGGTGCCTCCACCGTTGGCAGCGCCATTACCATCGGGTCCATGGCGGCCGGTGAATCCGCGGCCCTGGCCTACACCCGGGAAAAAGAAATGCAGGCGGATCAAATCGGCCGCGAGTACCTTCAGGAGGCCGGCTATGATCTGCACAGCATGCTTTCCCTGCTGAAAACCATCCGCTCCCAGGAATGGTTCGGCACCGATCAGATCCCCACCTATCTGCGGACCCATCCGGCCACGGAGGACCGGCTGACCTATCTGAACAATACCCTGTCAAACAAGCCGGCGCCGACGCCCAAAGACAGCTATGCCTTCGAACGCGCGCGCACCCGCGTCTCCGCCCTGTACGGCAACCCGCGGGAGTCCCTGCGGCACTTCCGGCAATCTGTTGAGACCCATTCAGACGACTCCATGGCCCATTACGGATACGGCCTGGCCCTTGAACGAAACGGCAATCCCAAGGCGGCAATTGAACACTTAGAGATTGCCTACCATGCCTATGCCGATGACCCCTATATGACGGAAGATTTGGGCAGGGTTTATTTTTTAAACGGCGACTATGAGAACGCGCTGAAATATCTTAAAAAAGCCGCCCGGGAGGTGAAAAACGGGCCGGACAGCCGCCTGTATCTCGGCCGGACCCAGCTGGCTATGGGCCAAATGAACGCCGCCACGGAAACCTTTACCCGGCTGGCCGACGCCCACCCGGATTATCTGCCGGCCCTCTATTTTCTGGGCAAAAGCTATTCCGAACAGGGGGATCCGGGCAATGCCCATTATTATCTGGGCCTCTACCATCTGGGCAAACAGGACCCCAAAAACGCCGCCTTCCATTTCAAACAGGCGCTCAAAACCATCACCGATTCGGAAAAAGTCAAAAAAATCAAAGGCTTATTGGACAAATTGTAAGTCTGGCACGTCTAAATAACTTCCTCGTACTCAGTCCCGCGCAAGCGGGACGGTTCTCGTACTCGTAATCGTACTCGAAAAAATCAAAAGCCGAGTAAGAGCACGAGTACGAGTACGAATCAGAAGGGCGGATAAGCGATAGGGTATCCCCAAATGTTTTCGAGTTCACGGTTCACGGTTTAAAAGACTCAGTGCCTTTGACTTTTAAAAAGACATTTTCCTTTAAGTCCCCCTTTCGTAAAGGGGGATTTTTCATCATGGCCCAATACAAATCCCCCGAAAATCCCCCCAATCCCCCCTTTTTCAAAGGGGGGCTCAGGTGGCGGCCTATTTCAAAGGGGAGTTCAGGTGGTGGCCTTTTCCAAATGGGGTGCGGCACAGTTCCCGGCTTACAGCTTGAAAATTTCAGAGCTTCAAACCCGCCCCTAAACCTTAAAACTTACACCCTAAACCCTACACCTTAGACCCTGCACCTTAGACCCTGCACCTTACACCCTGCCCCCTACACCTTATCAAAGCGCGAAAACTTCATGGTAAAATTGCCCCGCCCCTGGGAGGCGGACCGCAGGGCGGTGGAATAGCCGAACATTCTGGAAAGCGGCACACTGGCGGAGATGACCTGAATCTCGCCCTTGGCGGATATGGATTCGATCTTGCCGCCCCGGGCGTTTAGATCCCCGATCACCTCGCCCATAAAATCCTCGGGCACGAATACTTCGGTATCCATAATGGGCTCAAGCAGGTAGGGCGCCCCGTTGCTGAAGGCTTCCCGGCAGGCCATGGTCGCGCAAACCTTATATGCCAATTCAGATGATAAATGTTCCTTGAAACTGCCCCCGCTTAAAACGACCTCCACATCAAGCACCGGATACCCCATCAGCTCGCCGTATTCCATGGCATCATGGACGCCCTGGGAAACCGCGGGGATATACATGTCCGGTATCTTCTCCTCCGTGACCGCAGAACGGAAAGCGGTTCCGCTGCCCCGGGAAAGGGGTTTGACGGTCAGCTCCACATGGGCATAATGCCGGGCACCGGCGATTTCCCGGTCGAACTCCGCCGACCCGGTCGCCTCCCGCGCCATGGTTTCCCGGTAAACCACCTGGGGCTTGCCCACATTTACATTGGTGTTATACTCCCGCTTCATACGGCTGATGACGATGTCGAGATGGAGTTCGCCCATGCCGGACAATATGGTCTGGCCGGTGTCCTCGTCCTGCTTGACATGAAGCGTGGGATCCTCGTCCATAAGCTTGGCAAGCGTATGCTCCAGCTTCTCCTGGTCATCATGGGTCTTGGGCTCCACGGAAACGGATATCACCGGCTTGTAATACTCGATGGCCTCCAGCAGTGCCGGCTCATCCGGCTGGCAGAGTGTCTGGCCGGTGCCGGAATCCTTCAGGCCCACCACGCCGACGATACTGCCCGGGCCGGCCTCATCAAGCCGCTCCCGCTTGTTGGCATGCATCTTTAAAATCCGGGAAATTTTCTCTTTGCGTTTAAGCGTGGGGTTGTAGACCTCGCTGCCCGCCTTCAAATAACCGCTGTACACCCGGACAAAGGAAAGCTTGCGGCCTTCGAACATGGAAACCTTGAAAATCAGCGCCACCAGCGGCCCCTTCTCTTTGGCGGAAAATGAGAGCGGTGCCTCGGTCTCTGGATGGATGCCCTCGATGGGGGGGGCTTCCACGGGGCTCGGCAAAAAGTCGATGACCGCATCCAAAAGCGGCTGAACTCCCTTGTTGCGAAGTGCCGCCCCGCATAACACCGGCACCAGGGAAAGGTTCAGGGTGGCCCGGCGGATGGCGGCCAAGAGGTCCTGGGCGGGAATCGCCCGCTCCTCAAGAAATGCCTCCATGATGGCGTCATCGGTTTCCGCCACCTGCTCGATCAATTTTTCCCGGTAGGCGGTGGCTGACTCAAGGAACTCCGGGTCAATTTCCGTGGTGTGGATGGGTGTTTTGGGGTCACTGGTTTCCCAGATGATCTGCTGCATATTCAAGAGATCGATCACGCCGCGGAAATGGTCCTCGCTGCCCACCGGCAGCTGGATCAGAAGCGGGTTGGCATCTAACCGCTCCTTTATCATCTCCACCACCCGGAAATAATCCGCACCCACGCGGTCCATTTTGTTGATAAAGGCGATTTTCGGCACCAGATACTTATCCGCCTGATGCCAAACGGTTTCGGACTGGGGCTCAACCCCGCCCACCGCACAGAACACGCCGACCGCGCCGTCCAGCACCCGCAGCGAACGCTCCACCTCGATGGTGAAATCCACATGGCCGGGGGTATCAATGATCTGAACCTCGTAGTTTTTCCATTGACAGGCCGTCACCGCGGAGGTGATAGTAATGCCCCGTTCCTGCTCATCCGGCATCCAGTCCATCACTGCTTCCCCGTCATGGACTTCGCCGATTTTGTGGGAGCGGCCGCTGTAGAAAAGCACCCGCTCAGTGACGGTCGTCTTGCCCGCATCAATATGCGCGACAATGCCGATATTTCGAATTTTATTGATTTTTCTGCTTTCTTTCATCGCACCAACAACATATCTGCATTTAATGGGAATCGGATATCGATATGCCCGGCCAGGGTATCGGCTTCCTGCCCGTCAATGAGCAGTTTCACCCGGTCCACGGCGGAAACATTCAATATCAGCGTATTAACAATTGAATAAACCGTCATCAGCTCTGTCCGGACCCCGCCCGGATGCGCCCGCGACACGGCACCGCTTAAGTCCACGTAGGCGGTATGATCGGATGTCACATAAACCGTGCGCAGCCGGGTATCGGCCGGAATGGGCCGAAGCAGATCGGAGTTCGGCCCGTTTATAAGCGCTTCAATTATCCGCCGGCAATATACCTCGGGGGATTGCTTATCCCGGATATTTCTGGCTTCTCCAATCAGATAATCATTGTTCTTATCAACGAAATATAAATATACCGGAAAGGCTGTTTCACCCGACTCCGGCAGTATCTGCTCAACGCCGTCCCGCATGGCCGGGCTGTCCGGCTGGCAGACCCCGCCGGCGCAAAGCCCGAAGAGAAGCAAGGTGGTCAAAAAAAGCACCCTTTGCCTCCTGCCCGGAAAGCGGCGAATATATGTGGCCATTCTTGTTATCATATCTATTCCGTCGGACCAATAGTAACTTAACGGTTTAGGGTGTAAGGTATACGGTTTAAGGTTAAGGAAATCAAACCTTTATGCTTTAAGTAG
>Ga0102934_1002020_pt1 | contig 14155 bp, 12 predicted proteins | sample SalPonR2_A_D1_MG_FD_78175 | JGI IMG/M metagenome (GOLD analysis project Ga0102934, IMG submission 78175) | Salt pond soil microbial communities from South San Francisco under conditions of wetland restoration - Salt Pond MetaG R2_A_D1_MG | ecosystem: Environmental > Aquatic > Marine > Intertidal... | reverse complement strand
TCTTCTAATCTCCAAAGCAATCCAGTGGGTGGATTCCCCCTGATAATGATATCATTACGCTGATCGCCTGCTGAAATAACTCCGGCATAATTTTGTGCCATACGAGAAGGATCGCCCCAGCTTCCTGCATATTTCTCTGTTTCTTCTATACTGAAAGAACGTGCACTTACTTTGGCCATATCGTTTCTGACCTGGTCTTTGCGATATCCTTTAACAACTACTTCATCAAGTTTATGGACATTTTCTTCCAACTCAACCGTAAGAACTAACTCTTTCCCGGATTTGAGAATTAAATTTCTGATGCTTTTGCTTTTATATCCTACATAACTTACTCTTATATCTTTTCTTCCCACCGGAACGCCCTCAAAGCGGAACTTCCCATCTTTATTACTGCTTGTTCCTTTCACCGGGTCGGTATTGGTTATTAATATTGTAGCTCCCGGCAATGGGCTTTTAGAATCTTTGTCAATAATTTCACCCCTGATCGTCTGTGTAATTATATCAGATTGGCCTGTGCAAGAGATGGTGATCAATATAAATAATAAAACAATAAATCTTTTAAATTTCATTGCAAAGCAATTTTATAAGATTAATTATGGGTTATTAAATTTCTTAATATAGGGTTTGCTGAAAAACACGAAATAAACTTATAATGAGTGCTATACATATATTTATTATTTGCAAAGTGCAAGGTTTTTTATTAATATTAGCTAATAACTTTGCATTTTTTAAAAAAATATTTTGTTAGCCTGTAACACATCATCTACTTCGTTGGCTTCAGCTCGCAGTATTAATATACAGCTTCGCTTCGCCGCCTTGTATATGATGCACTAAAGACTTTTTCAGCAAACCCTAATATAATGCATTTTAGTTACAAAAAGCGTACCACCTCATTAATTATTAGTTAATCTAATTAATGCGTATAAAGTTTGATTAATGATTTCATATTCTGAGATTTATATCTGCTATAGTCTCCGTTTTTTTTGATACTGCATCCCATGAACCCCTTATGTTTTATTCATTGCCTTTTGTCTATATGCTGTATATGAGGATTTGATTCAAAACGATATCAAGGAAAAATGACTGCGAAATGGGTTGTTGAAAAAATTCAAGAAAACAATCCACTATATGAATTGTAATATCTAATGATAAAATGAATACAAGTTTTGTTTCATTTAACTTATAATTATTCTAAGGAAATTATATCTTTGCATTTTTTAATATAAGTAAAATTATGATAAAAATAACTTTACCGGATAATTCAGTAAAAGAATTTGAAGACGGTGTTACCGGATTAGATATAGCTCGCTCAATAAGTCCCAGACTCGCCAAAGAGGTGTTTTCCATCACGGTGGATGAAGAGGTATGGGATTTGCACAGGCCTATTAATAAAGATGCCAAAATAAAACTGAACAAATGGGAAGATGAAGAAGGCAAGCATGCTTTCTGGCACTCCACGGCACATCTGATGGCTGAAGCCCTGGAATCATTATATCCGGGAGTAAAATTCGGAATTGGGCCAAGCATTGAAAATGGCTTTTATTATGATGTAGATTTAGGTGATAAAGTGCTTACCGAAGCTGATCTCCCTAAGATTGAGAAGAAAATGAAAGAGCTGGCCAGCCAGAAGAATGAATATGTCCGTGAAGAGGTACCCAAACAAAAGGCCCTTAAATATTACAGGGAAAAAGGAGATGAATATAAGGTAGAGTTAATCGGCGAACTGGAAGACGGAACCATTTCTTTCTATCAACATGGGGATTTTACCGATCTCTGTAGAGGACCTCATTTGCCTGATACCGGGTATATTAAAGCCATAAAACTTCTGAATGTTGCCGGAGCTTATTGGCGTGGAGATGAACATAACAAACAGCTTACCAGGATTTACGGAATCTCTTTTCCAAAAAAGAAACAGCTTGATGAGTATCTTGAAATGCTGGAAGAAGCAAAAAAAAGAGATCACAGAAAGCTTGGGAAACAGCTTGAACTTTTTACTTTTTCGCCTAAAGTTGGACAGGGCTTGCCTCTGTGGTTACCGAAAGGTGCAGCATTGAGAGAGCGTCTGGAAAATTTTTTAAAGCGAATTCAAAAAGAATATGGCTATGAACAGGTAATCTCACCTCATATTGGGCAGAAAGAATTGTATGTAACCTCAGGACATTATGCGAAATATGGAAAAGATTCTTTCCAGCCCATTAATACTCCGGCTGAAGGGGAAGAATTCTTGTTAAAGCCCATGAATTGCCCCCATCACTGTGAAATTTACAAAAGCAAGCAATACTCTTATAGAGATTTGCCTGTACGTTTTGCAGAATTTGGGACAGTATATCGCTATGAACAAAGTGGAGAATTGCATGGATTAACCAGGGTCAGAGGATTTACCCAGGATGATGCGCACATTTTTTGCCGTCCGGACCAGCTAAAAGACGAGTTTAAAAAGGTGATTGACATTGTTTTTAAAATTTTTAATGCGCTTCAATTTGATAATTATACAGTTCAGGTTTCACTAAAAGATAAAGAAAATAGTGATAATTATATTGGAAGCGAAGAAAATTGGAATAAATCAGAGGAAGCCATTCTTGAGGCTGTTGAAGAAAAAGGACTGGAAACAAAGATTGAATACGGAGAGGCCGCCTTTTACGGTCCCAAGCTCGATTTTATGGTTAAGGATGCACTTGGGAGAGAATGGCAGTTGGGAACTATTCAGGTAGATTATAACTTACCCGAGAGATTTGAGCTTGAATACATAGGGTCAGATAACGACCGGCACAGACCTGTTATGATCCACAGAGCTCCTTTTGGTTCTATGGAAAGATTTGTGGCTGTTTTGATTGAACATACAGCCGGCAAGTTCCCGTTATGGCTGGTTTCTGATCAGGTCGTGGTGTTGCCCATCAGTGAAAAATTTAATGATTATGCCAAAAAAGTTTCAAAATTTCTAAATAATTACGATATTCGCACCCTGATTGATGAAAGAAATGAAAAAATAGGCAAGAAAATCAGAGACAACGAACTAAAGAAGATTCCTTACCTGCTGATAGTGGGTGAAAAAGAAGTTGAAAATGACTATGTGTCAGTGAGAAAACAGGGTGAAGGCGATCAGGGATCTATGAAATTAGAAGAATTTAAGGATTTTATTCAAAAAGAAATTCAAAAACAACTTGACTTTATAAATCAATAGATTAATTTTGTAGTTATAACCAAAAAAAAGGAGGGCAGTACCATAGGAAAAAGAAGAAATAAAAACGCAAAACAACAACCTAGTTATAGGATTAATAAGGAGATTCGTGCACGCGAAGTCAGACTGGTTGGAGAAAATGTAGATAATCCGGGAATTTACTCTATTGAAGACGCGTTGAAATTATCAGATGAAATAGGATTGGATTTGGTTGAAGTTTCTCCAAAAGCGGTTCCACCAGTATGTAAAATTATTGAGTACCAAAAGTTTCTTTATCAACAAAAAAAGAAACAAAAGGCACAAAAAGCAAAAACAAGTAAGGTAGTTGTTAAAGAGATTCGATTTGGTCCTAATACTGATGAACATGATTACAATTTTAAATTGAATCATGCAAAGAAATTTTTACAAGATGGAGCAAAAGTTAAAGCTTTTGTATTTTTTAAGGGAAGGTCTATTCTTTTTAAAGAGAAAGGGGAGATTCTTTTATTAAGGCTGGCACAAGACCTGGAAGAGTATGGAAAGGTTGAAAAAATGCCCAAGCTGGAAGGTAAAAGAATGACCATGTTTATTGCTCCCCAGGTAAAAAAGAGCAATTAATTGGATATCATAAAATAAATTAATGAATTATGCCGAAAATTAGAACAAATCCCGGAGCAAAAAAGAGGTTTGGAGTAACCGGGACTGGTAAAATTAAGAGAAAGCATGCTTACAAAAGTCATTTGTTGAGAAAAAAGACAAAGAAACAAAAGAGAAATCTCAGGTATTATTCTATTGTCGATCAAAAAGACGTGAATAATATCAAGCAACTTTTAGGAATGAAATAAATTAAGTTTTTAACCAGAATGTCCCAGCCGAAAGAATCTGTTATTAAAACAGGTCGCTGTACATTCAAAAATTAATGAATTATGCCAAGATCAGTAAATTCTGTAGCATCGAGAAGAAGACGAAAAAAAATCCTTAAACAGGCGAAAGGTTATTTCGGTGCCAGGAAAAATGTTTACACAGTAGCCAAAAATGCAGTAGAGAAGGGACTTCTTTACTCATACAGAGACAGAAAAAGGAAAAAAGGAAATTTTAGAAAGTTGTGGATTCAGAGAATTAATGCTGCAGCAAGACAAAACGGAATGTCTTATTCCGAATTTATGGGGAAAGTGCACAATAAAGGAATTGAACTAAACCGTAAGGTGCTGGCTGATTTAGCAATGAATCACCCAAAGGCTTTTGAGGCTGTCGTAAAAAAAGTAAAATAAGTTTTTATATAATTTATTTAGAAAGGGAGGCCGTAACGCTTCCCTTTTTTAATTTTTTTTAACACGGTATTGTGGGCAAAAAATTTTAATTTAGCAGTCTCCAAAATTTTAAAGTCAGATAATTATGAAATCATTGAATATTCTTTTAATTGGTTTTGGCAGAATGGGACATGAAATTAAGCAAGTCGCCGAAGAAAGACAACACAATGTATTTTTAACAATCGATAATGATAATCAGGATGATTTTTCTCCTGAAAATTTGAAAAAAGCCGATGTGGCTATTGAATTTTCAGTACCTGATGCTGCTTATGATAATATCATGAAATGTATGAAAAATAATGTACCTGTAGTTTCCGGAACTACCGGGTGGCTTGACAAATTTTATGATATTCGTAAGTACTGCCTGGAAAATGAAAGCTCCTTTTTTTACGCTTCAAATTTTAGTATTGGAGTGAATCTTTTATTCAATGTAAACAGACATCTGGCTAAAATGATGGACCAATATTCAAATTATCAGGTGAGTATCGAGGAAACACATCATAAACACAAACTGGATGCTCCCAGCGGAACTGCGGTAACCATTGCTGAATCCATTATTGAAGAAATGAATAGAATAAATGAGTGGAAGGAAGAATCAACCGATTCGGAAGAAGCCATTCCCGTGAAATCTATCAGGAAAAATGAAATTCCGGGCATTCATAAAGTGACGTATGAATCTGAATTTGATACTATTGAAATTAAACATTCAGCCAAAAGCCGAAAAGGTTTTGCCCTGGGAGCGATAGTGGCTGCCGAATATATTTATAACAAGAGTGGAATGTTCTCTATGGATGATTTACTTAATACTTAAATAATATGACTCTCAAAGAATTTTTTAAAAATCGTTTTTTTAAGCTTGGCCTCGTTTCAACCATTTTTATATTATGGGTAATCTGGATAGGAAATTATTGGCTGTTGCTTGGTTTACCTGTTATTTTTGATATTTATATCACGAAAAAAGTCAATTGGACCTTTTGGAAAAAAAGAGGAAAGAAGCCCGGAAAAGTAATTGAATGGGTAGATGCCCTCATTTTTGCCGTAATAGCCGCTTCATTGATTCGTTTATTTTTTATTGAAGCTTATACAATACCTACCTCTTCAATGGAAAAAACCTTATTGGCAGGCGATTATTTATTTGTCAGTAAAGTGAGTTATGGTCCCAAGATGCCCAATACCCCGATATCTTTTCCTTTTGCACATAATACCATGCCGTTAACAGAGAAAACGAAATCTTATGCGGAATGGGTTAAATGGCCTTATAAAAGATTGGCTGGTTTTGGAGACGTGGAACGAAATGATATTGTAGTTTTCAATTTTCCTGCAGGCGATACCGTGATGTTGCAAAGGGCTGATCAGGATTACTATGCTATTGTGAGGCAGACGGCTGATGATTTAAGAAAACGGGATATTCGAAGCGGAAAGCCCATTCAACCTTTTAATATATATGTGAGCAGGGCGAGGAATATGATTAAAAATCAATTTGATGTTACATCAAGGCCTGTGGATAAAAGAACCAATTATATTAAAAGATGTGTTGCAATTGCCGGTGATTCTTTGGAAATTGAACATGGACAGGTTTATATCAATGGGAGAGAACAGCCCCATTTTGAGGGTTTGCAGTATGACTACCTGGTTAAAACAGACGAAACAAAAATTAATTCAATTCTTTTCCGGAGGCTGGGTATTAATCCTACCGACAGGCATTACATTGCGCCGAGTTCAACTTATCGCATTCCCCTAACTGAAAAGAACAAGAGAAAGATAAAAAATTTTACGAATGTACAGAATGTGAAAAAATTTGAGGAGGACAATCCTTACCAGGTGAATCATCTGATTTTTCCGTTTGATTCTACTTACAAATGGACTGAGGATAATTTCGGGCCTTTATATGTTCCTGAAAAGGGCAAAACTATTGAGTTAGATACAAAGAATATCCTTCTTTATGAACGGATTATCGATATTTATGAAGGAAACGAGCTGCGAATAGAAAACAATACCATCTATATCAATGGAGAACCTACCTCTAAATACACTTTCAAAATGGACTATTATTTCATGATGGGAGATAACAGACATCATTCAGCAGATTCAAGATACTGGGGATTCGTGCCGGAAAATCATGTGGTAGGAAAACCTGTATTTATATGGTTGTCAATAAATAAGTTTGGAAGGATGTTTGATAAAATAAGGTGGAACAGAATGTTTAACGTGGTTAAAAATTAATCATTAATCATTACTTATAACGAATCCTCCTGTTTTTATCTTTTTCAGTTGAGCGGAATCGCTCAATTTGGGTAAAAATCTGATTAATGGCTATAAGAAACGGGTTAGTTATAATCTATGGAGGTTAAAACAACAGCTTTGTTATCAACTGCCTACTTGGGTCCTGTTCAGTATTATACTAAACTGATGAAGTATAAAAAGGTATTCATTGAAGCAGAAGAGAATTTTCAGAAACAAAGTTACCGAAACAGATGCATTATCCTGGCAGCTAATGGAATACTCTCTCTAACCATCCCGGTAACAAAAGATCAGCCAAAGGTTAAAACAAAAGATATTAAGATTGATAATTCACTGAATTGGCAGAATCAGCACTGGACCTCTATCGAGTCAGCCTATAGCTCATCTCCTTTCTTTGAATTTTTCATGGATGATTTTCAGGTTTTCTATGAAAAAAAGTATCAGTTTCTATTAGATTTTAATATGGAAATACAACAGTTTATTCTCCATCAGTTAGAGATTGAAACTGAACTGGCATTAAGCACCAGCTATACCGGCAACGCTCCGGATTGTATGACTGATTTCAGGGAAACAATACATCCCAAAAAGAGAATGCAAAAGAGAGATCAAGATTTCAACCCGCATTTTTATTACCAGGTGTTTGGAGATAAATTCGGTTTTGTTCCCAATTTGAGCATTATTGATTTATTGTTTAATGAAGGAAGCAATGCAGAGAATATACTTCTGAAGAGTAAGGGTTTTCGTGACTAATCCTATTGTATTTATAGTTTTATTTTATAAGAATTTTCCTAACAACTGTATGGTACTCTTTTTCTAATTTTATGAAATAATTTCCGTCTTTAATTCTTTCCTTTAGATTAATATTATCTGTTTGGTTTGTTACATTTTTTTTGTAGCATACTTTTCCAGTCAAATCAATTATGGTTAGCAAATAACCCTGAGCATTTTTTATGGTAAATATGCCTTCAGAGGGATTTGGAAAGACTGTAATGTCTCTCTCAGAAGATAAAATAGCCGTTTCTGAGGCCAATGTAAGAATGGCATCATTGCTCGTAATTTCTCCGCAATTGCCTGTTATAATGCAATCGTAAGCCCCTTCATCTGCCAGTGAAACATCAGAAACAGATAACTGGCTTGTAAGACTCCCACTGATATTTCCATCGTCAGACAAATCAACTTCATCCTTTCGCCATTGATAACGGAGGTTGGTTCCATCAGCCTGAACAGAAAAGGTCACTTCAGATGATTCGTCAATATTTTCTTGTGAGACTGGATGTGTCAAGATAATTGTTGTAGTGTCAATAATGAGAGAAATATTATCAGAGGCAATCGTTCCACAATTTCCGGTAATCTCACAGTAATAAAAACCAGTGTTCTCAAAACCAGGTGATACTATTAAGGTGGGTTCTGTTGCCTGAGAAATAGAATTTCCATCCTTAAACCACTGGTAATTTAAATTGGTTCCTTCAGCAGAGATTGCCAAACTAATGTCTGCACCGTTTTCACATGCCTGCACAGTTGATTCAGGTTGCGCAAGGAGAGTGGTGTTTGTATCAATTACGACATTTGAAACATCAGAGGTTACTCCTCCACAATCCCCGGAAACAAAACAATAGTAATTCCCTGAATTTAAGATATCAGGAATAATTGTTAAACTTGTGTCAGTCTCGCCTGTTATAGCATTTAGCCCTTTGTACCACTGATAGGAGAGGTTGGAACTCTCTGCCGATATTTTTATTGTAATGTTGCTGGTATTTTCACAGACATTTATACTTGATTCTGGTTCCATAGTTATTGTTGTATTGCTTTTTATCAAGAGGGAAGCCTGTTCACTATGATTTGTACCTCCTCCATTTGATGCTGAACAGCGATATAAGGAACCATCCATAGAAGAAGAAACGGATGAAATTACCAGGTTATTGGTTGTTGCACCGGAATAAATTTCGTTGTTCTGAATAGTAGCAAAGCCTGTTCCTGTGTTTATTTGCCATTGATAAGTAATAGGCTCATTTCCTGAAGCTACAATACTAAATGAGGTATTTGTACCTTCGCATACTTCGTTATCAGTAGGCTGTGTTTCAATTGAAGGTGGGGGAGGTGAGGTATTTTCATACCAAACTACCTGTCCTTGATTGTAAGAAGCCGATAATACATCAAGATCACCGTCGTTATCCATATCAACTGTATAAACATTTTGAGGCATACTTATGTATGAAGCTACCGTTTTTTGGGTAAAATTCTGACTGCCATCATTTTCAAACCAAAATATTTTATTGTCTCCGGTATAGAAAGACGCTATAATGTCCATATTGCCATCACCATTAAGATCGGCTGCATGAATTTTATGTGGAGTATATCCGGTATAAATAATATTTTGTGTAAAGTTTTGGCTTCCGTCATTTTCATACCAGGAAATCTGGTCTGTATAATCATTTGAAACCAATATATCAATATCGCTGTCCCCGTCCAGATCTATGGGATATATGCTTTTGGCACCATATTGATCATTACTTAGTACCTGCTCTGTAAAGTTTTCGCTGCCATCGTTTTCATACCAGATAATTAAACTGTCACTGCCATACACAGAAATGATATCAATGTCGCCATCTTTGTCCATATCCAGTGAGTGGACACTTTCATTGCCATAGTAGCCATCCGGAAAGTCAGGAGGAGTGAACTGAGTCGTACTAAAATTTTGGCTCCCGTTGTTTTTATACCATTCTGTATAATTCATTGATGAGAGGGCATCCATGTGGCCATCCCCATTAACATCCGATGCAATTATACGATTGGCACTATAAGCAGATGAAGAAATTATTTTTTCTGTAAAGTTAGAGGCTCCGTCATTTTCATACCAGGCAATTGTATTATCCATATAACCAGAGGAGGTGAGAATATCTATATCTCCATCTCCATCAATGTCTGCCGAATAAATGCCTGAAGCCCCATCGGCAGAATTTGTCAGTATATGTTCTGTGAAGTTTTGATTGCCTTCATTTTCATACCACGAAAACTTTTGATCACTGTAAGCAGCGGAGAGCACATCCATATCGCCATCCCTATCAATATCTGATGCATGTACATGTTGAGCTCCTGCCGAGGTATCGCTGATGATATACTCAATAAAATAAGTGTCGGCACTGCCGGATTTCACTATAAAATGAAAATTATATTCTTCCTGAAGCGGATTGTTGTTTATATCGTTTATGCCTTTGGTGAGTGTTATATTTACTATTTCTCCCGGACTGAGTTTGATGCCTGGTACAAAAGTAATAGTTTTTGTTTCTCCTCCTGAGAAAATCCCCGGAATTCTTCCGTGAACCGTGCCATTTATGTTAAAATTATTGGTGTTGACGGCGGTATCAGATATCGCGTCACTAAAAGTTACTGTAATATGGGTGTTTGTGTCACAATTTAATTGATTTTGTCCCGGGGTATGTGAACTGACTGTTAATTGGGCAGATACATGGATGATCCCCGTAGAAAGTAACAGGAAGAATACGAGGAAACTTTTCCTGATTTTTTTTCTGAAGTTCATAAGCTATTAGTTAAAAGCAAACAATAAAATACCATGAAAAATATTGTTCGCTAATATATATAAAAAATAGATATGAAAAACGGTATTCCTGAAGGCGAGAAAGCATATCTTCCTATTATTTTCTTTTACTTTGTTTTAGTATAAAAATACAGGGAATTTTATGCAGATCAGGCGGATTTTTTTCCCATTCAGAAACGGATCTTGTTTTAATATTTTCGTCCGGAGTAGTAATATTAGAAGCGATACAGAGCAAAGTGTTGTCATTACAGGCTTTGAAAATATCCTGATTAAGCTGGTTATTTCTGTAAGGGGTTTCCATGAAAATTTGGGTTTGATCTTCGTATAGAGATCTCTTTTCCAATTCCTTTAACTTTTTTATTCGTTGATTGGATTCAATGGGCAAATATCCGTTAAATGCAAAATTTTGTCCGTTCAAACCCGATGCCATTAATGCCAAAAAAATGGATGAAGGTCCCACCAAAGGTACAACTGGAATATTCTTTTTGTGAGCTAAAAGAACAATTTCACTTCCAGGGTCAGCTATACACGGAATTCCGGCTTCAGAGATTATGCCAATGTCGTTCCCTTCAAGAGCAGGTTTTATAAAATCTGTCAGGTCTTTCTTTTCAGTATGTTTATTTAAAAGAAAAAATTGAAGGGCATCAATATCTATTGATTTGTCGATCTTTTTTAAATATCGCCTGACTGTTCTTTCATTTTCAACAATAAAATATCTTATTTTTGAGGCAAGGAATTTTACCTCATGAGGGATTGCTGCATCTATTGAGCAATCGCCAAGGGTATTGGGTATTAAGTAAATTTTTCCTTGCATATCGGGAGATTGATGTCCTTAATAATGATTAAAAACACAAATATAATGACTAATGTATTAAATATCTTACTCAATCGAAATTTTATTCTTATCATGGCAGTTGTTCTGGGTTTTGCAATAGGCGATTTGGCAACTGCCCTGAAACCTTATACTATATATATATTAATGGTTACCATGTTGTTTTCAATGACAGGAATACAGGCAAAATCTTTGCTTCCATTGAAAAAAGTGATTAAACCTATGCTTAGGGGTGTTTTTTTAAATTATTTGCTTTTTGGTACTGTAATTATTTTTCTTTCATGGATATTGATGCCCACACGAGAATTATTCTATGGTTTCCTTGTAATTGCTATTGCTCCGCCTGGTGTGGCTATTATTCCTTTTGCCGGTATTATGAAAGGAGATGTTGAATATTCAATCATAGGTGTGATGGGAGCTTTCTTTGCCTCTGTTATTTTAACCCCTCTCATTATTGGTTTTTTTACTGAAGGATCAGGTACCGTATCTACATTGGATTTATTGGTTCTGATGATTCAGCTCATTGTTGTACCATTGTTTTTATCAAGGCTTTTATTATGGAAACCTGTTTTTAAATGGGTGAAAGCAGTAAGGGGAAAAATGGTAGATATTGGTTTTGCTCTTATTATTTTCACAGCTGTAGGATTAAATTACGAAGTGTTTTTTACGAACCTGAAAGTTTTATTCCTTGTATTATTAGTATTGTTTACAGCCACTTTTGGAATTGGGAGTTTATTTGAATATTTCAGGAAAAGATCTGGGAACAGCAGGGAAAAAATTAAAACTGAAACCCTGTTATTAACGATAAAAAGCTCAGGTTTTAGTGTTGTCACTGCCTTTACTGTTTTTGGGAAAGAGGCAGCTGTACCCTCAGCTGTTTTAGCTGTTATAGTTTTATTATATTTGTTATTCTTAACCAACAGAGCTGAATTGAAACAAAGGATATTCATGAATAGAAATTAATTGTTTAATAATAAGAAAAATATATTTGTTAGATTGTATTTGTTCAGATAATTAAAACATAATTTTTGTGAAGATAACAATATTAGGAACAGGAACGTCCCAGGGAGTGCCGGTTATTGGCTGTAACTGCAAGGTATGTCAATCAGGTGATTATAAGGACAAGCGTTTGAGAACTTCGGTTATGTTAGAAAATGAAGAATTGACCCTGGTTATAGATACCGGACCTGATTTCCGGCAGCAAATGCTCAGGGAAAAAGTAAGAAATATAGATGCTGTTGTATATACCCATGAGCACAGAGATCATATTGCCGGTTTAGATGATATTCGTCCCATTAATTTTATTAATCGCAAAAGTATGCAGATTTATGCAGAGGAACGTGTGTTGAATGCCTTGAAACAAACAATGCCCTATGCTTTTGGAGAAAACCGATACCCGGGTGTTCCTGAATTAAGTCTGAATACAATTGATCTGAATGAATTTTATATTGGCAATACTCAGATAATTCCTTTCAGGGTTTACCATTATAAATTGCCTGTTCTGGGTTTTAGAATAGGCGATTTTGCTTATATTACCGATGCCAATTATATCCCTGAAAGCGAGAAAGAAAAAATATACGGAGTTAAGTACTTAGTAATTAATGCCCTTCGCAGGAAAAAACATATTTCCCATTTTACACTAAACGAAGCCTTGAGTATTGCAAACGAATTAAGTCCAAGGAAAACATTTATTACCCATATTAGTCACCAAATGGGATTACATAAAGAGGTGAATTCAGAACTCCCAAACAATATCCAACTGGGTTATGATGGAATGTCCTTCACTGTGAAATAAAACCCTCATCTGCAACATATATACAAAAGGCAATGAATAATTATTATGCAAATCATCCAGGTTTCCAAAACCCGTTAGGTTTAAGTTTAGACTGAGGTTTTTCAAACATAATACCTGTTTTGATTTTGTCCTGCTTTAGCAAATTAGTTATTTGTGTTTCATAGCCCCGTCCTTTAGAGACTGTGTGAAAATAGAATTTTATCATGTTATTATATCGAAATAATTGTCGCTAAATCTGTAAATTTTCCTTTGGAATGCCAGCCAAAAGCCTGAATTACGCCGCCATTTATGGCGGTGGTTGAGCGGCTGTTGCTTCTATGGGCTTTTAGCCCGGAAATTATTTTACTTTTATTAGCTATTTAAATGAATTTTCCTGGCTAAAGCCGGTTCAAGCAGGGATTACAGCTTGAGACCACGCCATGAATGACTTGGTAAGTCAGTTATCTGCCACCCAATTAATTTGCATTTACACAGCCTCTTTAGGACGGGGCTATAGAAAATAACATCTTCAAAATTTGGTAAAGTAGAATTTTCTAAAGCAAAAAGATAACTATAAGTATCTGTCCCCATAAAAAAATGAGAAAAAGCATAGAGTCATATCTTACCTGCTAAGGAAGGGATCTTGTTTATCTATCGTTCTTGTTGTTGTAAAAAATTAAGCACATACTTGCCCGGAGAACATTTTAAAATTAAAGAAAATTAATATTTTTGCTCATCTTAATGACAACTTTTAAAATGATTAAATTCAATTGTAGTTATGTTTAAAAAGAAGAAGATCCCTCACACGTATGTAATTGTCTTTTCAATTATTGTTTTAGCAGCCATATTAACCTGGATCGTTCCCGGTGGTGAGTTTGAGAGAACAGAAAAACCTCTTCCTGACGGAACTACCCGGGTTGTGATAGAAAGCGATTCTTTTCAATATGTAGAAAATGAACCGCAGACGTGGCAGGTTTTTTCTTCCATATTTGATGGTTTTGTGGATAAATCAAATATTATAATCTTTATTTTACTTATTGGTGGTGCATTTTGGATTATGAATGAAAGCAAAGCCATTGATGTCGGTATTTATTCTTTTCTTCGATTTACCAAACGCATAGAACACTGGAAATTCTTCAGAATTTTCGGGGTGGATAATGTGATCATCACTTTTATTATGCTTATGTTCAGTATTTTTGGCGCAGTGTTTGGAATGAGTGAGGAGACCATTGCCTTTGTCATTATTTTCGTACCCCTTGCTATTTCAATGGGTTATGATTCAATC
>Ga0102934_1002017_pt1 | contig 14182 bp, 11 predicted proteins | sample SalPonR2_A_D1_MG_FD_78175 | JGI IMG/M metagenome (GOLD analysis project Ga0102934, IMG submission 78175) | Salt pond soil microbial communities from South San Francisco under conditions of wetland restoration - Salt Pond MetaG R2_A_D1_MG | ecosystem: Environmental > Aquatic > Marine > Intertidal... | reverse complement strand
GTCAGAAAGCTATTCACCCTACGCGATGGTGCATGAGGACTTTAGCCCCGCTGAAACGAATGTAGATATCTTTCCAAATCCCGCCCGTTCTCACTGGCGCCTTCGGTCTTCCCTGCCCATTTCGGAGATGGTGCTGCTCGATTCTAATGGGCGAACCTTGCGCAGTTGGTCGGGCGATTGTCCATCGGTGATTGGGGCCGGTGCACTATCGGCAGGCACCTATTATTTACGGCTAAAAGTGGATGAACCAGAATGGACTACTTATCCATTAATTAAAATAGAGTAAAGGGAGAGAGATCCATTTAGAGACTTGCGGTACGAAGTCTTTTTTATAAACGTATAACGCTATAAAAATTCACCTCAAAGTCGAAGATATTTATGAAGCCTTTGCGCACTTGCTGTGTAGCGCTGAAGCGGCACTAAAGTCAGCGGTGAGTGCATTTCATAGCTGTTTCTGAATATGCACCGCGGAGTCGCAAAGGACGCAGAGCATAAATATGAAACAAATGGGAACGCGTAAGAGGGCCACAGCGCACTTAGCGTCTTAGCGGTGACTGCATTTCATAGCTGTGTTTCTGAGTATGCACCGCAGAGTCGCGAAGGACGCAGAGAATGAATATGAAACAAATGGGAACGCGTAAGAGGGCCTCTGCGGACTTACCGTCTTAACGGTGAATGTATTTCATAGCTGTTTCTGGGTATGCATTGCGGAGCCGTGGAGTACGCAGAGCATAAATATGAAACAAAAGAGAACGCGTAAGAGGGCCTCTGCAGCCTTGCCGTCTACCGCTAAAGCGACACTAAGGTTTGCGCTGTAAAAGGTTATTCTCCACAAAATTTAGGGGTAAACCTTCCATACCCTAAACAAAACAGGCCCAAAAGAACTTCCTCACCCGACTCATTGAGTCACCTACTGAAAAAATGGTAATTTTGTTCCACACGAAAAACGAAATGAAATGTCATTAACTGAAAGCTCAATGTTGGATTTAGGAACCCACGCCCCTGACTTTAAATTATGGGATGTGGTCAAAGAGAAAAAGCGGACTTTGAGTGATCTCCGCGGCCCCAAAGGAACCTTAATTGCCTTTATTTGCAATCACTGTCCGTATGTGATTCACATACAGGAAGCCTTCGTCGATTTAGTAAAAGACTATGATGAACAGGGCATCGCCACTATCGCCATTTCCTCCAATGACGCAGAAAACTATCCGGCTGACCGACCCGAAAAAATGAAGGAGCGCGCCGAAGAGTTGGATTTTGACTTCCCCTATCTCTATGACGAGACGCAGGAGGTAGCAAAAGCCTACAAAGCAGAATGCACACCTGATTTATTTTTGTTTGACGAAAACATGCAATTGGTCTATCGCGGCCAGTTCGATGCCTCTCGACCCGGAAATGACCGAGCCATCACCGGTGAGGACCTCAAGACGGCTTTTGATGAACTTCTGGCCGGCCGACAAATTCCGGAAAACGAGCAGCGTCCCAGTGCGGGTTGCAACATCAAGTGGAAATAAAAATAGGCACCTACCGAATTCGATAAGTGCCTACCATCCCGTGCTTGAAAGGATGTTTTCACGGGAACACGCTTGACATTCCCGCACGTACAAAACCAAAAAGATAGCTACGAAAGCTCCGCAGACGACATGGCACCTGCGCAGCTACCGCTGGGTGGTATCACCATTAGCTATCCAAACCAAAACCATAATAATACTGTCCCGGTCGATCTAAATATCGACCTTCTACCAATATTCCACCCTGCGTACTCGTCAATTTTTCTTGAAAATCTTCAGCCGTGCGGATCGTTTCCTGGTTAATACTCATCACCACAAAACCTTCCATCATTTGCGTATTATTTCGGATGATACCTCCGCGAATATTTTCTATCACCGCACCTCCATTAATATTCAGTTGTCCTTTTTCCTCTTCTGTCAAATCGCGAATATCTATACCGAGTTTAGACAGTTCCGGCGAGGCCACTGCAGCCAGGGATTCCGCATCATAAGCCCCTTTCAGCGTCACAGGCAGCGTAAGAACCTGACCCTCGCGCAAAATTTCCAACTGAATCTCATCGCCGGGGCGATATCGAGCTACCCGCTCTTGAAGTTCAGGTGTAGTCAAGATTTCGGCGTCGTCAATGGCAGTCACCACATCCTCCGCGAGTAGTCCTGCTTCCTCAGCAGCGCTACCCTGCATGACACTATCGATGTATACACCTTCGGGACGATCCAGATCGAGCTCACGTGCCAGGGCGCCGTCTACATTTCGAATCTGTACACCCAAATATCCTCTTTGCACCGTACCGAATTCCAATAGGTCTTCTATCACCTTGCTTACGATGTTGGAGGGAATCGCAAAGCCATATCCGGAATATGTGCCCGTCGGACTCATGAGAGCCGTGTTGATTCCAATCAAACCCCCTTGAAGGTTGACCAGCGCGCCCCCGCTGTTACCGCGATTAATGGCCGCATCGGTCTGAATAAAAGACTCGATCGCAAATTTATTTCGATTGATATTAATATTTCGGGCCGTAGCACTCACGATGCCCGCTGTGACGGTCGCTGTAAGATTAAATGGGTTACCTACAGCCATCACCCACTGACCGACATTCACCTGATCTGAATTGACCAAAGGTAAAGCCGTAAGTTGATCTGCTTCGATTTCCAGCAAGGCCAAATCCGTGGTCTCATCCGATCCCACCAATCGCGCTTTATATTTTCGATTATCACTTAGTGTCACCTCGATTTCCTCCGCATTGTCGATCACGTGGTGATTCGTCACGATGTAGCCCTCCTCATTGATGATCACACCCGAGCCCGAGCCCATACCATATTGCGGTTCCCGAGGTTGCTGAGGCTGTTGTCGAAAGAAAGGTGACCCATCCCGCTCAAAGAATCGTCGAAAAGGATCCATATTCTGCATTTGCGGACGCTCCTGGCGAATTTTAGATTGAATATAGACCGTCGCCGGCATAACCTGAGCGGCCGTTTTCTCAAAGTCCACCGGCACCAGGTCTCCATCCGGATTCACTTGATACAGCGCTTGTTGAGCGGCGACCTGATCTACCTTTTGAATGCGCACTTCCGGCCCCTGATCCGCCGTCGTCCACTGCGATAGTCCATAAAACGTACCTACTGAAGCCACGACAGCGATCACTGCCGACCATATCAAATTCGTTTTCATAGTATAAATTTTTAGTTCGATATGTATAACTGCATCAGTTCCGTTTTTGTGCTCCTGAACCACCTATTTAACGACATATTAACACTTCTTTTACAAATAATATTTTGGCCGCACCCCGCGAGGCGCCGGTCGGCGGCGCTCGCGGGTCGGGTCGTCCAGGGGTGCCGTCCCCGAGATCGCCAGGGGCGATTCTCGGGACCACCATCGCTGCGCTCGGTGCCCTTCCCACCCCTTGCGGGGCCTGCGCGCAGGGCTCACCGTAATTTGTTCGCTTTCCTCAAAGGCAGCCTACATCAGCCAAGTAACATATCCTGTACTCATTGACCTGCTGGGCTTTTATAAAATAAAACAAAAAACTTTCTCCCATCCACCAACGGAAGAGCCCCTTATTCCCATCTATACAAATAGAGGCCTTTAATTAGACAGGTATTATACAGGTCGACCGTATAATATCAACAAAAAATAGTACTTTAACATTAAACCCCAATAAAATGAGACTTATCCTCTTTTTTTCTGCCTTAATGATTTTTGCCATGTCCTGTGCTACAGATACATGCACGGAAAAACGAACTTATGTCCGTTATGACCGAGTTTATGTCACTCCGGATGAATATAGACTAGCCACTGCCAATTTTGAAGAACCGCGCGAGATGGAAGAACCCGGGAAGATTTATTTCTATAATGACCTGATTCTTATCAATGAGATACGAAAAGGGATTCACTGGATAGACAACACAGATCCGAACAATCCAATCCCATTAGGCTTTTTGCCGATCCCCGGGAATCACGACATGGCGATTCAAAACGACATTCTCTATGCCGATGGGTATACGGATCTGGTACTGATCGATATCTCAAATTATAATGATCCCCGATTATTAGATCGGAGGGAAGACATTTTTCAGTCCCACTATTTTTCCAACTCTAATGGTATTTCTTCTCATTTAGTACCGACCGAGGTCACGGAAACGATAGATTGTAGTGAACCCAACTGGGGCCAGTCCTGGTTTGGTCGCGATGATGCTGTTTTTTTTGAGTCGACAAGCTCGTGGAGTATAGCAAACGGGGCCATCGGCAGCGGCCCCAGCGGCGGACCTCAGCCCAACCAAACGGGACAGGGTGGCTCCATGGCTCGATTTACCATCACTAAAAATCACCTCTATGCCGTCGGAAGCGCCGAGATATTTAGTTTACCGATTTCTGCCGATGGTTCCGTCGGAGCAGTAACCACCACCGGTCTTCCATGGGGGATTGAGACCATATTCCCTTATAAAGATTTGCTGTTTTTAGGCGCCAGCAATGGGATGCACATTATGTCCCTGGATGATCCCGGTCAGCCGCAACACGAGTCCACTTTTTCACATGCCAATGCTTGTGATCCGGTAGTCGTCCAGGATGATATTGCCTATGTGACACTGCGCGGAGGTACAACATGCGGTGGTTTTGATAATCAGCTGGATGTATTGGATGTTTCTGATATTCATAATCCGCGTTTATTGCACACCTATAGTATGGATAATCCGCATGGTCTGGCTGTGTTGGAAAACCTTCTTTTTATTTGTGAAGGAGAACACGGACTTAAGGTTTTTGATGTAGATGATATTAGTGCGATAGATCAAAATCGCTACAGCCACCTAAAAGGGTTTCATGCCTATGATGCAATTGCGCTGCGCGGAAAGAGTCTGCTGGTTATTGGAGATGACGGGTTTCGACAGTATGACTTCAGCGACCCGGCACAGATGAAACTCATGAGCCATATCTATGTAAATCGACCATAATGCGAAATATTCAATATTTCACCCTCGGAATACTTTTTTGGGCAGCCATGGGATCAGTAGGGGCTCAGCAACCGAAAGGTCCCACCTCATTTGAATATAAGACGTATTTCAGGCTACAGGAAAATCAAAGTTTTTATGGAGAGTTGATTGATATGCGTGGCGACACCGTGGAAGTCGAGCTACCCAGTGGAAGCCGTGTAAAACTGCTGGATAAGAATATAAAAAAGATGGAAGTACCCGATCCTGACAATAAAACGTATGAAACGCGAGGGGTGGAGGAGAATCACCTCTTCAGGGATAAGATCAGCCCACACTTTTTTCAGCTTTCCAGTGGGTTGCTCTTTGGGGGCAGTTCGGATGTTATTTTGTCCGGGGCCAATATGTCATTGGCTTATAAATATCAATGGAGACAGCAGCATTTCCTGGTAGGGCAAATGGGCGTTGATATCCTCGATGGATTATTTCCGGTCGTTTCAGAATCGCTTACCTTGGGATATGATTGGGTGATCTTCACCGACAGAGTAAACCCATTTATTTCAGGCCGTCTGGGATGGGGGATTGCTCAACATTTGAATGAGCAGGAAGAGACGCCCTGGTGGACCCCGCCGGAGCGATCCATCGAAAGCGGCTATCGGGCATCTATCGGCACTGGCGTTTTGTTCACCGGTAAGAAGCACTCCGCTTTTAGCTTAGGTGTAGAATTTGTAGTTCAACAATTGACTTATCGCGAAGTATTTCCGGATGTGCAAACCCGGGTGCTGGATTACTCCCATCGCAGACTTCAATTTAATATGGCTTACACCTTTTGAAATTATTTAAAAAAACATATACGGTTTCTGACTTGATCGAGGGGTGTGTAAAGAACGACCGCCGATACCAGGAAGCTTTGTATATGAAATATTTCGATAAGATGTACCGAATGTGCGTACGCTATATCAAGTCCGAAGACGATACGCTGTCCGTTTTGAATAAGGGATTTTTAAAGGTGTTTGAAAATATAAGCTCCTTTGAGGGAAAGGGCAACTTTGAAGGCTGGGTCCGGCGCATCATATATCACACGATGATCGAGCACTTTCGCAGTCAAAAGTCCTACCAGAAATTCATCGTTTTGGATCCCGGCGATGATGTTATTTCCTCCGGCGGCGTCCAGTCTTCGGCATTGGGTGAATTGTATTATGAAGAGCTATTAGAATTATTGGCTGAATTGCCGCCCAAAGCAGCATTGGTTTTTCGACTGCATGCTATTGAGGGCTATACCCACCCGGAAATTGGAGAGCAACTCAGTATGAGTGAAAATACCTCGAAATGGTATCTCGCTAAAGCTCGGAAACAGTTGCAGGATCTTATTAAAAAAAACACTGATAATAAAGCCACAGCTTAAATATGAACAATAAATTGAGACAAAAAGGGTGGAACGATATGAGTCAGCGGCTGGATGCCAATCTGCCCCGGGACCGCAAACGTGTTTTTGCGATTTGGTGGGTTTGGGGTATTGTCGCATTGATCGGTATGGGAGCCTGGTTCATGTATAATCAACAGGACGAAGCCCAGGCCCCTGCGACTTCGTCGGATATAGTACAGTCAGCCATTCAGAGGGAGTACCAGCCGGATCAAGCCTCGAAATCAGAAAAAGGTCTTGGCTCTTCAGTGTCGACGGATGACTCTCCTTCAATTCTATTGGGTCAAAGGGTTTCATCGAATAGCACTCCTTCCCGGGCGGGTTCACCTGACTTACTCGCAGACACGGGTATTTCAGAATCATCTAAATCAGATGGGCTGGATTCCAGAGAAATAAAAGAGGATGTACAGGCTTCACTCCAAGCTATGACTTCACCGGAGTCTCAGCAATTAGTGGATCAAGAGACCGGCGCATCTGAACGCAAGGATGCACAGCTATCTCCGTTGCCCGATTTCCCCCTTTCTTCTCCTTTTATACTTAGCCTGCCGGAGATTGGCGGACTTGTGTCGCTCCAGCCTTCCAGCACAATTCAGTCATCTCCCATCAAAGTGAAGACTGAAAGTGGATATTTTGTGGATTTAGCTGCAGGTACCCGAGTGGCTCAGCCCTATTCTTACGTCGGTCAGGCCGGAATGGGTTGGCGGGCACCCCTTTCCGATAAATGGTCCTACAGTCTAAGCTGGGGAGCGGGCGTGGAAGGCATGCATCAACCCGCAAGAGTGGCACTAAAAGAATTTCGTCAATCTTCACGAAGCCTGCAAGAAGATATATCCTCAGGATCCACGGGAAGTGTTACAAATGGGTTTCCCGGGAGTGGCGAGTTCGGTGCGGCTGAAATTCAACTGCGAAACCATTATTTTGCGTATTTCGGCTTGCATACGGCTTATCAGTTTGCCCCCAATTGGGCTTTTCGTTTTGGGGTGGAAACGGCCTATCGCTTTTATATCTCTTCGGAAGAATCGTATGGGCTGAATTTTTCTTCAGATGGATCATTTTCTATAGATAATAGTTCGCGTAACATTGCTCAAGACTTTGTTTTATTCAATCGATGGGATTTCCGTCCCGTCGCCGGCTTGAATTATAAGCTGCGATCGAATATGAGCCTGAATCTCACTTATCGGCATGGCACCAACCCATTATTACCCAATCCAATACAAGATACACCGGCCGGACACGCCCGCTTTGTGCAGCTAGGCGTCCAATTTGATCTTTGAACCGCAACTTTCTTCGACCGACGAAGCTGCAAAGTAGCGAAGGCGGTTAACCTTGATTTCATTTCACCGCAAAGTCGCGAAGAGTGCAAAAAAATACTTGTTTTTAATGAATTAAATAATGAGTGGGATTTTCCTCAATCTCAATCTCAATCTCAATCTCAATCTCAATCTCAATCTCAATCTCAATCTCAATCTCACCCTCAACCTCAACCTCAACCTCAACCTGAACCTGAACCTCAACCTGAACCTCAACCTCAACCTGAACCTCAACCTCAACCTGAACCTCATTCTTAAAATATAGCTATATTTATAACTCAATGGATAAACAGCGGTGGATAAAGGTCGGACTCCTGCTCATTATTATTGGAGATTTGGTGCATGCCTGGTTTCAATATGTGGGTATGCCTATGGGGGGTGATTTATACGCTATCGTTTTGCCCGCGCCATGGTATGAGGAAGTACTATCAGACCCTTTCGGTTGGGAGGCTTTGTTTTCGGAAAAGGAATACGGTGGAGCTGGTCGGTACTCGGCACACCAGTTCACCTCTCTGTATTTCAATAACATGCCGGGTTTTTTCCAGTATCTGGTTTCACCGATTAACAGTATTTACTACAGTGCGGCGCTGGCCAAATGCGTCGCTCATCTGAGCTTGCTGTTATTGCTGGGCGCCTACGTCTGCGGCCATTTTCGCGTATTTCAAAAGGATTTTTTATGGACTATGGTGGCGGCCATACCCTTTTTGCAGACCTATGGGTTTTCTTCCCGCATGGGGGTCATTGATCAATCCATTACCTATGCCTTTTTTTATATCATACCCTTGATTATCATATTTGCCTTATTGTATCCTCTATACCGGTATTTTATGGGTTATCGACAGGCTGAAGTTTCTTTTACTCTAGGGTGGTGGACCGTCCCCTGGCTGGCTATACTATGGATTGTCGCTTTTTGGGGTCCCCAGTCTCAGGTTATCATGGTACTCATAGGCGGATTGGGATTACTGGGATTATGCCTTCGCGGGATTCGTGAGCAAAAGACCTCGACATCCCAACTTTTCTTTTACCCCTTTCGCCCCAGGTACCGCCAACTCAGCTTTTTACTCCTGGCCTTAGTGGTTTTTGGGGGATTAGGCTATTTGACAGGTACACAAAACACAGAAAATGTAAGCTCGCTTCCCCTCAGAGAAACCCTGATTCAGGCCGCTAAAGGCATCAAATTTCATTTTGTTGAGTCCTGGGTTATTTGGCTGGTCGCTGTCTTCCTTGGGATTCACTTCTACAGAATCAATCGCATGGACAGCCCGAAAAAGAAAGTGTGGCAAAAATTATTTCTTATGCTTCTGTTGGGGATATTGATTTATATGCTGATGATTCCCTTTGGTGGGTATCGATCGTACCGACCTTTTTTATATCGATATGATCTTCTGATCCCCGTGACGATCAGTTGGATCTTTTTACTTCTATGGACCGGTCGTCTCGTGATTCAGTCGTGGCCTTACGGACGCAACAAAAATATTTATCTCATCTGTGCCACTCTGTTTTTAGTTACTCTTCACTTGCAAGATCTTAAAATAAAAGACCGTAATTCCTGTGAAAAGGGCCATTTATATACCCTGCAGACCGCAGAAGAGTATGCGATCACTCTGCCTGCCGACTGTCCCATTTTAGGGTGGCATCCCGACGACAATCGCTATTATACAGATAAAAAAGTGGAGTTGCTCCGGCGATGGAATATTGTGAAGCAGCCTTTAATTTACACTCAGGAATGAGAATCACCAATCCCGAGATATTCATAAACTTACTATGATAAATGGGGTGTGAAAGTAATCATTTACTAGAAATGAATGGTTTGTGAACGGCTTCCAACCCTTGAAGGTTTCGGTCAGAAGGGCGCAAAATGCTTGCATTTTTCGTCTTGTTTTAATCTTTAATAGGACCAATCAAGTGGGTGCCTGAAAACAAAAAAAATTCCATAACTTACGGGAAACCCCATCAAACACAGCTATGGACCTATTGAAAATTAGCAAGGCAGAATATAAAACGCGGATTCAGGCTGCTCAAAAGCAATTGCAGTCCGACGGTTTGGACAGCCTGCTCGTTTCTGAAGAAGAGGACATGTACTACTTGACGGGCTTGACGTATAAGAGCCTCGAGCGCTTATTTCTTCTCGTTCTTCAGAAGAACAGGGTGACGTTTATCGTTCCTCAAATGGAATTAGCTCATCTGAAATCAGTAGATCATGTAACTGAAATTAAGGCGTATTGGGAATATCCGGCGGCAGAGCCTCAGCGGTGGGAAGATGTCTTATGGGAAACCGTAAAAAGCGGGCAACGCATTGGGATTTCCGGGAAAACGCCCTTTGAATTAGCCTCCTTTTTGCAATCTATGGATATGGAAGTTCTGGAGAGCTCAATTATTGAGCAGTTGCGGTGGATTAAAAGTCCCGCAGAGCTAAAATGTATTCGCCGGGCCGCGAAATATTGCGATTTTGCGATCCAAAAGTTGAATCGTATGGCCTATTATGGCATGAGTGAATTAGAGGTGTTTTCGATAGGTCGGGCGATGCAACAAAAAGTGATAAAAGAGACCGATTTTGATTATTTAGCAACAAATATTCTCGTTGCAGCCTGGCCCAACCGGATATCGCATCAGCCGCATGGCAACCCCAAAGTTTCTGATGTATTTACAGATGGCTCTCACATTAGCTTAGCTTTTTTAAAGGTAAACGGATATGCGGCCGAATTAGAGCGGACCTTTTTTACGGCGAAACCTACGGCAGAGCAATCCGAGGCTTTTGAATTCATGATGGAGGCACGTCGGAGGGCTTACCGCGTACTGAGGCCCGGGGTCAAGACTTCTGAGGTGGACGCTGAAGCCCAACAGTATTTATCGGAGCAGGGATTTATGGAAAATGTGATGCACCGAAGCGGTCACGGGATAGGACTGGGTAATCACGAGGGGCCCTATTTAGCGGAAGGTGACGATACTCTCCTGCAAGAAAACATGGTGGTTAGTATTGAGCCCGGCATTTATATCGAGGGGACTGGTGGGTTTCGGCACTCGGATACGGTTTTGATTACTAAAGACGGCTACGAAGTCCTGACCCATGTTCCTGACTCTATTGAAGAGCTTACGTTTACGCGCTCTAAACCCTGGCAGAAATTAAAAGGGGCTATCATAAAAAGGATGTACGGTATATGAAGGTGGAGTGAGTGAAGCTCTCCGTAGTTCTTCACACCGTGGAGGGATAGAAGTCTCCAACTCCTTCGCGTCAGCGATGGGAGCCCGGCTCCCGCAGCGTCCGCAGGCAGGCGGACGCCAAAGGGAGAGATGCCAGCCCCGCTGGTAGCCGATAGCGGGCGACCGTAGCGCAGTGAAGATTCGACGATAGGCGGATCTTCACTGGACGCCCAAAAATTTAAAAAAGCATTATGAGAAAAATACCACAAATGCATCTTTATGGCTCATCGGGAGTGTCCTTTTTTGGGGAGATGGGATGCCCATAGGAGAGTAAACCGACCAGGGCTAAAATCCAGAAAAAGAGTCCCCCGATCTTAAAGTGTTCGATCATATCGTTTAGGACATTGATGACGATGATACCGCAAAACATGCAAAATAAGGCGGCTAAAAGGGTACGGTCTGAAGGACGTAGACGGCCGGAGTGATACAATTGATCCATAAAAAGTAAACTCCCCAAGAGGAGGAAGAGCCAAAAAATGAGCCCGGGCCAGCCCTGATCAGTCAGGGTCATGAGAAAATAGTTATGCACGCCGGATTGCTCGGGATTGTCGCTTACGTAGGTGGCGAAGGACTTGACGGTATAGGATTTATAAGTGGGGTGAAAAGTGCCCGGTCCGGTGCCCATCCAGGGATAGTCTACGGTCATATGTCGGGCGGCTACCCATCGATGAAGGCGCTCCATGGTGGATAAATCTTCTAATTTATAAGTAGCTTCGAGTAGGTTCCCAAACTCATCCTGGTAAATCGTACGATCATAATTGGGGGCATACTTTAAATAAGTGCGGTCACTCAACAAATAAGTGATCCCTGTAATGATGGCGATGGCACTGATGATGAGCGCGGGACGCAGAAGCCGAAAGTGTAATATGGCATAGATTAGGGGGTACAAGATCAGAAGTCCGATGGCTACCCGGGTGTAGGAAAAATAGATAGCAACCGGAAAAAGTAATAATCCCATGCCGAGGATAAGTCCGGGTAGTGAAAATGTAGGATACCAACGTTTGGTGACCCAAATCAAAGGGTAGAATAAAACCATCAAGCAGCCATAATCAACGTGGTTTTGATAGATAAGTCCAACTGCTGCATTGACTTTAGAAAAAACGAGGTTATACTCCAGATGCCGAATAAATACGTACAGGATGCTGAGGAGCATGGGGATGTAAAACAGCCACCAAAGGCGTTCGAAATGGACCGGTTTGCGCAAGCAGTACCAACTGGAGAGATAAAAGGCACCCAGAAACCAAAGTTTAGCGATAAAATACTTTCCTGAAACGAGGGGATTCGTAGAAGAGATAGTGCTTAAGAGAATCCATGCCAGGTGTATCAATATCAGGATCGTCAAGGGATGCTGAATGATTTCCTTTCGGATGCGGGACTCTTGAGTCGGAATCAGAAGCATAGCGGTGATCAGGATCATCAGTACTTCGGAAGGGATGGCGAGCTGCATGTCGCCTAAAATATTCGCATCGAAGGAGAAGGGTAAAAAGAAAAACAAAGCAAAGTATACACGCTGGCGAGATATAGCCACCCAGAGTCCTGCAAGGAGAAAAGCGGGAACCCAGAGGAGCCACATCTGCTGGATAGCAATGGCAATAGTTAAAAGGATCAGAAAACTGAGACCGCCGAGGCGATCTGCCCGTGGGAGAGAGATGTGCATCAGTTTATCCATCGATTCGCAATCGGTCCCATTCAAAGTTTTTGAATGATTCGAAGGCCCATACCCAAAGGATACTAAATATAAAAGCACCCAACACGCTCATGATGACGATGAGGGAGCGATGAGGTGCACTTTTTTGATCGGGAATGGCCGCCTCCTCGATCAAATGAATGCCGGGTGGTGAGGCTGCATAGGCCGATTGGTAAAATTCCAGTCGGCGGATTTCATTAGAAATATCGGATTTCATACCCCCTCTTAATTGGTTGAAATACTCAAATCGGGGCAGTCCTTCGGAAAAGCGATTGATATTGGAGTAAGACTGAGAATATAAGGAGTCACTGGTCAGTTGATTCAATTTAGCGGAAAGGCCTTCTACACGTGTTTCAACTTTTCTCAAGGAGTCCCGGGGTACCCCACGCTGATTTTTCAAGTTTATCAGACGGCCGCGCGCTTCGGCTAAACTGGCCTCTGTTCCCGTGATAGCAGTTGCGATCATTTCAGATTGAACGCTTGGGTCAATAATGCCAAACTCTTGCTGTAACTTTTGTAAGGTATCGGTATAGCTGCCGATTAATTGCTTCTTATCACCGATCGACTGTTGGAAGGTCTCTATAATCCGGAGCTGACTTTGCTTTTGGAAATGGACCACTTCCTTTTCAATGAAGTTTCGGGCTGCCACTACAATGTCGCGAGCTGTTTTTGGATCCTTGTGAACCATTTTGATGCGGATAGCATCGCGCTCATCTTTTTGGATCGTTAGATCACTCGAAACGGATCCCCGAAGGTTTGAACCGATTTTTAAATTGCTGGTGTCCACGCCATAGTAGGTTCTCAGGTCAAAACTGTCGATCAGGTAATCGATCAATCGGTCGGATTCTGCCAGGCTCAATAGGCGATCGCGGTCATCCTCTGTACCGTAATATTGCATATCATTTCCCGTCAGACCAAAGATCTTTTCGGCTTTCCCCAAATCCGGGCTGGCTGCGAGGAAGCGTGTCTCCGATTCGTAATAGACGGGCAGTAAAAGAGAAATGATGGCGCTGAGTATCATCGCGATGAGCGTGAGGCCGATGATAAAGCGCCGCTTTTTAAAGAGGGGACGGAGAACCGGCCAGGTATTTTTCGTTGACATCATGTAATCGATATTGTAAGACCAAAAGTACGAAAATCAGAATGTATAGCTCTAATTTTTAAGGGGTAGGATTTTTAAAAGGGGAATTAGCGTCATTACCACTAAGTATGGAAAATCGCAAAGGGTCCGGAAAAGGATTGAGTAGAAAAGTATAGATGAAACCTGAACTCAAGTCGGCGTTTAGATCGTCTTCGCTGCTTTTCAAGCTTTATGGACTTATTGGGCTCTTTTCCTGCCTTTCACATTGACATCCTTTCAATTTTTCTTCGTAATCTTGTCGTATTATTTATGGCCAGCTAAAACAAACTGAAAGACCCAATTTATACAATTTAAATTCAGGAAAATTGATCATTAATTAATGTGTTAAACTCTAAAAAAACATACCATGAAAAAATTACTTCCTCCTATTCTTACCCTGGCAGCATTTTTATTTATAGCATGTAGTGACGATACTCAAGAAATCGATCTCTATCCCAACATCCTAGAACCTGCAACGCTGGAATTTGTGGGTAGCGATGCGATTAT